>MDSV01184049.1_pt1 | contig 18306 bp, 20 predicted proteins | sample 810851 | NCBI WGS metagenome assembly MDSV01 (sample SAMN05326640, study PRJNA326480) | marine metagenome | isolation source: seawater | place: Atlantic Ocean: North East | collected 2012 | reverse complement strand
TGCGTCTAGTTTAGTTTTATCTCCATCAGCAAACGCACCCTCTGAAGGCTTAACTTGCAAAGTAGAAATAGTAACACCTTTGACTCCTGCAAGATCTGTTAGCTCACTATCCATTAATGCTCCAGCGGATGTTACATTAGCTGTGTCGGTGACATCTGCGCTGGCTTCTATACCATCTAATTTTGTTTTATCTCCGTTAGCAAAAGCACCCTCAGATGGAGGTTGTTGAGCACTGTCAGCTTTGGTTCCTTGAGCAGCGGTGGCGTAATCTGAGGAATCAAATGCTTTAACTTGTGATAAGTTTGTAACTTCAGAATCCATAAGAGCACCAGCACTAGTCACATTGGCTGTGTCTGTAACGTCTGCACTCGCCTCTATACCGTCTAGCTTGCTATGATCTGCCGTGGTAAAGTTTTCATCGGTTTGACTAGCTACTACAAAGTCTATTGTTCCATCAGCATCTTGATATGTAACAGTGATGCCTGTCTCAGTATTTCCTGTGACCATACCACCAACAAAGTCTTCTACCTGTTCTTCGGTAAGCTGTGTGTCTGTAGTAGAATATGTGCTAGTATCAACACTGCCATCAGCTTTTAAAAACTGACTAGATGTCCCGCCATCTTTAATAAAACTATTAGCAGTAATATTAGAAGAAAAATGTCCAGAGCCAGCTATGTCTATATGGCCAGTACCTGTAAGATTTTTAGAATTAAGATCTAAATTACCTCCTAGTTGTGGGGTTGTATCTTCTACGACATTAGATATTCCTCCGCCACCACCTCCACTAGCGGTACCAGTAGCAATACCTGTAACGTGACCATTGGCGTCTAATAGCAGATCTTGAATAAATGTATTACTACTATTATCAGAAGAACTCGCACCAGCTACAGTAGGATGTACTAAACCACTATTGACAGGCTGTAAAAGGTTCCATGTTGTTGAACCATCTCCTATCTTTAAAGTATTAGTAGAAGTATCAAAACCTGGTTCGCCTTGTGCTAAGGTAGGATTACTACTCCAATCACTACCTCTTCTTAACTTAATTAAATTATTTACAGCCATTAAAATTTAGTCCTTAATTGAATTTAAACTTATGGAGAACCACCGTCAATTACAGCATGATATATATAAGTTGGACTTCCAGCACTAGCTCCACTAATCCTTGTTAATCCATCTAGTACAGTAGATGTGTTGCTGAGGTTAATAACAGTAGTACCAATAGTTAATCCACTAGCAGCTAATTTCGTTACATCAATTGCTGCATTAGTTTTTATGTCTGTATTTAAAATGGTATCATTAGCAATCATAGTACTAGTAACAGTACCAGTATCTGTAGTATAAACTCCATTACTTACAGTATCAGCATTACCTTGCAAGTTAGCAATAATAGTTCCAGAAGCACCGCTTACTACCTCGCTACTAACAGTAGCATCTGGAATAAATGTAAACTTACCTAAACTATCATCATAACCAAAAAATCCAACTTTTGCTGATCCGTTGTAATAATTAAAAGTTACTCCTCTGTCTTTATTATCGTCACTACCAGGGCTACCGCTACCTAATACGATAATAGGATCTTCAACAGTAACTGTGGTAGAATTTACTGTGGTAGTGGTACCATTAATAGTCAGATTACCTTCTAAAGATAAATTTCTTAATCCAGAAATATCTTTATTGCTATCTACAACTAAGCCTTTACTGGCAGAAACAGTACCTGCGCTGACACCATCTAGCACATTGACTTCAGCAGCACTAGCTGTAATATCGTTAACTTGTGATAAGCCCACTCCTGTTACACTAACATATAATTTATTATTACTATCTTGATAATCAATACCAACACCACTAGCGCCAAATATACCTTGAGCTCCACCAACTATATCCATAATCTCTTCAGAAGTTGCGCTAGCTCCAATATAATCTAAACTAGCCCAAGCAGTTGTTCCATCTCCAATCTTAATTTTTTTATTTGTAGTATCAAAACCAATTTCACCAGCAGATAAAGTTGGCCCATTAGGGCTATTAACAGCTGTCCACTCTGACGCTGTACCTCTTCGAATTTGTATTAAAGTTTGTACTGCCATCTTTGCCCTCTTTTGTTATGGAGTTCCACAGTCGATTGTATAGCTATCTATATAATTACCTATAAATGTACCAAGACCTATAACGTCATTGGCATAAACTAAAGTATCAGAAGTAGATGAGCCCGTTTTTACTTCTAAAGTATCTGTAGTAGAAGTAATGATTTCTACATTATTAGTACAACTAGATGTAACAGTTTCTATTTCTAAAATATTATTAGTTGCAGTAACTTCTATAATGTTACTCATGTGTTACATCCTAATGCTGTATCTGATTTACTATATCTCTCTTGTATATTAATTGTTCCGTATAACAACCTAATTGTATATTTCCCGCCTCCAGTATAGTGATCATTATTAGATTGCAATTCCAAGTCATATTTTGCTGTACCAAAATCAAAACCATTAGTAGTAGCTGCTGGAAGTAACAATTCTAATTTACCAGTAGCTCCATCTATCGTGAATTTATAGACACTAGTATCTACATTACCAGAATTAAATATTTGTACTATATTTTTATTGGTTTTCCATGTTAATCTAGCGCACCAATTAGTAATGTTAATCGCATCCCCATTACTATCTTTGTATGTAATAGCAAACTTAAAAGAAGAACCTTGCTCAATAGTAAAATCGTGTTTTGATGCTGCCATAATATGTTCCGTGCTTTCTTTCTATTATTAAATACACCTAAAAAAAAGGCTGGCCGTTAGGCCAGCCCTTAAATTAACAGCACTCATTTGGAGCTAAATTATAGTGAACCAATAAGAACTCTGCGGTTATCAAGAACAGCAAAGCCTTGCTCGGCCCAACCGTAGAAACCAGCTCTCTTCTGACGATGTAAACTTTCATCTTCGAAGATCTGTACTTCTTGGCGAACAGGCATAATAAAGCTGTCACGCTTACGAAGATCAAGACCAACAACGATTTCAGTATCGCCACCTGGCATGCTAGCACTTAAAGTGTTGCTGTAGAATAACTGGTATTCCTGGCCAACACCAAGCTCATCTAGGTCATTTAAGTTAACACCAAATACACGGTTGATAGCACCATCATCAGCGGTGTAAATTTCACGACGAGTAACTTCGTCGACTTGATCAACACCCCAGTTGCGGATATCTTCCATAGCTTCGGGAGAAACATAAAGATCCGTTAGTAAACCACGATTGTTACTAGCGGAATTACCGCCACCATTACGTCTCATGACAGTCTTTAAGAGACTTACAAGACGCTTAGTGAACTGACTAGCATTAGCATCACTGTCGTAGACCACAACATTGCGGTCGACACCAGCAGCAAGAATTGTGTGCCAGCCATCATCATTCATCTTTTTAGTAAATGAAGATTCGAGAACCTCCATAGCACGACCTACAACATCCCAACGAGCATCACGAGCATACTTCAAGAGATAGTCAATGCTAGCGCCTACGTCGTAGGTTGGAACCATGACGTAATCACTTTCAACGTGACGTTCTGGAATATATCCATGATTAGGAATAGTGTAAGCAACGAAATCTTTTTCGGTGCCTGGAGCTAAGAAATCAAGAGGAAATTCTGGAGTAGCACCTGGAGCAAGTCTAACTGGCTCAAAGATGCCGTCTAAAATATCCCCACTTAACAAACCTTGACGAAGCGGTAGCTCAAGAGCTTTTGCAAACTCAGCATTAGCAGCAGTGGCTACTTCTCTTTGCGGTGAGCCCGAACGGACCAAAAGATCGGTCAATTCTGGAGTCGGTTGAAAAACTTTGGATTCTGACATATTTAATTTCTCCCTTAGTGTTATTTAGGCAATGTTAACTGCTACTTTGACGTAACCATCTGCATCTTTAGAACTCAAAAATCTACCGACACTGTAATTAGCAGCAACGGAGAGATCAGCTTCTGCAGCATTGTCATCAACAATAGTTGCACTGAAAACACCGTCAGCTCCGATGTAGGCTACTTCGCCTGCTTTTGGAGTGCCAGTTACCTTATTGGTAGTAACTTGACCAACTTGTAGCAAAGTAACTTTGCCACCGACTTGAACTTCATCTTTACTAAAATTAATGTGTTGTCTGGTTAAATCGAGATTAACAACATCATTTAACAACACGCCTACTGGCTTAGTACCACTAGCGGCTGCATGATATGCGACGACGGCAGCACCATCATCCATTGACACTCCAGATCCGCCTACAGCACCAGTGATAGCAACAACGCCACCTCTCTCTGCAGTCGTGCTCATGAAGAACGATACATCTGTTTGTGATTCGATACGATCAGGTTTAAGAGCCATATTAATTTCTCCCTTTGAAAATAATTTAAATTACTTGTGAGTTAGTCTACTACGAACGAATTCTACTAAAGCGGCCTGAGTTGAATCTTCTTCAGACTCATTATCACTTCCAACGCTCAAATTTACTTCTTCTTCAACTTCAACTTCGTCTAAAACAGATTCATCAGCTGCTTCTGCTTCTTCAGCTTCTGCTTCGTCTGCAGCAGCTTCTGACTCTTTCTTCTTTTTCTTCTCTAGAGCCTCTTTAAGAGCTGGTGGCATTGCTGCTTCAGCATCTTTTTCTTCTTCCATCTTCTTTTTGTTCTTAACCATTCTGTTCATCTGCAATGCGATGATTCTATCAAAAGCTTCATCGTCAAGAGCGTCGTAAGCGGCCAAAGATTCTTCAATTTCTTCTTCTTCAAAACCGCATTCGGCTAAAGAAGCTTTTCTCTTCATCATTTTCTTTTCTAGCATGTCTGCTTCTTCCTTCTTCTTGTAGCCAGCAATAGTTTCAGAAGCTTCTTCTAAAGACTTTTGGTTGACTGCAAATTCTGATTTGGAAGTTTCTAATTCAGCTTTAACGGCTTCAAGGTCTGAAGTCGAAGTTTCAAGCTCAGCTTTGCTAGCTTCGATTTCTGCCTTAGCAGCATCTAATTGTGACTTGAGTTCGTCGATGCTAGTTTGTAAATCGCTTACAGTTTTTTCTTGCTCTTTCATATTTTCACTCGCTTTTGTTAAAAGTTTTTCGTTTGTTTCTTCAAGTTCTGCCACTTTAGCGGTTAGATCAGTTGCTAAAGTAATAGCCTTATCTGCTGCTTGAGCGCAGTCAGTTTCGACAACAGCTTCTTCGTTAACGTTTGTTTTTTCTGAACTCATAGTTTTATTCTCCGAATTAGATTCTAACTGTGAAATAAATACACCTGAATTTGAAATTTCGTCATTTTTTTCTTGTTCTGAAAAAATTTCTTTTTGAAAAATTATACTTTCAATGTTAGCAGGTTTATCCACAAAACCTTTACCACTAAAAGTAATATCCTTTAAAACTCGACCAATTTTATATTCTCCATGTCTGCCTTCACCACCATACGCTCTTAAAAACTTAGTTAAATATGATGTGTCAGCATTTCTAGCTAAAACTTTAAATTCATTATTATCTTCTCTAAATAAGCCATAGTCAAATCCTTTAAAAAAGCATTCCATACTTACATATTTTGACCCATTTTCAATTTCATCAATTAATTTCTGGGATCTTGCACGTAATTCTGGAGAGCTATATCCTCTATAAATAACAGAACCAGTTAAAATATGATATTTTTCTGGCAAATTATCAATGGGAGTTTCTGTATCAATTAATATACCATCTACAGTAATTGGCCAATTAGAAGTAATATGTCCAATAATAACATTTTCATCATGTTCTAAATTAGTAGGCTTATCTTCTGGAGAGCTTCTAGCTTTCCAAATTTCAGCCTTATCAAAAACATCATCATTTTTATTCCATGAAGACGTTACCAAAATAGATTGAACATAATATAAGTCCTTATCATCCACAGCAGCAATACTTTTTATATGTTTAGTATCTGGTTTTAAAGTGGACTGACAAGGTTCTACCAAAGAGGCATAAGATAATGATGCAGAAGATTTTAAAATTTCTTCTAGACCATCACTTTTTTCACTATCAAATATTTGCATAATTTACTCCTTTTTAGGCTAACTTAGCTATACACCTCAGAATAAAAAGAAGCCTTAGCTTGTTTTATTTCTTCTACAGATAAATCTCTGTCAAATGAAGTTTTTAGGTCTTTTAGCCAATTATAATATGTATTTACACTAGCATTAGTAGAATTATCAAAAGCACTATCAATAATTCCTTTATCTATTTTTGCAAAAGGTTTTAGAGATAAAAGCGCTTTAGTTTTTACCTTCTCTAAATTTTCATATTCTGAGCTAGATAGACTACGTAGATTTTTCTTTTGGTAGTATTCTAAAATAATTGGATTAATAATTGTACTAATTTGCTCTTGAGCTGTACTAGCCCATATCACCATTTTAGCCCCCGTCTGGGGTGCAAATTCTTTTTCTTTTCGTTTTTTAGAATCTTTTGAAAGCTTTGGCCTTCCTTCACCTGGTCTTCCTCTAGGCAACGATTCCGAAGACGGATCGTTAGCCAACTTCGTTAATGGCTTAGGTACCTTCATTTCAAGACCAGTCTTTTCACCGGGTTTTTTTGACTCTAGTTCTAATCCCACTTCTCCCGGAGTAACTATACCGTTTTGTAGCGCTATTTTTTTCAGCGTATTTTCTGGTTGAGGATCATAATAAGGTCCAGACTTTTCTACCATCCTATTACTATCTCTTTCTCTTTGTTCTTGATTAAGTCTAGATTTTTCCATATCTGGATCAAAACCAAATCTTCTTTGGAGTAACTCATCGCTAACTATGTTTCTATCAGCTAACTGTAGCAATAATGCCTTTTCTGATTCTTCATTGCTAAGATCCATTCTATCAAATTCTATCTTGGCTGGAAATCTAAATCCCATAGCTCTTTGAACTAAATTAATTTCTTGCTGCCAAAATCTAGTTAAGATATCTCTACCGTATTGCAATCTTTGTGTTAGAGTTTTTAAACTAATAAAATTGTTAGTAGTACCAGCAGCACCGTATGTGCCCGTTAAAGTAGGAGGAATGCCTAAGCCTGCATAAATACTATTTAAATGAGGGGTGTATTTGCCTTCTCCTAAAAACTGATGGACATTTGTTTTAGATTCTAGCAATTCAATATCCGGACCCCAAACCAAATCCATTGTACCTCCACCAACGTTATTACCTAAAATTTGTGCTAGCTTAGAAGTAGCTGCTTTTGTGGGAGCAATTTTATGCTCAAGACTACCTAATTTAAAAATACGAATATTAGAGATAGCACCGTCTAAAGCTGCGATATCTGCTAACTTTAATTTTTCTATTACATTGATATCATCCATAATTGAATATATCATAGGAAAAGCCCAAGCTTGCCAATCGTCTTTTTTATAGTGGAAAACAGAAACTTTATTAGGATCTAAAGGATAGCCTTTTTTAGTTTTAGCTGCTTCTAACACAGAATCAGGTAGACTAGCAACTAATTGTTTCTCTGCATCTGTTTTTGGTGAACTAATAATTTTTTTAAGATGACTAGGTACTTTTAATTCATATTTTTTATTATGTACAAATGAGGCCAAAGCACCTCCGGTAACATCAACAAACACAGGATCTAAGAAAGTATACTTCCAAGGAATTTCTTTTTTCTCTACAGTGTTTTGATTAATGTCAATAATTTTTAAATCAGCACCACCTCTAGTTTTATATAACTGGTCTACTGACTTAATTCCTAACTTACCTGTTTGTCTATTAATTATAACATTGCCTGTTTTGTATAAATTATTAAGAAATCTTTCACTACGATCTTTGCCCGACACTTCATCGAACCATCGTTGAAAAAATCTCTCTATTCTTTTGTTCTTATGTACAACTCGAACTCCTTGAACGGCAAAGTCGCTCATCAAATCAATAACATTTTTTACCAAACCTACTCTTTGATATACGTCTTCAGCTCTACGTATAATCATTTTCATACTACGACGAGGTACTGCTTCGTCTGGTCTGAAATAATCGTAATCGGATCTAGTTAATCCTGGTCTGCCTCCAGTATTTCCATCGAGATTAGAAAAATCATGCCTACGTCCAGCGGACGCTTTTTGAATACCTGTATATTCTTCTAAGGACTCAGAAGACTTTTTAAGAGCTTCTTGCTTACTAGAAAGGTCGTCTCCCCATGTAACATAAGCTTCATGGTCTACAGCTGGAGCATTTTTGATCTCTTCGGAGTTATTATATTTTTTTGTCATGATATCCTTCTATTCGGATTACAATTAAATTACAATTGTACTATACACTATTTTCTGTAAATTCCCTTATATATGTCATCATTTACTGCTGATGTGAACCATTCAGGCCCTTTGTACAATTCTCCTTGATTTTTGACTATATCTTTTAAGTTACCTCCAATGACATCATATTCCACCGGTTTTAAAGAACGTCTCATTTGCCTAGCTATCATGTTAGCTATTACTAAAGAACTATAACGGTCTTTTCTCAACCTGCCTTTTTTACCATTATTTAACTTAATCTCTGGAGTATCCCATCTGTCTCTAGCGTTAGGACCTGTGCTAGTTTGTGTCATTACAATAGTAGTTAATTCATCTTTTAATTCTTCTATTTCTAAAATACATTCACTCAAACTATCATATATTGGATCTAAGTCCGATTCTAATATGTCTTTGCCTTCTTTATCCATAGCTAGTCCGAGAGTTAAATTATCAAATCTAGGAAATAACAATAATTTATCTTCTAAATCTTTTCTTAATCCATGATTAGCGTGAGCTGTCCAATCTGCTCTAGCAAATTGTACTAACTCTAAGATATGTAATCCTGCTTGACTATCTGTGTCTTTAACTTTATTTTCTTCTACAACTGGCCATATCAGAACTTCCCCTTCTTCTAGCTTAGAAGGATCATGTAAAGCCTCCTCAATAGCGACACCTCCACCCTGAGCGTCAAGACCTATGCGAATAGGAGGAAATAATCTCATTAAATTTCTAATTTTTCTAGAACAAAATTTATAAAAATCGTGCTCATCACTTAGGCCAGCTTTTTGCCTAACTTTAAAATTAGACCTATTCGTAGTCCAAGAATAAACAACACGAGAATGATCTGGATGAACTTCTAAAATAACAATACTGAAATTATCTTTTTCCGATGCTGGGTCAATCCCATACACATATCCAAGATTAGCATCTCCTTCTACTCTGGCTTCGAACACTATATTCTTGTCGCTAATAGTAATATTATTAGATTCTGAGGCTATACAGCTTTCTATTAAGCTCCGCTTAAAGAAACCTTCACTGTCGTTAATAAAACAAGCAGCGTATTCCATATTATAAATACCGGAATGAATAGTTGCTTTAGCTCTAGCTACCTGCTTATCATCCATAAATCCTTTAGGAATTAACTCATAAGGTATTCTAATAACACTATAATCTTTCCAATTAAAATTTTCAGGAACTTCGCCATTAAATATATCTTGTAATTTAATCATATCTCCACCACTCTCAACAATAGATTTATATCTTTTCCAATACTGAGAAAAATGTTTGAAACCGTAATCTGCTGTACCAGAAATAATAGCTTGATTGCTGGGTTTTTTAGATAAAGCTTCTAATTCTTCATTCCAAATTCCTGCCTCAATCATAGCTTGCTTTTTAGCTTGTTCTTTAACATTTTCTATAGGACTAGCAGATACAGCAGCAAAACCAGCAACAACAGTTTCATAGATATCTGGAGACATAGATGCAAATTCATCAGCAATAATGATGTGAGCTCTTAGTCCCCTAATTTTTGAACCATCACCCATCGGAATAGCAATGGTCCAACTATCACCTAGTCTTAAAGTACATCTATCTACATCTCTTCTAGGTCCATCATCATTACCATTAAATATACTTCTTAAAATAGGACTTGTACGCCACATATTTTCCATATATTCAAACAAAATTTTACTCTGCCTAAAACCAGCACCAACAACTACAATTTTTGTACCCGGAACAAAAGTGCATTTTAATATGCAATACAGACTCATAAGAAAAGACTTACCAAATCCACGAGAGGCTATGAACATAGGAAAAGGTCGAGTCCAAAATTCCTGTAAGATAGCAATCTGTATAGGATGCAATTCTATACCAAATAAAAGTTTTACTGTAGAACCAATGTAGGTAGTATCTCTAAAAATTCTTAATAAATGTTTATCTGGACGCTCTATATCATCTTGAGTCCTATTAATCATTAAATTTTGATCAATAGATAATTCATCAAGATTACCTAGTCCCAGCCAAGCATTATCAAAGCTAGTTTTATTACTACTCATATTTACGCTGTAACTGCATTGGCAGACTTAAGTTTACGAGACTTATTAATGGCTCTATTTACAATCATCTTAGCTACTGCCTCAACGAAAGGAAGATTACGTTTTTTACTTTCGTCTTTGAGCCAACTTAAAATTGTAGACATATTCTCTTCGCACCAATCACTTCCTTTTTCATTCATTTCAATAGCATGTCTACGACACGAACAGCTAGAAGAACTAACAATTCCGATACTCTTAATCATATTTGTTAAGATAGCACCGGGACCATCAGGATCTTGCTCTACAGTTTTTGGGAATAAATCCTGTAAGGCCCGTTGAGGATCTTCTCCTAAGTGTGCTAACAATTTAATGTCTAAATCATTTGGACTATAGTCTCCTTCTTCGCTATATTCATCAGAATTCACTAAAACGAGAGTCCCTTCAATCCTATTACCATCATCCATGGGTTCAAAATAGACTGTAATATATCTACTCTTAGTATGAATATTGTAAATAGGAGATACTGAATCAGTAGTAAACGAAGGATGTTCTACTCTTTTCCCTTTCGGATCTGTTTCTGGTGGTTTTTGTAAAGTGATAGACTTATTAAGTTTCATCTTTTTGCTCCTTGTTAATTTTATTAACTTCCATATAAAAAATCTTTTTCATAATGTACTCTGCTGTTCTGGCGGCGTTGTCTGAAGACCCACAAAAAAATACTTGAATATTATATTTCAACTGCCATTCCAAAATATGTTTCATTATAAATGCTGGTTTAATTCTAATTTTATTCCACATTTTTCTAGGTAAACTAGAACCTATTGGATAATCTAATACGTCACCTATATTAAACTCTAATAGAAAGTATGCATATTTATAATTACTCATTCTCTCTATTACATCTACAAATCTGGATTCTACAATATTATTAGCTACCTCATTTATACTTTTTTTACGCTCTATAGCTAGAATATCTTCGAAGCCTTCTATGCTATAGTCTCCAGTATCTAATTTTCTACTAGCAGTAGCATACTTGGTGAAAGACCAAGGTTGCTGTTCTCTAGTATCTACTATAACGGTAAAATCATCTTTTATGTCTGGCATTGGCGTGTGCTATTTTTAAAAAAATTGATTCGTAATTATCTTCCATTCCTTTGATCATATCATGATGATATCTACATAAGGTTACCCCATTACTAACCTCAAATCTTAAACCAGGAAAATCAGCCCAGCGTTTAATATGATGAGCATTAAGCTTTTTACCCATCCCACATCCTGGCCATTGGCATTTATATCCATCTCGTTTATATACTAATTTTCTCCATTTTATATATTGAGGATCTTTAAAATTTCTAAACATTAACTGCTGCTGCCTTTACGTCTGCATCTATCATATCTGCTATTAACTCATCAAAAGGAGTATTGGGCTGCCAAGATAATTCTTTCCGAGCTTTAGTATTTTTACCTCGTAAAAAATCTACTTCACACGGTCTATATAAAGACTCATCGATTTCTACATATGTCTTATAATCTAACCCTACATAGCTAAAAGCTCTTTGTACAAAATCTAAGACGCTCCAAGTTTGCTCTGTACAGATAACATAATCATTTTGAGAAGACTGTTGTAGCATTAAATACATAGCTTCTACATAATCTTTAGCGTGGCCCCAATCTCTTTTAGCTGATAAGTTACCTAGTTTTAGTGTTTCGTCTGTCTTAGAAGCCAACAAATCTCCAATATATTTTGTGATTTTTCTAGTTACAAAGTTTTCACCTCTTCGAGGGCTTTCGTGATTAAATAAAATACCACTACAAGCTAATAAGCCATAACTTTCTCTGTAAATCTGTACCATTCTGTGACTTGCTAACTTAGCTATTCCGTAAGGACTTTGAGGTAGCATTACCGTTTCTTCATCTTGATACTTTTCTCCATTCTTGTCTGTATCATAGCTTTCACCAAACATTTCACTTGTACTTGCTTGATAAAATTTAGTTGTAGAAGAATAGTTTCTAATTGCTTCTAGGATATTAACAACACCCAGAGTATTAATACATATAGTTGTTGTAGGTTGATTGAAGCTAGTTTTAACATGACTCTGAGCAGCTAAATTATAAAATTCATCTGGCTGATGATGATCTATAGTTTTAATTACATTTGTAGGATCTGTTAAATCAAACTCTTCTAATGTAAAATTAGGATCGTCTAAAATATGCTCTACTCTAATATTATTGTTAGTACTAGATCTTCTTTTCAATCCTACTACAGAATAATTTTTTGATAGTAATAATTCTGCTAAATATGATCCATCTTGTCCTGTAACTCCTGTTACTAGTGCTGTTTTATTTGTTGTCATCAGTTTGTCCTTCTGTAACTTCTGGGACTAGAAAAGGTCTGTCTACTTCATCATCTTGATATGTATGTAAATCCTGCAAATTTCCTTTAAATTTCTCAGAAGCCATTTTAAGAATTTCCATTTCTCTGCCTTCTTTTTCTCTGATCAATTCATCTTCTAGCATTCGTATTAATCCTGTCCAACTACTTTTCCCGTCTTCTACTCTTTTTATTCTTTGTTCTCTAGTAGCCTTTAAATCTTTGCTAATTTTCTGTTGTTCATTTAATAATTTGGTATACTCATTGGTATAATTAGCTATACTATTACGAGCAAAACTAAGTTGAGTTTCTAAATTAGTAAGCTTCGGGATATCTCTATTATCCTCAGAAAGACTATATTCCGCATCAACTTGCTTTTGTAATTTTTCCGTTTCTGCAATATGTCTTTTCCGCTCTTTCATACTTCTATTTATAAGTATGTCAATTGTGATAAATTGTTTTATCTGCAATTCCTCGGCTGGCAATACATCCTCTCTGAATTGCTTCACTAGTCCCACCCAGGTATCTTCGAAATATTGCAACTCACCCGTTTCATAGTCAAATTGTCTGGTAATTTCGCTCCAAAAAGTTTTGCTGTGTAACTTATGTCTTAATAGTTCGTTGATGCTTTTATCTGAATCGTCTAGCAATAATTGATTTTCGTTGATATATCTTGTAATAGGACTAACAGTTCTGTTCAAAGATTCTGCTATCTCTTCAATAGATTGTTGCTCTACATTTTCTCTAATATATTTTTCTTCTTCGAGGCTTAATTGTCCTCGTTTTCGTGGTGGCTTTTTGTGTGCCATTCATCACTCCTTAGTAAATCAGATATATGTTGTTTTAACTTGTCTAAGTTTAACTTAGGTACTTTAATGCCGTGCTTCAATTTTAAATATGCTTCTCTAAATTCACATTTTATATGTTTGTCTAAAAAATCTAAAATTTCTTTATTTTCTATTGTCTCTAATAAACTTTGATTACTTTCATTGACATTATTATCTTCGATGTATAATGGCTGTATAATATTCTTCTTAGATTCGTTTCTTTTGCTCCATGCTGCATATAACTCACAGTCTAATTTATTCTTATATTCTTTGCATTGATTATCTGAACATGAATATAATTTATCAAACAACGGACAGCTAAAACAAGGTTTATCTGGCCTTTGATAGTTATTTCTTTTAAAGTTAAATAATCTGTTTCTAACATGTGTCCATAGGAAATTTTCCAATGGTCTTTTGCCATCGTATTTTTTTAATCCTTCTAAAGCAAAAATAGCAGCTTGTTGTTTCATATCATTTATATCATGATATGCAAATTTAAATTTATAACATAATCTTTTACTGATATTGTCTAAAACTTCCAAAAACTCTTTATCTGTTACTTTATTCGCTTTGTTTGGCTTGACCTTCTTCTTCGCTGTCTTCTTCGTTTGCTTTTTTTTCTTGGTCATTTAGTAAGCTAGCTATGCTTTTTCCTTCGGGTAGCTTTAAATCCGCACTAACATCTATCTCACTAGAATCTACTACATCTAAAATAGACCCAACTATATGATTAAAACTAGGTTTAGTCATTTTTTCTCCTTGCATAAAAGTTACCAATTCATAATATAATATGAACAAATTACGGTTTGTCAATAATTAATAACACCAAAAGAGGAAAATATGGCTACTTATAAAAAATGGTCGGATAGCGAAATAGAATACATTCGCAACAATCATACTACTGTTTGTGATCAAGAATTAGCTGTGAAGCTAAGTCAAATCACAGGAGATAACATTAGTACGTCTATGATTCGCAGACAAAGGCGTAAATTAAAATTGGCTAAGCCACGAGGTAGGCCACTTAAAAACAAGGCTATAGAGACGCAAACAGAAACCCCTGAGGACGTATCTACTGTATGAGTAACAAAATATTACTAACTGGTGGTTATGGATTTTTAGGAGAATGGGTATATCAGAAACTGTTAGAGAACAAATATAAGGAAAATGAGATTTATAGGTTTCGGTCCAAGGATTTTGATCTAACAAAACAAGATGATACCAATAAACTATTTAAAGAATGTCAACCTAGTAGCGTTATTCATTTAGCTGCCAGAGTAGGAGGAATAGGAGCAAACAAGGAAAATCCTGGAAAGTTCTTTTATGAAAATATGGCTATGGGAGTAAATGTAGTAGAAGCTTCTAGAGTTTACAACGTAAAAGAATTCATTCAAGTTGGAACTGTTTGTTCTTATCCCAAATTTTGTAGCGTTCCTTTTAAAGAAACAGATATATGGAACGGATACCCAGAAGAAACAAATGCCCCATATGGAATAGCAAAGAAAGCTTTAAATGTTATGCTAGAAGGATATGCTAAACAGTATAACCTTAATAGTATGGTATTTATTCCTTGTAATCTTTATGGCCCCGGAGATAACTTTGATGAAAAAACTAGCCACGTAATTCCTGCTCTTATTAAAAAGGTGATCAACGCTAAAAATAATAGTATCGATAGTGTCGATTGTTGGGGTGATGGAAGTGCTACTAGAGAATTTTTATATGTTAAGGATTGTGCAGAAATATTAGTAAAGTCTTTGGGGGAAATAGGTCAATATGGAATATGCAATATAGGTTCTGGTTTTAAAAAAGAGACGAGTATAAAAGATCTAGTATATAATATATGTAAGGTTGTAGGGTATGAAGGGAATATTAATTGGCAAACGGATAAGCCAAATGGACAACCTAGACGTTTGGTAGATTCTAATAGATTAAACGATTTTATAGATTATCAAGAATTCACACCATTAGACGAAGGATTAAGAGAAACTGTCGATTGGTATGTTTCTCAATAATATATGTGCGGAATAGTAGCTTATATAGGTAAGAATAATGCTGTACCTTTTTTAATAGGTGGCTTAAAGAGATTAGAGTATAGGGGATATGATAGTGTGGGAATATCCTTTATAGAGAAAGATACTGGTCAAATTAAGACTATTAAACAAAGTGGTAGCATAGAGGATCTGAAAGTTAATAAAAAGCTTCATGGAAATATAGGTATAGGTCATACTAGGTGGGCTACGCACGGTAAAGCTTGTAAAAGAAATGCCCATCCTCATGTTACATATAATAACTCTTTAGCCTTGGTTCATAATGGAATCATAGAGAATTATAAAGAGATCAAAAATAGTTTTAGAAGTAAATATACAATCAATTCAGATACAGACTCTGAAGTATTGCTATATCTAATATATGATGTGTTGCAGGAAGTTGGGGATTTATATAGTGCTGTTAAAGTGGCTACAGAAAAGATTATAGGTGCCTATGCTTTTATATTGTTAGATCAGCAAAATCCAGATACTTTGATATGTGGTAAAAAAGGTAGTAGTTTATGTGTGGGAATAAATGATGGAAATTATTATGTAGCTAGTGATATAAGTGCTTTTAATAAAGATACTAATCATGTCATAACGTTAGAAGATGGATATATCAGTAAAATTACAAAAGATAAAATAGAGCATTATGACAGTAATGTGAAAAATGTAACACAATGTAATATAGAAAAAGTATATAATAATGCTTATGAGATTAGTAAAGATAATTATTCTAGCTTTATGTTGAAAGAGATACATGAGCAGCCGAAGGCTGTGAGTGAATGTTTGTTGGGCAGAATAGATGGATATAAAGTTAAGTTGGGGGGATTTGATAATCAAAAGATATTTATGAGAGCTAGAAGAGTTACGTTACTAGGTTGTGGATCTAGTTGGCATTCTGCTTTGTTGGGGAAATATTATATGGAAGAATTAGCAGGAATAGGAGTTAATGTAGAATATGCAAGTGAATTTAGATATAGAGAGCCTGTTATTGAAAATGGAGATATTGTAATAGGTATATCTCAATCAGGAGAAACAGCAGATACTATTGCGGCTTTAAGATTAGCGAAAGAAAAAGGTGCAATAACTATAGGTATTTGTAATACTGTTAATTCAGAAATAAGTAAAATGACAGAAAGTGGAATTTATACCAGATGCGGTGTGGAAGTAGGAGTGGCTAGTACGAAAGCATTTACTAATCAATGTTTAAGCTTATTATTGCTGGCGTTGTTAGTAGACCAGACCACGAATCATACAGATTTAAGCAAAAGAAAGAAAATAATCAATAGTATTAGAGATTTGCCTATACTAATAGCAGAAGCTATTAAAGATTGTGCAGAGTTAAGAGATTTGGCGGAAAAGTTTTATAATAAAAAGAATTGTTTATTTCTAGGTAGAGGATATAATTTTCCAATAGCTTTAGAAGGTGCGTTGAAATTAAAAGAAATTTCTTATATACATGCAGAGGGATATCCGGCGGCAGAGATGAAACACGGGCCTATAGCTTTAATAGATAATAAAATGCCTGTTGTAGTAATAGCAAATCATAATAAAGAATATAATAAGATTTTAAATAATAAAATGGAGATAGAGTCTAGGGGTGGTCAGGTAATAGCTATATTGAATCATGACAATAAAGAGAATATAGGGAAGTATAATATAAAGGTTCCTACGTGCGAAGATTTAATTACTCCATTCATGTCGTTAATTCCATTACAATTGTTTGCGTTGCATTGTGCAGAAGGTAAGGGATGTAATGTGGACAAGCCAAGAAATTTAGCCAAGAGTGTTACGGTAGAATGAAAATTGTAGTATTAGATAAAGAAACAGATGACAGATATATAAAACAGTATATGCAATGCGTGGGTGTTTTAAATATGTCAGATTGTGTTGTGCAAGATGTGGAGGTTGTAAGAGATTCTTTAAGATACAGGCAACAAAATACTATTACGTATTTAGGAATAGTAGATGATAATGTTGTAGCTACGGCAACAATATTATTAGAAATAAAATTAAGATACAGTAAGATGTGTTGTCATATAGAAGATGTAGCTACAAGGTTAGAGGATAGAGGTAAAGGCTACGGAAAGAAGATTGTGGCACATTGTATTAAGGCTGCAAAAGACAATAATTGCTACAAAGTGAAGCTTAATTGCGAAGAATCAGTGATTCCATTTTACGATTCATTAGGATTTGAGCACCACGGGGCTCATATGTATCGTAATACTAATTATGGCTAATAAACTGGCTAATTTATCTATAGGTCGCCAGTTGTGTATGCACCACCCCGGCGTTTTGAGACTCAATCTCAATAAGCCAGCAAAATGAAAAAACCCCCTATTGCGTGGGGGTAGCTTAAAAAAGCGGCAATATGTGAACACACGTATAGTTGGGTGCATTTTTGCCAGAGCCGGTAGTTATAGCAAACGGCGTGCCATACGGTTATAAAGTATAAGATATAAAAAAAATAATTTTATGCTCGTTTGGCATGAAACTATATTTCAAAATTCCCAAGATTTTTCTTGCATCATTAAAGTATATACTGTAAAATGCCGATATAACAAGTAAGACATTAAACACTAAGGAAAAAAAATTATGAGTAACACAAATCAAAATTTTGAAATTTGCTACACTTCAGATTGTTGCGGATCATACGTTCACTCGGACGCTGAAATTTGCCCAGCATGTTTAGAACATTGTGAAGTGATTGAGGATTGCACGGTTTACGACGATTGTGAATCGGTACACTTCGATTCGATGCTAGATTTTTACGGGGCGGGCTAAACTCCCGCTTGCAATTTGTCGATA
>MDSV01007899.1_pt1 | contig 18308 bp, 18 predicted proteins | sample 810851 | NCBI WGS metagenome assembly MDSV01 (sample SAMN05326640, study PRJNA326480) | marine metagenome | isolation source: seawater | place: Atlantic Ocean: North East | collected 2012 | reverse complement strand
TTTAAAATTATTCATGTTTATATAGCAAACTAACATCTCCATATGAATAGAAACGGTAATTTTTATCAATAGCTTCTCTATAAATTTTTTTAATTTCACTGATACCAGAAAATGACGAAACTAAGAGCATTAATGAAGATTTAGGTAAATGAAAATTAGTTAAAAGCATATCAACTACTTTAAACTTAAATCCAGGTTTAATAAAAATATTTGTTGTTCCTTTAAATGGCAATAGATCGCCACTTAATGCAGCAGTTTCAAGCAGTCTCAATGTTGTAGTACCTACAGATATAATTCTACCTTTTTTTGATTTTTTTTCTTTTATTAACTCAACTACTTCATTTGTAATTATTCCTGCTTCACTATGCATTTTATGATCATTTATATCACCTCTTATCGGCTTAAAAGTTCCTAAGCCTACGTGAAGAGTTACTTCTGCTAATTGATTGTTTTCCTTTAATGTATCATAAATTTTTTTATTGAAATGAAGTCCAGCTGTAGGTGCAGCAATTGAACCTTTTTGACTAGCATAAATAGTTTGGTAATCTTTAAAATCTTTTTCGTCACTCTCTCTAGATTTTAATATATATGGTGGAAGAGGCATTTTTCCAAATTTGTTAAATATAATGCTTTCATTTGTGTCTATCTTTATTAGATAATCCCCATTTTCAGTTTTATCTTTTATTTTAAATGAGTGGTCTTCACTTAAATATATACTTTCTCCAATCTTAATTTTTTTTCCTGGCTTTATAAAAGCAAGCCACTCATCATTTTTAATCTTTTTATGAAAAGTGATTTTTATTTTATTTGATTTATAATTTATTAAAAAATATGAAGGTATAACCTTTGAATTATTAGTAATAATCAGATCATCTTTTTCAATAAAATTTAAAATATTATTAAAGTTTTCATGCACTATTGGACTACTTCCAATCAATAACCTTGAGACATTTCTAGGCTCAATTGGTCTGTTCGCAATTAACTCTGCTGGCAGATTAAAGTCAAATAGACTAAGATCCATTTTTTACTGAATGTCTGCTACGACCTTCACAGATATCATTAAATCAGGGTCAGTTACTTCTCCACCTTGACCTGATCCAACCTTAATATTGTCTACAAATTCCATACCCTGTAAAACTTGACCAAAAACAGTATATTGACCATTTAAATGTGGGGTTTCGCCAAAACAAATAAAAAATTGACTGTTTGCAGAATTGGGGTCTTGAGTCCTTGCCATTGAGACCGTACCTCTTAAGTGTGGAGTGCTATTGAATTCCTGCATTAAATCAGGCTTACTAGAGCCGCCTGTTCCATTTCCGAATTGTCCATCACCTGTTTGAGCCATAAAGCCGGGTATTACTCTATGAAACGGCACTCCATCATAAAAACCTTCACGAGCTAATTCTTTAATTTGATTTACATGGTTAGGTGCGACTGTAGGTAGTAACTCTATAATTACATTCCCATCTTTCAACTGTATTTGAATCGTGTTCTCTGGATCATTGGCCATATATAAACTTTCTTCAGCATAAGCTAAGTTGTTAAAAAAAATAAAAAATGAGAATATATAAATTATAGATCTTTTCATATTATTTAATTATTAAATTTTTCTATTAATTTATTTGAAGTGTATTCGGTTGTAAATTTAGAAATATCTCCTCCTAGTCTTGCTATATCCCTAATAAAATTAGAGGATATTGATTGCCTTTGAGCGTCCGCCATTAAAAAAACTGTTTCAATCTCAGAATTAAGCTGACGATTCATTCCTAGCATTTGAAATTCATATTCAAAATCAGAGACAACTCGTAAGCCCCTTACGATAATCTTAGCATTTATGGATTTTGCAAACTCAACAAGTAAATTACTGAAAGCTATGACTTCAACAGATTTATTACTCGAAAATTCATGATCAATCATATCTTTACGCTCATTAAGTGTGAATAAAGGATTTTTATGTGGGCTGTCTGCTACAGCTATGTAAAGTTTGTCTACAAAACGTAATGCTCTGTTAACTATATCTATATGACCATTGTGTATTGGGTCAAAACTGCCTGGGTAAACTCCTATTTTTTCCATATAAAATTATATATTGAATAAAATTATTCCTCTAGCAAATTATTAATTTTCTATTTCGACTCTAGAAGCTGAAACAACTTTTTCACTATCTGATGTTTTGAATATACTTACACCCTGAGTATTTCTTCCAGCAACTCTTATATCTATAACAGGACAACGAATTAATTGGCCTGATTTTGTTATCAACATAATATCATCATCATGTCCTACTGGAAAAGAAGCTAAAACATTACCATTTCTTGAGGATGTTGTGATACACATTATTCCTGACCCACCCCTATTTGTAACTCTAAACTGATAAGAAGAAGATCTCTTGCCAAACCCATTTTCTGTGACTGTAAGAACGAATTGCTCACAAGCCTTCATTTCCTGAAAACGGTCTTCTGAAATTTTAATGTCCTCAATATCATTGTTATCTTCCTCAGCTTCTTCTTCATTTTCTTTATTAATTTTACTCATCTTTAAGTATGCCTTTACCTCAGAGGAGCTAACATCCAAATGAGAAAGAATAGATAGCGATATAATTGAGTCATTTTTTGCAAGCTTTATTCCTCTTACCCCCATAGAAGATCGACTTTTAGTAGTTCTTAATTTTGATGCAGGGGTTCTAATACACTTACCTTCTTTTGTAGAAAGTAATATGTCATCGTTATCATTACAGATTTTAACTCCAACAATCTTATTAGAATCGTTAAGCTTCATCGCAATTTTTCCGTTAACTTGAATATTTTTGAAATCATCAATACTATTTTTTCGAATACTTCCATCGGCAGTTGCAAAAATTAAGAAATTATGATCACTAGAAACTTGATTTTCAGGCATGACAAGAATACTCGATAATTGATCATCTTGTTTTAAGTTCAATAAGTTTATTATCGCCTTACCTTTCGCAGTTGGAGAAGACTCGGGTATCTTCCATGTTTTGAGTTTATAGACTATTCCACTAGAAGAAAAAAATAACATATTATCATGAGTACTTGCTGTAAATACTTGAGTAACAAAATCTTCATCATTAGTTTTCATCCCCGCTCTTCCTTTGCCACCTCTTTTTTGAGCACGATACATTTCAAGTGGAACTCTTTTAATATAACCTGAATTTGTGATACTTATTACCATATCACTTCTTTGCACCAAGTCTTCTTGATCAATATCTGAAGCTTCATGCTCAATTATTTCAGTTTTTCTTGGAGAAGAAAATTCTTGCTTAATCATTTTCAGCTCTTCTTTTATTACAGCTTGTAATTTATTCTTATCTCTTAAGATGGATAAAAACTCATTTATATTATGAGATAAAGTTTTTAATTCTTCTTGTAGCTCACCTTTTCCCAGAGCTGTTAGTCTTTGCAATCTTAATTCTAATATTGATTTTGCTTGATCTTCAGTTAGATAAATATCTTTATCATTCTTAATTTGTCTTGGATCGTCAATTAAATCTAATATATCTTTTACATCTTCACTCTTCCATTTAGTTTTAAGAAGTTCTAATTTAGCTGAGTTGGGATCTTTTGATTTCTTTATAATTTCTATTACTTGGTCCACATTTGATATCGCTATCGCTAACCCTGTTAGAACATGAGCCCTATCTCGTGCTTTATTAAGATCAAATCTTGTCCTTAAAGATATAATCTCATCTCTATGATTAATAAAGTGTTTCAAGAAATCCTTTATATTCATTAACTCGGGCTTTTGATCGTTCAAAGCTAAGGCATTTACACCATAAGAACTCTGTAATGGAGTAAACTTAAAAAGCTTATTCAGGATAACTTGAGCAATGACACCTTTTTTTAGCTCAACAACAACTCTTACACCTTGGCGATCAGACTCATCTCTTAAGTCACTTATTCCTTCAATCTTTTTATCTCTTACTAGCTCAGCTATTTTCTCAATAAGAGTTGATTTATTTACTTGGTAGGGTAACTCTGTAAAGATAATTGCTTCTCTATCATTCTTAAATTCTTCAAAGTTAGATTTTGCTTGAACAATTATTGAGCCTCTTCCATTGAGCTGCGAATCTTTTATTCCCTTTGAGCCAACTATTTTGCCACCAGTTGGAAAATCTGGACCTTTAATTATTTGATTAATTCTTTCAAAAGAAACTTCTTTGTCATTAATATATTCAATGCATGCCTCTATAACTTCTCCAAGATTATGTGGCAAAATATTTGTGGCCATTCCTACAGCAATTCCACCTGCACCATTTACTAGTAAATTTGGATATTTGGCAGGAAGAACAATTGGCTCACTTTCACTTTCATCATAGTTGGGTCTGTACTCAACAGTATTTTTTTCGATATCTTCTAATAAAAACTTTGAAATTTTTGACATTCGGACTTCGGTGTATCTCATTGCTGCAGCCCTATCCCCGTCCATCGAACCAAAATTTCCTTGTCCATCGAGCAACGGAACTCTCATTGAAAAATTTTGAGCAAGTCTGACAAGAGCGTCATATACTGCTTGATCTCCATGAGGATGATATTTACCAATTACATCTCCAACCACTCTGGCACTTTTTCTATGTTGCTTATTCCATTCATATCCAGCTTCATGCATTGCATAGAGTATTCTTCTATGAACAGGCTTTAAGCCATCTCTTACATCTGGAAGAGCCCTACTTACGATTACACTCATCGCGTAATCTAGATAGGATTTTTGCATTTCATCATCTATAGGTATTGGAGTAATAGATGGGTTCTCTTCAGTTACACCTTCAGCATTTTGATCGTTTGAATCAGTCAATTTTAAGCCCTAAATAATGTTTAATAATTAGCTAAAAACAGCCAAATATAGAGTGTTTGTAAAGATTAGCATTTAATAAACTATAACAGAAAAATGACAATTAAGCCATTTTAAAAGGGGATTTCGTCATCAATATCAAGATCGTCAGATGAGGAAAAATTATTGTCTTGCACTGTGTCTTGATCAATTTGTGAAGATGAATCACTTGCAAAATCTGCTGACCCTCCTCTACTATCAAGCATTGTTAAGGTCCCGTTGTAATTCGCCAAGACAACCTCAGTTGTGTATTTTTCTACACCATTATTGTCCGTGAACTTTCTAGTTTGAAGTTGCCCTTCAATGTAAACTTTAGAACCTTTCTTAAGGTAATTCTCAACAACACCTGCTAAACCATCGTTAAATATAACTATTCTATGCCACTGAGTTTTGTCTCTTTTTTCTCCAGTGTTCTTATCTTTCCATGATTCAGATGTAGCGAGACTTAATTGAGCTAATTTTTTTCCATCTTGAGTCTGCCTTATTATTGGATCAGCTCCTAAATTTCCTATAAGCATTACTTTATTTAAACTTGATGCCATGTGAACAAATTACCTATTTAATATGTTGGTGTATACAAAAAAACAAAGATAATTAATTTATTCACAACTATCTTTAACTCTAAATAAATAAAACTATTTATAATACAGAAATGAATAAAAATATTTCAGTACAAGGTGCTAGAGAGCACAATCTTAAGAATATCAGTGTAAAGATTCCAAGAGATAAGTTAACAATAATAACTGGTCTTTCTGGATCAGGAAAATCTTCTCTAGCTTTTGATACTATATATGCTGAAGGTCAGAGAAGGTATGTTGAGAGCTTGTCTGCGTATGCTAGGCAGTTTCTTCAAATGATGCAAAAACCTGACGTTGATTTAATTGAAGGCTTAAGTCCTGCAATATCAATTGAACAAAAAACTACATCTAAAAACCCAAGATCTACAGTTGGAACTGTAACAGAAATATATGATTACCTTCGTTTATTATTTGCTCGGATTGGTGTCCCTTATTCTCCAACAACAGGGTTACCAATTAAAAGTCAAACTGTTACACAAATGGTTGATAGAATTAAGTCAAGGAATGAAGGTTCTAAATTTTTAATCTTGGCCCCAATTGTTAGAGGAAGAAAGGGTGAATATAAAAAAGAACTAAATGAACTACAAAAAAAGGGATTTCAACGTGTTAAAATTGATGGCGAGCAATATGAATTTGACTCACTTCCAACTTTAGACAAAAAAAAGAAACATGATATATCAGTTGTTGTCGATAGAATCGTACTTTCAAAAGAATTAGGAAATCGCTTAGCTGACAGTATAGAGACTGCTCTTAATATTGCTGATGGTATAGTTATTATTGAAGACTTTGAAAAAAATAGTAAGTCACAAAAAGAAGAAATATTTTCTTCTAAATTTGCTTGTCCAGTTTCAGGATTTACAATAGAGGAAATTGAACCAAGACTATTTTCTTTTAATAATCCATATGGCGCTTGCCCTGAATGCGATGGAATAGGTACAGATTTATCAATTGATGTAAAGCTTGTTATTCCAAATAAAAATTTATCAATCATTGATGGAGCTATAGCGCCATGGCCAATAGCTACTTCAAGCTATTATAAACAAGTCTGTGAGAGCATAGCTAAACATTTTGAATTTTCACTTAGCACACCATGGAAAAAACTAAGTAAAAAGATTCAAGATATAATTCTATTTGGATCAGATGATGAAGTTAAATTTAAATATGATGATGGATATATCTATTATAAAGAATTTGAAGGTGTTGTTAATAATTTAGAACGTAGATATCTAGAAACAGAAAGTGACTGGATGAGATCTAATATTGAAAAATATCAATCAGAAAGTAGTTGCCAAGGTTGTGGTGGTTTGAGACTTAAAAAGGAAGCATTAGCAGTAAAGATCAATGGATTAAATATTGGTGAAGTATGTCAAAAATCAATAAAAGAGTCTTTAAGTTGGTTTCAAAAGCTTGAAAATAAACTTTCGAAAAAAGAAACTGAGATTTCATATCGAATATTAAAAGAATTAAATGAAAGAGTAAGTTTTTTAAATAATGTTGGACTTGAATATCTAACTCTTTCAAGAAATTCAGGCACTTTATCAGGAGGTGAGTCTCAGCGAATTAGGCTAGCTTCGCAGATTGGATCAGGACTTACAGGAGTTTTATATGTACTTGATGAGCCCTCAATCGGCTTGCATCAAAGAGATAACGCAAGATTACTTGGAACACTGAAAAGACTAAGAGATCTTGGCAATACTGTAATTGTTGTTGAGCACGATGAAGAGGCAATGACTAATTCTGATCATATTATTGATTTGGGTCCTGAAGCTGGTGTCAATGGTGGCTATATAACCGCAAGCGGAACTGTAAATGAGATAATGAAAAATAAAAAAAGTTTAACTGGTCAATATCTATCTAAAAAAATGAATATAGATGTGCCTGTTAAGAGAAGAAGTGCAAAAGATGGTAACAATATTTACATTAAAGGTGCAAGTGGAAATAACCTTAAAGATGTTGATTGTGAAATACCTTTAGGAACTTTAACTTGTATCACTGGTGTATCGGGAAGTGGGAAATCAACTCTTACAATAAATACACTCTATAAGGCAATTGCTAAAGAGCTCAATGGTTCAAACTTAAATCCATCTCCATTTAAAACTATAGATGGTATAAATAATTTAGATAAAATTATTGATATAGATCAATCTCCAATTGGGAGAACTCCAAGATCAAATCCTGCTACATATACTGGAGCCTTTACATTTATAAGAGACTGGTTCTCTGGATTACCTGAGTCTAAAGCTAGAGGCTATAAAGCTGGAAGATTTTCTTTTAACGTACGAGGTGGAAGATGTGAAGCATGCGAGGGTGATGGTGTAATTAAAATTGAAATGCATTTCCTCCCAGATGTCTATGTTACTTGTGATGAGTGTGAAGGAAAAAGATATAACCGTGAAACTCTTGAGATTAAATATAAAGATAAAAATATCTCTGATATTTTAGAAATGACTGTTGATGAAGGATTAGATTTTTTTGATCCAATTCCTTTAGTAAAAAATAAGCTAAGTACTCTTCACAGTGTTGGATTAGGCTATATAAAAATTGGACAACAAGCTACAACTTTATCAGGTGGAGAAGCACAAAGAATTAAATTATCAAAAGAACTTTCTAAACGAGCTACTGGTAAAACATTATATATTTTAGATGAACCTACTACTGGATTACACATTCATGATATTAAAAAACTACTAGAAGTTCTTCAAATTTTAGTCGAACAAGGAAATACTGTAGTTGTAATTGAACACAATCTTGACGTAATAAAAACAGCTGATTGGCTGATCGATTTAGGACCAGAAGGTGGCGATAATGGAGGTGAAATCATTGGCTTTGGAACCCCAGAAACGCTTAAAAAGAATAAAAAAAGCTATACAGGCAAATATTTAAAAAAATTAGTTTAATATTTATAATTTTATTTGATACAAGTAGATAATAATTATTAATTAAGGAAAAAAAATGGCAAACATTCTCCAATCTTTAAATAAAACTATAGTAGCTGGAACAGTATTATTATTAATTTTACTTGTAATAATGTTTAGAGCATACGACTTATCTTTTGATCTTATTTTTTGGCAAACCATTTTTAGATTCCTTCATGTTGTTGTTGGAGTTATGTGGATAGGACTTCTTTGGTACTTTAACTTTGTACAAATTCCAAATATGCCAAATATCCCTGACGATCAGAAACCAGCAATTGGTAAAGTTATAGCCCCTGCAGCTTTGTTTTGGTTTAGATGGGCTGCTCTAGCCACTGTAATAACTGGATTGATTACTTTAGCTCTTTATTACGGTCACTCTGGAGCTATAAATGCTCTTGTTCTAACAATTCCTAATTTCAATGATCCTAGGGCTCTTACAATTGGAATTGGAATGTGGCTAGCGTTAATTATGGCTTATAACGTATGGATGGTCATTTGGCCAAACCAAAAAAGAGCTCTTGGTATGGTTGAGGTAGATGCTGAAACTAAAGCAAAATCAGCAAGGACTGCAATGTTATTTTCTAGAACGAATACTATGCTTTCAATACCAATGTTACTTGCAATGGTTGCCGCACAAAATTTGGCTTAAACTATTTACGAGTTGAATCTACTGCAGAAGTACTAGTCCAGTCTCTTTTAACATCTAAGTAGTTTAGCAATGGTGCGGCTACAAATATTGATGAATAGGTGCCAACTAGAACTCCCCAGATCATAGCAAATGTAAAACCTTTAATTACTGAACCACCAAAAATATATAATGATAAGAGAGCTAATAGTGTCGTTATAGATGTAATTATAGTCCTAGATAGCGTTTCGTTTATTGATAAATCAAGCAACTGGATAATTTTAAGAGATCTGTGTTTTCTAAGATTTTCTCTCACTCTGTCATATACTACTACTGTATCATTCATAGAATACCCTACAATAGTAAGTATCGCAGCAATGATAGGAAGATTGAATTCTAATTGTGTTATACAAAATATTCCTATCGTTAAAATAACATCATGAATTAAAGCAACAACTGCGCCTAATGAAAACTGCCATTCAAATCTAAACCAAATATATATAAGCATAGCAAAAACAGCTAAAGCAATTGCTAAGGTTCCTGCCTGAATTAATTCCCCACTAACTTTAGGCCCCACCACTTCAGTTCTTCGATAATTGATAGCTGAGTTAATGCCATTATCTAATTCATTCTTTACTAATTCTACAACATCTTGCTGAATTTTATCACCACCTGATTGTTGTTCAATTCGTATTAAAATATCATTCTTAGATCCAAATTCTTGAATCTGAATGTCTCCTAAAGATAAATCATTTAATACACTTCTGACTTGTGAAATTTCAATATCTTCTTGTGTTTCAATTTCGATAAGTGTTCCACCTTTAAAATCAATTCCAAAGTTTAATCCAAAAGAAAAAAATGACACTAAAGAACCAATGATTAATAAAGATGAAAAGATAAATCCTATTATATGAACTTTTAAAAAAGATATATTATTTGAACTAAAATCTAAATTCATATTTTCAGACCCACACTTTCTGATTTCATTTTTTTAACCCTAAGGGATATGAAGAATCTTGTTACTGTAAAAGCTGTAAAAACAGATGTAAAAATTCCAATAGCAAGCGTAATTGAGAAGCCTCTTACAGGACCAGATGCCATAAAAAATAATATAATTGCAGCAATTAAAGTAGTGATATTTGCATCCAGAATTGTTGATAAAGCTCTTTTGTATCCGTTATCAATTGAATTGATCATTGAGCTTCCATTTCTTAACTCTTCTTTTATTCTTTCAAATATAAGAACATTAGCATCAACAGCCATACCAATGGTAAGAATTATACCAGCAATTCCAGGAAGTGTTAAAGTAGCTTGAAACAAAGACAACACTCCAAGGACCAATAATAAATTTATAATAAGAGCAATATCAGCAAATAGACCAAAAACTCTATAAATGAATAACATGAATAGAATTACTGCTATAAAACCTATAACAGCAGCCACTTTTCCTGCATTAATTGAATCTGCTCCTAAATCAGGCCCAACAGATCTTTCCTCTAGAATGATTAATGGTGCCGGCAATGCCCCTGCTCTTAAAAGAATAGCTAATTCATTAGCTTCTTGAGATGTAAAACCACCAGAAATTTGACCTGAGCCTCCCAATATGGCATCTCTAATAACTGGAGCACTAACAACTCTGTTATCAAGAATAATTGCAAATGGTTTACCAATATTTTGTTGCGTCACTCGTCCAAATTTTTTTGCTCCTATTCCATCAAACCTAAAAGATACTATTGGTTCATTTGTTTGAGGATCGAAACCTGGCTGAGCATCAACAAGATTTTCTCCTCCAACCATTACTCTTTTTTTTACAATATATTTATAATTAGCATCTTCATCTGATGGTAAAACTTCAGATCCAATTGGAGCCTTATCTGGCTTCTGTGGATCATATATAACTGATTGATCAACTAACTGAAAAGTAAGCTTAGCTGTTTGGCCCAGTAATGATTTAATTTCATCTGGATCCTCAAGTCCAGGCACTTGTATAATTATTCTTGAAGTACCTTGTCTCTGAATTGTTGGCTCACGAGTTCCAAGTTCATCAATTCTTCTCCTTACAATTTCTAAAGATTGATTCACAGCATTTACTGTGAGCAATTTTTTATATTCATCAGTAAATAAAATTTCTATATAATCTTCATTTGTACTTACAATTAAGTTAGAAGATGCACCTACTTGTAACATATTTTGAGAGTCAGTTACTGAAAGCTCTTTAATTTTAGAGATAATCGATTGATTAATTAGAGAAGATTTAAATCTAAGTAGACCATCATTAATATTAAGATTTGAAATCTTCATACTCTCTTCTCTAAAAAGTTTACGTAAATCAGATGTTAAGTTATCAATTCTTTCATTTATTATGACATCAGTATCAACCTCTAAAAGTAAATGAGAACCACCTTGTAAATCTAAGCCCAAATTAACTTGTTGACTTGGAAAGAAAGATGGAAAATTTTTTAACGACCCCTTATTAATAAAATTAGGAATTGCAAATAGTATTCCTATTCCAACTATCAATAAGATTAAGAGTGACTTTGAACGAGAGAAATAAAGCATTTAAGATTTATTTTGATGCTTGAGTTGATTCTACTTCAGATACTGTTGATTTTACAATAACGACATTTACGCCGTCTGAAATCTCAACCTCAATATCAAAATCATTGATAACACGTACAACCTTACCTTTCATGCCACCAGACGTTAGAATTTTGTCTCCTCTTTGAATAGCAGATACCATAGCCTTGTGTTCTTTAACTCTTCTTTGTTGAGGTCTAATAAGAAGAAAATAAAATACACCAAATATTAAGAATAATGGCATCAATTGAACAAATAACTGGTCCATGAAAATACTCCTTTTTTTATGCAATATACATAGTTAGATCAATTTTTTGAACTAAATAATTATATTTAATTTATTCCCTCTTTAAGTCCAATTAATGAACTTTCATGTGTTAAATCAATGTGCATTGGGGTAATTGATATATAGAGATTTGCTATTGCCTCTACATCAGTCATAAATCCATCTACTCTTTTATTTTGCGTAACCCCTAGATTATTTCCTTGATCCTCAGCTCGTCTTCTCAATCCAAATCTGAAAACATTTCTTTCCTTTTCATAAATTATTAAATCATCAGAGTCCCTGTTGCCCTGGGTTGTGATTTCAATGCCTTTGACATCATTTGGTTTACAGTGAGGAAAATTAATATTAAGAAATATATCTTCTTGCCAACCAATTGTAGTTAAATTCTTGAGTATTTCTGGAAGATAATGATTTGTTGCATCCCATTTTATCTGATCTTTTTTGCCTGATTCGTAATTTTGACTTATTGAAATTGAAGGTATTTTTCTCATTATACCCTCCATTGCACCAGCTATTGTACCTGAGTAAGTGGTATCCTCACCAATATTGCAGCCACTGTTAACACCCGATAATAGTATATCAGGACGTTTATCTTTAAGTACTCGATCAAGACCTATTGCTACACAATCTCCAGGAGTTCCATTTACTGAAAAAACTTTTTCATCATATTTTTTTAAATTTAAATCGGATGTAAATGATAAAGCATGAGAAGCTCCACTTTTTTCAAACTCTGGAGCAACAATCCATACATCGTTAGAGAAGGTTTCTGCTATTGATTTCAATATATCTATTCCTGGGGAAAAAAAACCATCATCATTCGTAATTAGAATTCTCGAATTTTTTAAATCGATGATGGACATTATTCAGAGACTAAGAAATAGTTTTTTGATTATTCATATAAGGTCGCAATACATTAGGAACTTCAATTGAGCCATCAGAATTTTGATAATTTTCCATAATAGCTATTAGAGTTCTTCCAACTGCAAGACCAGATCCATTTAAAGTATGTAAAAATTTTGTATTTTTATCATCTTTGTATCTAGAGTTCATCCTTCTTGCCTGAAAATCTCCACAATTTGAACAGCTTGAAATTTCCCTATAAGCCTTCTGACCTGGAAGCCAAACTTCAATATCATAAGTTTTTTGAGCTGAAAAACCCATATCTTCTGTAGACAAGATGACAACTCTATAATGAAGATCTAATTTTTTTAAAACCTCTTCAGCACAACTAAGCATTCTTTCATGTTCTTCTTCAGATTTTTGTTCAGACGTAAGACTTACTAATTCCACTTTATAAAATTGATGTTGACGCATAATTCCTCTTGTGTCTTTGCCGGCTGCACCAGCTTCTGATCTGAAGCATGGTGTATGAGAAACAAATCTTTTTGGTAGATCTGCTATATCCAAAATTTTTCCTCTAGTTAAATTTGACAAGGGTACTTCTGCAGTTGGTATTAGAAAATAACCATCAGTTGTCTTAAAAAGATCTTCCTCAAATTTAGGTAAGTTACCAGTTCCATATAAAGCATCAGATCTAACAAGAATGGGAACATTAACTTCCTCATATCCAAATTCTAAAGTATGTAAATCTAACATAAAGTTTGCTATCGATCTCTCTAGCCTTGAAAGCATACCCTTTTGTATAACAAATCGAGCACCAGAAATATTTGAAGCATCTTCAAAACTCATTATTCCCAAATCCTCACCGATATCAAAGTGTTCTTTTAGTTCAAATGTAAAATTCTTTTTTTCACCAATTAACTTTATTTCTTCATTTTTTGACTCATCTCCTACTGGAACACTCTCATGAGGAAGGTTTGGGATTCTTGAAAGAATATCATTTAAAGTACTTTGCGCATTTTTCTGAGCTAGATCAAGTTCTTGAAGTTTTGACTTTAACATTGAAACCTCTTCTTTTAATTTCGAAGCTTCGTCTTTGTTTCCAGTTGAAGAAAGTTCTCCAATTTTTTTTGATTTTGAATTTCTTTCCTCTTGAAGGTTTTGGAGTTGCACTATTAGATCTCTATTATCTTTATCTAAATCTAAAATTTTTTTAGAAATTGGCTCATGATTTCTTTTAGATAAAATATTATCAAAATCGTTTGGATTTTCTCTAATCTTTTTAATATCAAACATATTTTATTCTTTCAGGTCTCTTTTCTTCTCTATAAATTGAACTGCAAATATTGATAGTTCATAAAGCAAAAGAATTGGAATTCCTAGTCCAATTTGAGATATTGGGTCAGGAGGAGTTAAAATAGCTGCCGCTGCAAAAACTCCTACAATTACAAATTTTCTATTTTTCTTAAGCCCTACACTAGATACAAATCCTACCCTTGCTAATAGAGTTAGCAGTATAGGAAGTTGAAAACTAAGTCCAAAAGCAAATATAAGTCTCATAATTAAACTTAAATATTCATTGACTTTGGCCTCGAGCTGAATGGGCAATGCTCCATTTCCTCCAATAGACTCAAATGATAAAAAAAACTTTATAGCTAAGGGCATAATTAAATAATAAACAAGTGCGGAACCAAGTAAAAAAAGTAAAGGAGTAGCGAATAGATAAGGTATCACAACCATTTTTTCATTTTTATATAAACCTGGTGCCATAAAAATCCAAATCTGAGTTAAAACATATGGCAAGGAAAGAAATAATGATGCAAAAAGTGCAACTTTTAAATAGGTAAAAAATGTTTCATGAAGAGCAGTAAAAATTAAACGTCTCCCTTCCTCTCCTTCTACTGCATTAGCATAAGGTTGCACTAAGAAATTATATATAGTGTCTGCGAAAATATATGAAACTATAAAGAGTACAGAGATTAATATAAGTGATTTAACTAGACGCTTTCTAAGCTCAATTAAATGCTGAAGTAAGGGCTGTTTATTTTCATCTAGATTTTCATTTTCAACATTCATTAGTTAATCAATCTTTCTTTTCATCATTTTTTTCATCATCAATGATTGATTGGTTGATACTGTCTCTCATTTCGTCAGTAAAACTTTTTTGAGAATTATTTTCGATATTCTTTTTTATATCATCAATTCCAGTCTCATTTACAATTGTGTCTATACTAGATTTAAATTCTTTAGTAATATTTCTAATTTTACCCCACCATCTGCCAAGTGTTCTCAGTACACCTGGCAAGTCTTTAGGTCCTACAAAAATAATAATTAATGCAGCAATAACTAAATACTCAACTCCACCGATTCCAGGTAACATTATTATTAATTGGGCTTACTCTTTATTTGAGTTGTCTTCAGATTTGTTTATTGATTTAGGCTCATCATCGTCATTAATGCCTTTTTTAAAGCTCTTAACTCCCTTGGCAACATCTCCCATTAATTCAGAAATCTTTCCTCTTCCAAAAAGAATAACGAGCAGTGCAACAACGATTAAAATTTGCCAGAAACTAATTCCCATAAGATCCTCTCTAAGATATCAAATTTTATTATATATAAAAATATAGTAATTAAAGAATATAATTAAGATTTATTACTAATACTACTGAATTCTAATGATTTTTCTCTGGTTATATTGGTAATGTCTTTAGCAATTCCTTGTTGCTTGATAGCCCCATCTTCAATAACAATAACCCTATCAGACATTGATATAGCGTCATCAAAATCATGAGATACAACAATAGCAGTCGTTTTGTTATCTTTTAGAATTTTCTTTGTCTCAACTCTTAGTTGATTTGTAAGAGAGTGATCTAATGTGCCAAAAGGCTCATCCATCAATAAAATTTTTGGATTAGGAGCCATAGCTCTTGCTATAGCTACTCTTTGCTGCTCTCCACTTGATATTTCGTTTGGATAGTTATGTGCATATTTATCGACTTTGAACAGTTTCAAGAGATTCATTGCTATATCTTGTTTCTGACTATAGCTAGAATTAAGTCCAAACATAACATTCTTGATAATGGTCATATGTGGAAACAATGCTCGTTCTTGTACTACTAATCCAATATTTCTTTGTTCTGTTGGCAAAGTATGAAAATGATCTGATACAATAGTATTGTTAATTTGAATACTTCCACTTTTTTCTTTTTCAAGACCAGCTATTATTCTCAATAAAGTTGTTTTACCACAGCCTGATGGACCTAGGATTGATAGGATATCCCCTTCATTAAGAGTAAAATCAATATCATTTAATACTGGCTTACCTTTGATATAAAAATGATTTAAATTTTTTACTTCTAATGACGTCATATTAGTCTCTACTTGCTGGTCTAGATGTTCTTATCATTCTAGTCAATATAATTATGGGAAGTAATCCTATCATGACGATTGCAATCGATGGTGCAGCTGCGTCATACATCCTTTCTTCTGCTGCAAAAATATATGTATAGACAGCCAAAGTATCAAAGTTAAAAGGCCTAAGAATTAATGTCGCAGGCAGTTCTTTAATAACCTCAGAAATAACCAGTAATACACTTGTTAAAAAACTTGTTTTCAATAATGGCAAATGAACAGATGATAAAAGTGACCATCCAGAGGTTTTTAATGTTTTAGCAACGTCATCAAGTCTCATATTTACTCTTTGATACCCTGAGTCAATCGTTGAACTTGCAAGTGCATACGATTTAATTATATATGCGATTATAAGTCCAATTAAACTTCCAGTTAATATGAATTGTATATTTTCCCCAATAATTCTTGAGTCGATAAAGGTTAGCAGCTGCATCACTCCAATTGCTAGTATAATCCCAGGGACTGCATATCCTACAGTTAGGAATGAGCTTAAAAATTTAAGAACATTATTTTTTTTATATCTTACAGAAAAATTTATAAAAATAGCAAGACAAGTACATAAAAGAGCAGAGATGATTGCTAAATAAAAACTATTCCAAGCAGTTGTTACGAATTTCTCGTTAAAAAAATCTAATTTATAATTTAATGCCCAATAAGATAATTCAATTATGGGTAATATAAATCCAATAAATATAGGTAAAAAACAAAAAACAAAAGCAAGAAGGCTTTTAAAGCCTCTAAGTTTAATTAAGTATACTTGTTTAAAGACTGATCCGGCAAATGAATAATCTGCATTTCTTCTAGAATATTTCTCTCCAAGAATAAACATTATTGCAATAATCAAAAGCAAAGAGGAGAGTTGCTTAGCAGTGTTAATATCGTACATGCCATACCATGTTCTAAAAATTCCAGTAGTAAAAGTTGATATTGCAAAGTGATCAACTGCACCAAAATCAGACAAAGTTTCCATTGCAACTAGCATTAACCCACCAATTATAGCTGGCCTTATCATTGGAACTGCTAATTTATAAAAAACTTGTAATTTATTTAACCCAAGTGTCCTTCCAGCTTCTAAAATTGACTTTGATTGATTTATAAAGGCCATTCTAGATACAAGATACACATACGGATATAGTGTGAACGAAAAAACAATTATAGCTCCAGGAACATTTCTAACTTTTGGAAAAAAAGTGAAATCTCTACTTAAATTAAAAATATCTCTTATGAGATTATTTGCAGTTCCGTAAGTATCAAATAATCCAGAAAATGTATAAGCAAGAATATATGGAGGGACAGCAAGAGGAAGAATAAGAGCCCATTCTAACAAATTTTTTAAGAAAAAATTATAATTAGTTATCAGCCATGCAGTTGAGACTCCAATAAATGTTACTAAAACTAAAACACCAGAAACAAGATATATAGAATTTTTAATATATGTTCCTAGAACATAATCATATAAATGGATCCAGTTATCTGAATAATCACCAAACAAGCTTGAGATAACTACTACGACTGGAGAAATAAAAAAGATAAAGCACAATAATGGGATAAGTGACCAGGTATTTAAATATTTTTGAAACATATAAATAGATATGCTTTAAATAAAATTAAATCAAGAATTACAGATAAATGATAAAAGTCTAGGCCTTTAGTGCAGTAATTACATTTTGAGGAGATGTCTCTTCATAAGGATCATCATCAGCTCCAATATCATTTTTACCTGGTTCAACAAATAATTTCTCTATAGCCATGTTATTTGCAACTAGAGCATATCTCCAAGATCTCATTCCAAACCCAAGGTGATCTTTATTAACCAGCATTCCCATTTTCTTTGTAAATTCTCCAGTTCCATCTGGAATAAGTTTTATATTTTTAACATTAAGTTTTTGAGACCATGCATTCATTACAAATGAATCATTGACAGAAATACAATAAATCTCATCGATGCCAAAATTTTTAAGATCATTAAACATAGCATCAAATTCAGGAAGTTGTTGAGACGTACAAGTAGGAGTAAAAGCTCCAGGCAATGAAAAAATTAATACCCTCTTATTTTGAAACATTTCATCTGAAGTAACATCTGTCCATGGATTTTCTCCATTCATGAAACAAATATCATCATTTTCAAATTCATTAGTAACTCTTATTTTAAATGTCACTGAAGGCAATCTATCAATCATATAATTTTCTTATTTAAAAATTTATTAAAATTCAAGTGGGCTATTTGG
>MDSV01041306.1_pt1 | contig 18309 bp, 18 predicted proteins | sample 810851 | NCBI WGS metagenome assembly MDSV01 (sample SAMN05326640, study PRJNA326480) | marine metagenome | isolation source: seawater | place: Atlantic Ocean: North East | collected 2012 | reverse complement strand
TCTTTTTTTCTGTTTGAACCCAAGGGTAATTAAGGGTTTCGATGGCTACGAGTGCGAACCGCAACATCATGCCAAGGTACGCTACTTCCATAAGTTCTTCCGTTACTTTGTTCACCGTACCCATGTAGTAGTCAATATTGAAAATAGCAGTGCGATCAAGAAGTTTTTGATATCGAAATTTTTCGTGTGCAAAGGATTCCCAAAGGTCTCTACCAAATTTAGGAAGTGCTTCGTTAGGAAAATATTCAGACTTGAGAGTAGCTTCTCTGGATAACTCTTCTTGGGAATCTGCCCACTGTTCATCAATATCATAGTGATCGGGTGGAGGCATTCCGTATACGAACTTACTGTGCAAGGCTGAATGTTGCCTGTAATTATCTTCTCTTTCTTTGATTGAAAGGCTCGGATCGTCCATCATATTTTGCAAAGGCGTTCTTTCTCCCTCTCCATAAATTTTATATCCTACGGGGAAGTAGCCATCTTCTGAGTAAAAATAAAAAAATGTATTATTAGGCTCTTGAGGCGGTTGTGTCACTGCTATGGCTATCACTTTGGCTTTTTGGCTTCTCTCTGGCCTAACAAGATTCGTGTATCCCGTTTTAAATTCTATCCACATAAAATCAAAAGGAAGTTTTGTGTTTTCAATAAGGTTGCATATCTTGGTTGGATTACGCCTTAATTCTCCACGCCTCGGTGCTATGTACCTTTCCAATTCATCGTCTATATCAAATCTTCGAGCATAATATTTAAGTGTATTGTGCTCCTCTAAAATTGCTCTTTTAAATAATTTTCTGTCAGCTTTTTTAAAATTAGTAATCACTCCTTTTCGAGTTGAATTTTGACCAAAGCCTTTTATCCTCACAAAAGGTTTATTTAATTCATAAACCACTTTGTCGTGTAACTCTCCCACTTCCATAACTACTCCTAGAGCTAAGTGCTACTAAACTGTAACCACACTTCAAAGTGTGACCACTGGTATCAACTTGCGGCAGGGGCAGGGCAACAAGCATGGCATGTTCCGAGCATCTGATGGAGCCGCCCTATTACTAAAGCGGCATACCCCCATTCAAAACCTCACTAGGGAAAATCCCTAGTTTCAATGTGGTGGTTGGTAATATTAAGCCTCCATGAACAGGGAAAACTTGCAAAAACCCTCCGCCCGCGACTTGGCATACTACCTTTGGCTTCGAGGCCACCACTCCCCGAAAAGGATCAGCGGGCGAGATGTGGTGAATGTGTTGATGCGCTTAATACTTCAGGGGGGACGCATCAACACTCGCAGACTTCACCAAGCCTGTTCAACATGCCCCCCTTAGGGACTAACAATATAAAATAAATTGTCTGCTAATTTATAACCTAGTCCTTCTATCTTTTCACCCTCGTTGAGAGATAAGACAGAAATACTTTCTCGTATGTTCTTAGGTAGGGAATCGAATGATGGGTATTCTTTGGTAACCGTTGGACTACAATCTAAATTGTCAACAGTTATGCAATCCTTTTTAGGATCAGCGTATACACGATAATAGGTAGACAAACCCATAGTAATATTCGTAACTCCTACGTAACGAAGTTAAACCCTATCACTATGGGTTGTGCTTGTCTAGTTATATAGGTAAAAAAGATGTGGATTTAATTTAAAGCCTGTACCTACTTGCCCTGCCTTTAGTTCTTGGTCAGCCACCATTTGTAGTATCGACATTTTCTGCGCCAGTTCAGTAGGGAAGTTTTCTTCTCCGTACACAAAGTGTTTGTCTATCTCTGCGTAAGAGTAATCCTTTGACTGCGATACATCAGCAACGTGTAATCTAGTTTCGTTTTCGATGTATACAACAGTAAACTTATTACCCGAAGCTATGCCTTTACGATCAGCTTCATAATCTGTCAACGCCTTGAAGTCCTTGTACCAAGCCTCGGTGACAGGCATGTAGTATTTGCCGTCTATCTTTTCGATAGAACGCATACCATGCTCAAAGTCTATGTGCTTCTGGATATCACGTTTTAGTCTACCTACTTGATCGTCATGCTCGTATTTAAACGAGTCTGCTTCTGATGATGCACTTCGGAAAGTATGGGCCACTACTTTTTCAAACGTATTTGGTACAACCCTTCTGCGTAGAGTATGAAGTACCTTACTCTCATCTACGGTCTTGAAAACATGTACGTTATGAGGAGCACGTTCTTTCTGTATGTTCGGAGTATATAAACCAAGGTATCGTTTATCGGAATCTAAATGTCTTGCTACACTTAAACTTGCAGATGCGTAGGGTCCGTTAAAGTGTATAAACATATCTGACATATTTTTATTCATACTCACTCTTGCGTCCGAGAACACAGGGTCTCTTAACACTTCAAAAACTAGTGCGGCTAATGGTATGTGGGTGTCACTCCAAGTGGTTCTGACTTTCTGCGCCTCTAGTCTCCAAGGATTCATATCCTCACTATGCCCGAGACGAGTTATACCATCACTATCTAAGGTCCAATCCCAGAATCGCTGTGTCATATCAAACCAATTCTGTGAGGTCCTCGCATCTTCTGGAGTCATCATAAACCGATCACCGTTTTCAGGTGCATACAAATCCCACATCCTATTGTTGTACTCGCAATATACTTTTTGCATTTTAGTCATCCTTTGTTGTGGGTTTAAGACGTACCTAAACCCGTTAGTTCAAATACTAGTTAGGGAAATTCCCTAGTATCATTTTGGTTGGCCGACAACTTCCTCGACCAAGTAGTTGAGTCCAAGCCACTCGTTCATAAAACGATTGAACTGAGACCGTATCTTCTGCGCTTGCTTCTTGTCAGCATCGTAAGCCATGTTCTTCACTCTGCGTAACAAAGAGTTGCGCTCCATGAAAAAGTACAAGAGAGCCAGCCTATGTTCATTACTAGTATTAGTAACAACATCGGTAGCCTTTTCTTGATTGTATATGTGTAGTGACGAGTCGTAGTATCCATAGGCGTCTCGCTCACCTTTGATATACTCTGCAAGGTCCGTCACATATTCTCGACACACCTTCCAATCATCAGACACAAAGGGTGCGTAGGTAACTAGATACTGCCAGTAGTTTTCAATCGCATCTTGGTACTTTTTCTTTCTTTCAATGTCTGTGCGCTTACGTGTTGCAATCTCTGTCCCGCCCCCACTCACGTACTTGAGCGCATCGTACTCTCTCTGTGTCGGGCTACTACCACTAGTTCTGGTACGCTCAAACACAAGCGTCATCGAATCTCTTGTCGGGAAGTCACCTGTTGAAAATCCACGAGGTTCAGCTTTGGGTCTTGGTATATAGATAGACTCAAAGGGTTTCTTGTGAACAACATTGGGATAATCATCAGTTGCCACGCCCACATCTACGTACAGTTTGCCTTGTCGAGACTCGCTCACACGTAGCGGATCAGGTACGCAAAAACGTAGAAAACTAGTTCGCCAGCTAACGTAATGCTCGACAGAGTGATAGCGAATACCTACCGATTCTACGTTACGCTCGGGATCATACCGCCAAACAATAGGAGCAAAGAATACCATGTCATCTATCATCTCTTTGGTAAAATCTAGTTCTGGAATCTTGCTCTCTGCTTTAGTGCCGTGCCACCCATTCGGATCGCCAAGCCCCCCATCAAGAAGCACGTAAGTGTTCTCGTCTATCTTGCGTATCTTGTGTATCTTGTTGCTACGCTGAAAGATAGGACGTATGTTTCTCGACTTACCAAGCCCACCTCTTTCATGGATCGGTTTGGTCTGTTCATACATCTCTTGCATACCCGTGAATGAATTGAATCTCCGACTCAAATCGTTGCCCATACTCCATTTCAGTTCATGTGTTGCCATACTAGTTCTCCTTACAATCTAGTTTTAAGTTTTTGTAGTTAGGGTAGATGCCCTCGCATACGTCACGCTTGTACGCTTGTTCAGCTACCAATTCGTCTTGGTAGTCCATGTTGCTGACAATAAGAAATGCCACCAGAACCCCCAAAAATATAATCAACTTGTCCACCCTACATCCTCCGTTGTTTAGTGTGTTTCAAATACTAACTAGGGAAATTCCCTAGTCCTCAATGTGAACCGACTTACCGATTGTGGGTCTGGCACTCGGGTTACCTGCGATACACCACAGTACAGGACAGTCCCAGTTACCCCAGCCACCGTACAGTTCACCGTCCGTCAAGACCGCACAAGCTGTGGGTCTGATACCATTCGCTTGTAGGTAAGTGGGCACACAACGTACATCAGTACCGCCCGCACCTTTGGGCTTGATCTGTTGCATTACCAGATCTACATTGTCTAGCTCGTCCTGCAAGAATGTCTGATGTCCTGCGACCTCGGTGTCCCACCACACAATGTGTAGCTTTGTCGGGCGTAGTGTCATCAATATCTTCTTGAACTCACTGAGCCACTGACCTAGTAAGTGGTAGCACGACCCAGACATATCAGGAGCCAAGACTAGTTCGTCTAACCTCTCGCTGAGACTGGTCGGCATGTACACACCTTGACCCAAGTGTCTGCGATTGGGCTTGGCCCAAGTACAGAAGTCTTTACCCGCCATCACTTGTCGCGTCCAGTCCTGCGCTACCTTCTCCCACGGAACCTTGGGCGTAACTAGTTCCTGTAGTGATCGGTTACTCTGACACCCCAGCTTTCCTGCGGTCATCAGGCCTTGCCGTATCGCAGTCTCTAGCTCGCGCGCGATCTCTTCTTTCTCTACAGAATCTAGTTCTTGAGCGCCTTCGTGATCGTGGTCATCGAAACCCTCTCCGAAACCCTCGCCTTCTTCTTGTCGCTTGCGTATGTCCCAGAAGATCTTGGGTATGTCCCAACCCTTGTACTGCGGATCTGCGTAGCCGCCTTCGGGCATGACTGCAAACCCATCAGGCCACCGCATACGTGCATTGGCTATGTTGTCCATGATCCACTCGTTCTCTGCGATAAGCTGTAGATTGATCCAGTGGTCGCAAGCAATACCTGCCGCCTTTGCGTCCATTCTGAATAGATGATCTAGTAGGAATAAGTGCTTACCTAGCTTGTGATAGTTCTCATGCAGTATCAGGAATCGATACCTTGCGTCATTCATCCCTGCGATAAACTCCTCGCCATAGACAACATCTCTACCATTGGTACACGCGGTAAAGGGCAATGGCTCGGGGACCACAGAACTAGTCCCCAACATCAGCACACCTGCTAGTGGTACATAGATATCTACACTAGTGATATCACTCACGCATTTCTGTAGGCGTTGGCCTACTGTTAGTTGTTGATTAAGACTCAGCATCTAGTTAACCTCGCTTGTCTGCTGTAAACATGTGTTTGTGTTGATCTGCGAACTCCATGAACTTGGCGTTGTTCATCACCACCGCTTGCTTTGGGTGCTTGGGTGAACGTATGCCGTTCAAGAAATACGACTTAGCTTCTTCGGGTAGCCGCCATGAGTAGGCCACCCACGCATCCACCCAACCACGCTCGATGTTCTGCAACGTGCGATAGACCGTCATCAGTGTGGCACTCGCGCCTGTTGGGATACGTGCTGTAGTGGGGGAGTCCTTGATCTCTTGTAGGGATGGTAGGTCACTCATCAACTTGCTGTAGTTGAATAGCTCCGAGCCACCCATCGGGCCAAGCGTACCGACCAATGCCGCCTCCATAGACTGTGAATCTAGTTGGTCAGCTTTGTGCATCCAGTGGGATGCGAACTCAAGAGAACGTGGTGTGACAAACGCATCTTGTTGTCGCTCTGGATGGTAGATGTACTGATTGTCATCAGGTGATACGTCCTCGAAAGATTGGAATAACTGTGGATTCTCCGCAACCCAAGAAGATACTGCGTAGTGAATCCCTGCGCCCTGCGCCCACTCTACCCACTCGATGTGCGTTGGTTTGCGTAGTCGTATTCGGGTCATCCTGTTGCGTTGATGCGGTAGCAGTACATCACCTAGTCCCTCACCATCTAGGTTCGATGTGAGAAACACGATAGAGTCAGGGTGTAGCTCCTTGTCTCCGATCTTGTGCTCGTAGACTAGTCTGAGCAATGCGTTCTTGACTGACACGTTAGACTTCTTGTACTCGTCAACCATGATAACCAACGGCTTCTCCAAGTGAATGCCAAGCTCTGCGTTAGTCGCACAAGTGAAGTAGTCTTGTCCGTCTACCTCCTTGAACTTGGGTATCCAGATATCGCCAACGTCCTTGGTCGTGCAATCGAAATAGCACATAACGTGCGTATCCTTCAGTGTCTCACCTAGTGTGTCTAACAGAGCCGACTTGCCTGTGCCCATGTCGCCCTCTACCATCACACTACCTTGTCTACCAAAGGCCAATATCATCTTAGCCGCTTGGTCGTGACTTACTGCATAAGTTCTTTGTTGTACCTGCATTTCTGTTCTCCTAAATATTCAAATACTAGTTAGGGAAATTCCCTAGTGTTATTGTGGAAGTACATTGAGTACTTTGTTTATAGCTTCGATTAGTTCGGAACGTAACCGACTGCTATCTCGTAGCGCCTCTACTGTCATGCGCTGTAATCTCTCTTCTAGTGCCGATCTGCATAGCTCTAAGTTCGGGTCATCACCGAAACTGAAGTGCTTGAGCATCTGCACTACTTCTAGGGTCCTGTCGATCAAGGTATTGTGAAACCCTGTAGGTGTTTGTTTGTCCCCGTAATCTAGCTTGGACTTTGTTTCTGCAAGTCTAGTTCTCACATCAGAGTAAACACGTACCATCATCTCTTGGTTCTGATCGTGGTAGTAGTCCTTGTAGCTTTGCTTGAGATACTCTTTCATCTCTTCCCCGACTTGTAGCCGAAAGTCGCTATCGTCTTCTGGCTTGGGTAGCGGTATGAACGCAAGCTTGAAACTGAATTTCTCTCGTAGCGATCCAAGACTAGGATAGTCATCACGATTGAACAGTCTGCCCAGACCGCTGGACGATGACTGCGCTTTCTCTTCTGCCATGTCTACTGCGGCAGAGTAGCCGTCCAGTAGGTTGTCTACCTCTGTGTAATACTCTGCCTTGAACGCCTCCAGTGCTTGTCTAGCATCTAGTAGTGAAGTCGCGGGTATGATGCGCGGCCCACGATCTAGCCAAGGTTTAGAGACTCTGTTGAGATAATCTCTCGCATCGGACTTGATTGCCTTGATGCGCTTGAGATGTGGATTGTCTGCCAGCAAATACTTGTCAATACCGATCTTCCTCGCATCTGCATCTACTTGGTGGGCGTAGTTCTGTGTGGCTCGTCTGTCTTTCTTTCTGCCCTCCCACATGCAGATGTTTACGTGACATAGCCGTGCATGAGTGTGCATAGATACATCAACTAGTTTTGGCTCTTGTTGGTTGGTAGGTCGTGCTGGTTCTGGAACTGCCGTTACCTCGGCTTGTGCCTGTGGTACACTAACTACTGGTGCGCTTACATCGTGTTTCTTTTGTAGGTCATCTAGTAAACCCATTGTCGTTCTCCATGTTGTCGCTAGGGAAATTCCCTAACTAGTTTTTGAAACAGTATTGTTTTTCAAGCGAAACTCCACTCGAAATACTATTATCTCATATGTTAGTATTGAAGTCAAACCTTTAACTTGAGTGGGTAAACGTACTTGAACGTATAATGTTCTTAGTAAACGTCTATTGTTCTTACAATGTAGTGACCTAACTAATTGATAAAAAAAGAATGTTCTAATGTTCGGTTTTTGGCGAAGAGAAGAGAGAGAAAATGTGAAACTAGATTTGAGTAGAAAATAGAACATTAGAAAGAGAGGTCTGAAGGAAGTATCCTCTCTTTTTTAAAAAGCGAACATTATAAATTAAGATTATTAGTTTATATATATATAAGTATATTTAATAAAGTTTAGTTAATAAGAATACTAACATTTGATAACGCATGGGTAGGTTTACAATGTTCGTTTTTCATTTTCAAAAAGCGAACAATGCAGTATTTTTGCGAACATTAGGGGGATTTTGCGAACATTACACCGAACATTACTAGGGAGATTCCCTAGTCGCGGCTTGAAGCTATGTGCATCTACGATCACTGGTTTCATTTTGAAGACTAGGGAGATTCCCTAACTAGTTCTTGAGATGGTGGGGATAGTTTGAAGGCTACCAAGTTTTTGGTAGGAGGAGGACTTGAAGCTATGTGCATCTACGATCACTGGTTTCAAAGGGGCCGTAGCCCCGTGAAACTATGGACAATAAGAAACTGCTCCGTAGTTGTCGTACCATGCGCTTGGATAGGGAGGGAGGCTTATTGAGTACCAGCGTTTACCATCGCGGTGCGCTCCAAAGTATAATTCCCAGAACAGTATCACTTCGATTTTTTGTAGTTCGATTTTTTGAATTGTCATTTTTAGATCCTCTAATAGAAAAAAGAAGGGACCCCGAAGGGTCCCAAGATGTGACTAGGGAAATTCCCTAGTGAGTTACTCAGAGATCAGAGTCTTTGTTTCCTCTAATCTGGCGGCTATGGCTCGGCCCTCGGCTAGCCAAAGGTTTAGTTCGCTCTCAGTATCAATCCCGCAGATCTTGAGATCATACTTAAACTTATTGCTAGTTTGTGCCGCTTTCCTAGCCTTTTCCGCCTCGGCTATGGCCTTACCTAGCCGCTCATGTGGTAGGCTAGCAACCCTTGCTCCGCCTTGCTTGATAGCCTTGGCTCTGTTAAACCTAGTCTTCATAGCATTACGGAAGTCTTTCATGGCGGTCCCTTTCTGATCCTGCCAGTACCTGCAATTCTCAGGGGTCATGGCTAGATTGCCTTCGCCTTCGCCTGTTAGTCGGGGATCGTCTTTCTTCATGTATGCCATGATGAACCCCATCTTTGGAAACTTCTGTTTACAGATAGTCTCCTGCAGTTTACCCAGAAACTCCACGGACAAGATTGCGGTCTTGCCTTTGTTTTTGGCTACCCCGACCTTTAGGTCGTCCGAACTATCAACACCTAAACCGATTAGTTGTTGGTATAGCTGGTCCGCTACTTCGCTAGCCTTCGCGCCGAATTCAGTGAATTGGCGTACCCCTTGCAAGAAAAGGTCTTGCCCCTTTTTAGTAAATGAACTCATACGAGTATCCTCATGTTGATTAACTGCTCCGGCCCCTTGCCGAAACATGACTAAACTTTAGCATACTTTTCGGATCTCGCAATACAATGGTTCCCTTGACTAGGGAAATTCCCTAGTGAGAACCCTACCCACCCCCTATGCCCCCAATTCCAAGATTAGTTACATACCAACTTATATATTACTAATCTGCACGAACGATCTGTAAAATTTTGAGTTTTGCTCTACCCCCTCTCTTTTGAGCGCACCCCCCTTGTTTATTTAAGTCCCCCTTGTAAAAAAATTTTTTTCATGTATAAATCGGTTTTACGGCTTAGACCTGCGATTACATATGGCGTTACACATAAAACCCGAGTCTGGGGTAGAAGTGGCTGAATCCGATCCCGTTGTTGATTTGAAAGACAGGGCAGAGGCCGCATCCAACACAATCGAGAAGCTTGCCGAACACGGTTTAGAGATAACCCCTAACAAAGAAGATAAGGACAACGCTGCAAAACTAGTTGCTGCATATGCAGAAGATCCTGAAGGTACGTCTAAGAAAGTGACCACCAAGAAAGCAGCCACCCTCACCCCCGCTTCTTTGCTACTCACGGACAACATACTTAGAGAGTTCGGGCAGTCTGTTGTAGAAAGTTCCTTACATATCAGACACTTAGTAACCAACAAACTAGTGCTGGAGTCTGAGAACCCTGACCCCCGTATACGTATGAGGGCTTTAGAGCTACTGGGTAAGATATCAGATGTGGGTCTCTTCTCTGAGAAATCAGAGGTGACGATTACGCATCAGTCTACGGATGACCTGCGTGAGAAGCTGAAAGGTAAGCTGGAGAAGCTTGTTGCAGGAGAAGTGGTGGAAGCACCCGTCATTGTAGATGTGAAGGAGGAACTAGGGCTGGAAGACTACGATGACTGAGGCCGCGTTAGACTTCTCCGAGGAAGATATCCAGAAGATGCTGGACAACATTGACTCTTTCTCCCCTGACGAAGTAGTAGAGATAGACCGTATTGTGGACGAGTTAGCCTCTCGGAAACAAAACGAATTGGCCTACAATGATTTGATAGAGTTCTGCAAGCGTATGCAGCCAGATTACATTGTAGGTAAACACCACCGCATACTATCAAAGATGCTCATGGACATTGAGCAGGGCAACAAAGACCGAATATGCGTCAACATACCGCCAAGACACGGCAAGTCTCAGTTAGTATCTATCTATTTCCCAGCGTGGTTCTTGGGTAGGAACCCGAATAAGAAAGTAATGATGGTGTCACACACGACTGATCTGGCGGTGGACTTTGGTAGAAAGGTGCGGAACCTGATTGCTACGGATGAGTACAAGAGTATTTTTCCTACGGTTGCACTATCAATAGATTCCAAGTCGGCAGGTAGATGGAATACAAACGTGGGCGGGGAATACTACGCCTGTGGTATTGGCTCGTCTATCGCAGGTAGAGGTGCAGACTTACTGTTAGTAGATGACCCTCACTCTGAGCAGGATGTGATTAACGGTAACTTTGAGGTATTTGAGAAAGCCTACGAGTGGTTTACCTTCGGAGCACGAACTCGTTTGATGCCGGGTGGGCGTGTGGCAATCATACAGACTAGATGGCACATGGATGACCTGACGGGCAGGGTGACACGGGACATGGTGAACAATGATCGCTCTGACCAATACGAGGTGGTAGAGTTCCCTGCTATATTAGATACGGCAGATAAAGATAACAAACCCATACAGAAACCCCTGTGGCCTGAGTTCTTTGACTTGGAGGCGTTACTACGTACCAAGGCATCTATGCCGACCTTTCAATGGAACGCACAGTACCAGCAGGAACCTACGGCAGAAGAAGCTGCTCTGGTCAAACGAGAGTGGTGGCAGTCATGGGAGCAGGAACGGCCTCCTGAATGCGAGTACGTTATTATGTCACTGGACGCAGCAGCAGAAACGCACAACCGCGCTGACTATACTGCGCTGACCACATGGGGGGTATTTTTTAATGAGAGTGAAAATGCGTACCACATCATCCTGCTGAATAGTATAAAGAAGCGGCTGGAGTTTCCTGAACTGAAAGACTTGGCGATGGAGGAGTATAAGGATTGGGAGCCTGACTCCTTTATCGTGGAGAAGAAGAGCGCAGGGACGGCTCTGTATCAGGAGATGAGACGCATGGGACTACCCGTGCAGGAGTACACGCCACACAGGGGGTCGGGGGACAAGTTAGCGCGATTGAATTCAGTTGCAGATATCGTAGCATCAGGTATGGTGTGGATGCCGATAACTAGGTGGGCAGAAGAAGTAATAGAAGAGATTGCAGGGTTTCCATTTATGAGCCATGATGACCTCGTGGACAGCACGGTTATGGCGTTGATGAGATTCAGACAAGGTGGGTTTATCCGTCTACCAACGGATGAGCCAGAAGAAACACGCTACTTCAAACAAAGGCGGGGTGGATACTACTAATGGCTATTGAAAAAGGATTATATGCGGCACCGGAAGGACTCGAAGAAGAACAGGGTGAAGGACTAGAAATAGAGATAGTTGACCCTGAAATGGTGACGCTGGATGACGGCAGTATGGAGATAACCATAGTACCTGATGCCAATATAGGGGACATGACCGACTTTGATGCGAACTTGGCAGAGTTTTTAGAAGACAATGCACTGTCTTTGATCGCAGATGATGTCATGGGGCTGGTTGCATCGGACATGGATGCACGAAAAGAGTGGGCAGACACCTTCGTAGAGGGGCTTGACCTGCTTGGCCTCAAGATAGAGGAACGATCTGAACCATTTCAGAGCGCATGTGGAGTATTTTCTACCGTTTTATCCGAAGCTGCCATACGTTTTCAGGCAGAAACCATGAGTGAAACCTTTCCTGCGGCTGGTCCTGTGCGAACAAAGGTCATAGGAGAGGAAGATAAGGACAAATTAGAGGCAGCAGACCGTGTAAAAGCGGATATGAACTACGAATTGACCGAAAAAATGGTCGAATATAGGTCAGAACACGAAAGATTGCTCTATAGTTTGGGTTTAGCAGGGTCTGCGTTCAAAAAAGTCTACTTTGACCCCAATTTAGGGCGACAAGTTGCTATGTATATACCCGCAGAAGACGTAATTGTGCCCTACGGAGCGTCAAACATAGAAACCGCAGAGCGTGTGACCCACATAATGCGGAAAACCAAGAATGAATTGCGTAAATTACAGGCCAGTGGCTTCTATAAAGATGTAGAACTGGGAGATCCCATCCCTTATCACTCTGATATAGAAGAGAGAAAGGCAAAAGACAGTGGGTACTCTATGTCTGATGACGATAGGTACGCAGTCTATGAGATACATGCTGATATGGTCATAGATGGTATAGATGATGAGGACGATATCGCTAAACCTTACGTAGTGACCATAGAAAGAGGCAACAATGCGGTGCTTGCCATCAGAAGGAATTGGAATCCTGATGACCCACTCCAGTTAAAGCGCCAACACTTCGTACATTACGTATATGTCCCCGGATTTGGCTTCTATGGCCTTGGGCTTATACATATCGTAGGGGGGTACGCTAAAGCAGGTACGTCCATTATACGACAGTTGGTGGACGCAGGTACGCTTGCTAACTTACCAGCAGGGTTGAAGACTCGTGGGCTACGTGTCACAGGAGATGACACCCCGATAGAACCGGGGGAGTTTAAGGACGTAGATGTACCGTCTGGTAGCATCAAAGATAACATTATGCCGTTACCTTACAAGGAGCCTAGCCAAACATTACTAGCCTTACTAGATAAAATAACTAACGAGGGCCGTAGATTAGGGGCGATTAGTGACATGAATATTTCTGATATGTCAGCTAATGCACCCGTAGGTACTACCTTGGCGTTATTAGAAAGAACTCTGAAGCCTATGGCGGCAGTTCAGTCTCGTGTTCACTACGCCATGAAACAAGAGTTTAAACTACTGAAAGCAATCATGTCTCAGTACGCCCCTGCGGAATACGGGTATCAACCTAACCGTGGAGAGGTAAGCGCCAGAGAAGCAGATTACATGCTGGTGGATGTCATACCCGTCAGTGACCCCAATAGTTCTACAATGGCGCAAAGAGTCGTTCAATACCAAGCAGTATTACAGATGGCACAATCTGCCCCACAGATATATAATCTTCCGCAGCTACACAGGCAGATGATAGAAGTTTTAGGTATAAAGAACGCAGATAAACTTGTTCCGATAGAGGATGATGCTAAACCTACTGATCCTATTAGTGAGAATATGAACGCACTTATGGGTAAACCATTAAAAGCTTTCATATATCAAGACCACGCGGCACATATTGCAGCCCATGAAGCGTTTATGAAAGATCCTATGATTGCCCAAGCCATAGGTAAAAATCCACAGGCCCAGCGAATCATGGCAGGATTACAGGCGCACATAGCAGAACATTATGCGTTCTTGTATAGACAACAGATAGAGAAGCGGTTGGGAGCTTCGTTACCCGCACCTAATTCTGAACTTCCTGAGAATTTAGAAGTCGCATTATCAAGTCTAGTTGCCAAGGCAGCAGAACAAGTTACTCAAGGCAATCAGCAGAAAGCGGCACAGATGGAAGCGCAACAGAAAGCGCAAGATCCGGTTGTTCAGATGAAGCAAGCAGAGTTGCAGCTTGAAGCTCAGAAGATACAGCAGAAAGGCGATAAGGATACTGCAGAGCTTGGGTTAAAAGAACGAGAGCAGACACGCAAAGAGAAGAAGGACGCGGCAGATCTGGCTATAGATAATCAAGAATTAGCGTTAGAGATTGATAAAGCAAAGGTAGATATGACTCTAGACATACAAGAAGCACAGCGAAATGTTAACGATAGTATTACGGATATAGTTAACAGAGGGGCTGATAGAGAATAATGGCAGATAACATATTTACTGTACTAAATAAAAAGTTTGTAGAAGATAGAGCTTCTGCTATAGAATCTCTTACATCTGGAGCAGCCAAAGACTTTGCCCAGTACAAAGAGACAACAGGTTACATTCGAGGTCTGGAAACCTGTATGCGAACTGTGAATGACCTCTCGCGCAACTACATGGACGGTGATGATGAGTGAAGCTGAAAATATAAGTGAAGAACAGTTAGAAGCAATGATCCCCTTGCCTGTGGGCTATAGAGTGCTTATAGCACTGCCGCAGGTAGAAGAGACGTTTGACGGTACCGAACTTCTTAAATCGTCACAGACGAGAAATGAAGAACACGTTATGTCAATAATAGGGTTAGTCGTAGACATGGGCGAACAAGCGTATGCCGATAAAGAACGTTTTCCTACGGGTGCATGGTGCAAACAAGGCGATTATGTCATGTTTCGCGCTAATTCAGGCACACGTTTTAGGATAGGTAATACTGAATATCGTCTTATGAACGATGACTCTATAGAAGCTGTCGTACCTGACCCAACTGGAATATCACGAGTATAAGGACTTATTATGCCATTTCAAAAAGTAGAATTTGAGTTTCCTGATCCCGATGCTGTCGAAGAGGATACAGAAATAGAAATAGAACCCTCTAGTGAGATAGAGGTAGAAATACCGGGCAAAGAAAAGCCTGTTGTTGAGGAAGCGGTTGAACCTGAACCCGAACTCGAACCTGAATTGGAGATAGTTGATGACGTACCTAAAAAGGACAGGAATCGTACTCCGTCTGAACCACCTGAAGATGTCACTGAAGAAGAGTTGGAAAACTATTCAGACAAAGTTCGTAACAGGATACGACACTTTAGTAAAGGGTATCACGATGAACGGAGGGCTAAAGAAACTGCTGAAAGACAAACTCAAGAGTTGGAAACTTTGGCTCAAAGACTTTTGGATGAGAATAAAGAGTTAAAAGGTAACCTGTCGAAAAACAAAGACGTTCTTTATAAACAAGCAGAACGAGCCGTAGAGAGTGATTTAGCTAACGCCACCAGAGAATACAAAGCAGCATACGAAGAAGGTGATGCAGATAAACTGCTAAAAGCACAACAAGCTCTTACGAAAGCGGAAATAGCTTCTCAAAGATTATCTAAATTAAGTAGTGAAGAGGCTTTACAACCTAATCAAAATACATTACAAACTAGTCCTGAGAATGTAAAAGATTTATTGCCTGAATCTGCAAAAGTACAAGTTGACCCAAGGGCACTTGACTGGCAACAAAAAAACAAATGGTTCGGTAGTTTAGAACATGAACCAGAAACTGCTTTTGCTTTAGGGCTACACAAACAAATTACTGAGGTGGAAAAAGTATCTGCCGAAAGCGATGAATACTATGAGAAGTTATCTTCTCGTATGCAAGCAAAGTTTCCCGAACTATTCGAGGAGACCAATGAACAGGAGGTAAGTACACCTAAATCAAAACCAGCTAATGTGGTTGCCCCCGCAACGCGGAGCACAGCACCTAAAAAAATTAGGTTAACGCAAACACAAGTGGCTTTGGCAAAAAGATTGGGGCTTACTCCCGCACAGTACGCCAAACAGGTTGCATTAGATATGAGGAACAATAATGGCTGAGAACAGATTAGATCGTCAGTTAGAAACAAGGGAAAAAACAACCAGAACGAGGCATTGGCAGCGACCAGAAGTTTTACCTTCTCCCACGCCTGAAGATGGTTATGTTTTCCGTTGGATACGAGTAGCATCTCGTGGTACAACTGATGCCACAAATGTTTCCTCTAAATTACGAGAAGGTTGGGAACCAGTAAAAGCGGCAGATCATCCAGAAATTACATTAGTCAGCGTAGAGAACGAACGGTTCTCCGACAATATAGTGATGGGCGGTTTAATGCTTTGCAAGGCTCCAGAAGAGATGATAGAGGAGCGTAGTGAATATTACGAAACTCAGACTAAATCTCAGATGCAGTCCGTGGATAACAACCTTATGAGAGAAAGTGACGCTCGTATGCCTATCTTTAATGAGAGGAAAACGAAAGTTACTTTTGGAAACGGAACTTAATTATAGGAGTGTATAAGCGATGGCTTATCCAACTATTGCTGCCCCTTATGGGCTAATTCCGGTAAAACTGTTAAGCGGTGTTCCTTTTGTTGGTACGACTCGGCATTATTCTATTGCTAGTGGTTATGCTACTGATATTTTTTACGGGGACGCTGTTAAACTTGTTACCGGAGGCACTGTCGAGCGTGATACGTTTGATGCTGCCATGACACCTATCGGTGTCTTTTTAGGGTGTTCATTTACTGACCCCGGTACAAGTCAGCCTACGTTCAAGCAGTATTATCCTGCTAGTACGGCAGCGTCTGATATACAAGCTTACGTTGTAGATGCCACAGATGTACTGTTCAAAGTAGCAGTTGTATCTTCAGGCGAAACGATTGGCGATCTGGCAATTACTGATATAGGTGCTAATGTAGCTGGTGTGGATAACACTGGTAGTACCATTACTGGTAATTCTAAGAGTGCTATATCTGACACTTCTGCAACAACTAGTTCGCTACCTTTTCGCATTGTCGATCTCGTGCAAGAGACTAAAAACTCTTCAGGTGGCTTCACAGAGGCTCTTGTCAAGTGGAACGCTGGACATGCCTTCGATAATACAACCGGAATATAGGAGTAGCGTAAAATGGCAATATCACGCGCCCAATTACTAAAGGAACTCCTACCCGGACTGAACGCTTTGTTCGGATTGGAGTACGCCAAGTATGGCGAAGAACACGCAGAGATTTTTGAAACAGAATCTTCTGATCGTTCTTTTGAAGAAGAAACCAAGTTGTCTGGTTTTTCTGCGGCACCTGTTAAAGACGAAGGCTCTGCCATCGAATATGACAATGCTCAAGAGACTTTCACAGCTAGGTACACACACGAAACCATTGCAATGGGTTTCTCAGTGACGGAGGAAGCTATAGAAGACAACCTTTACGACTCCCTCTCCGCTAGATATACCAAGGCATTGGCTCGTGCAATGGCTTATACCAAGCAAGTAAAAGCTGCTGCTGTATTGAACAATGCTTTTGCTGCTGGTACTACTTATGGTGACGGACAGACCTTGTGTTCTACTGCTCACCCATTAGTATCAGGTGGTACTAACTCAAACCGCCCCGGCACCAATGCCGACTTGAATGAGACTTCTTTGGAAGCCGCTGTCATTCAAATCGCTGGTTGGACGGACGAGCGTGGTTTGTTGATTGCCGCTAGGCCAACTAAGCTAATCATTCCATCTGATCTACAGTTTGTGGCAACACGATTGTTAGAAACAGAAGGAAGAGTTGGAACCGCAGATAACGACATCAATGCGCTTCGCAACAATGGTGCTATTCCCGGTGGATACTCAGTTAATCACTATCTGACAGACACAGATGCGTGGTTCTTAATGACTGACGTACCTAACGGACTCAAGCACTTTGTGCGAACTCCGATGTCTACATCTATGGATGCTGACTTTGATACGGGTAACAGCCGTTATAAAGCGAGGGAAAGATATTCATTTGGAGTATCAGATCCGCTTGGCATTTTCGGTTCACCCGGAGCATAATATTAGGGGGGTGTAAAAGCCCCCCTTTTTGTTCTATCCTGACAGTCTTATGACTGACACTAGCCACGACAGGAGGATACATGGCTAAAACTACTTTTAACGGCCCCGTTCGTTCCGAAAAGGGGTTTCAAATGGTTTCAAAGAACGCTACTACTGGTACGGTTACCGTAACTAGTGGTGATAAGTGGGCTGTTGAAGCTACTGGAAGTGCAGGTATTGAAGGCACTGCTGCTGTTTACGTCACTCAAGTTAATCGCTTAAAAAGTGATGTAGATACAAACGTCAACATTGTTAAGTCAACCATTATGATTGATCTAACAGGTTTAAAGGATGGTGGTACTGCAGGTGACATCATTGGTAAGGACGGTGCTGGTGTTGCGTTTATCGGACAAGTAACCACCGCTAATCAAGGTACAGTGTTTGGCGTTACCATGACTTGTTTAGAAACTCCTGCTGGTGGAAGTACAGACATTGACTTGTATTCTGCTACAGAAGGTACAGGTGTTAATGACACTGCTATTGGTGATTTGACAGAAACTCAAGTTATTAATGCTGGTGCTGCCTCTGCTGGAACGCTGGTTGCTGGTGGAGACATTGCAGCAGACCAATACTTATATCTTGTGAGTCAAGGCACTGGCGATGCAACATATACTGCTGGGCGGTTTATGATTGAAGTTGTCGGCTATGATGTAGCATCTTAATTGGAGGTAAATTACTATGGCCTTAAAAGGTTCAGGTAGTGATGTAACATCCAGTTTTATAACTGCTGCTGCCGCAGATCCAGACGGT
>MDSV01127893.1_pt1 | contig 18315 bp, 10 predicted proteins | sample 810851 | NCBI WGS metagenome assembly MDSV01 (sample SAMN05326640, study PRJNA326480) | marine metagenome | isolation source: seawater | place: Atlantic Ocean: North East | collected 2012 | reverse complement strand
CCTATTCTTACAATTAGGAACGGCCAATCGACTGATGCGGGTGGTGGTACTGCAAATAATTTTATTGTAGAAGATATCAACGGAGATAAATCATCTGTATACTTAACATCAGGACAAAAAATATCAATAACTGTTGCAAGTCCTATATTTGATGCAATTGATAATGCAATTAGACAAGCAGATAGTCCAACATATAACGATTCAAATGGAAATCCAGTTCCATCTTGGGATTGTAACGGTATTAGTGGACCAATAGAACCAATGGCAGGAACAAATGTAACAGATCCAATTCCAGAAGACTGTGAAAAACTTCCATTAATAGACATGACAGTAGAGTATTTTGATACTGAAAAAGGATCACCAACTCGTGGAAAGGTAATGGGAACAGATAGATTACGTATGATTCAAAAATGGCCTGTATTAGAACAATATGCTTGTATTATATTACAATTATTTCAAGCCGCGGAATCCAATGGTATTTTCTTAACATTGAATAGTGGATTTAGAGGTATTCATCAAATTAATCATCCAATTACCGGAAAGAAATTAGCATCTGGTCAATTAAATTGTAGATATTCATGTGCAATAAACAGAGGATGGGCAACGGAGGCAAATAAAAAAGATAGATCAAGTCCATTATGGAGAGCAAGATCATCAAAATTTAAACCATATGTTGCAATACCAGGATATAGTAGACATCAAAATGGAACAGCAATTGACATTAATTATAAAGATGGTAAAAATATTAATCATGGTACTGATAAACCAAAAAAAATTAAAAGAACTAAAACAACTGATTATGATGGAGTATATGCTTGGTTAATTGCCAATACATATAAATTTGGATTTGTAAGAACTGTATCAACTGAAGAATGGCATTTTGAATATAATCCTACATTGGCAGCAAAAGGACCTTTTGGAAAATTAGGACCAAGTAGTAGTAATAGATGGCATGGTTTAGATAAAGGTTGGCAAGCAGGAAAATTAGGACCTAATGGAAATAATACATGGTTTACAGACCAATCAGTATTACCACCTGGCCATCCATGGAGTGATACACCATTACCTCAAGGTTTTATAGACACTGATGATGGGATACTTGAAAATACTGCTCAAGCAGCATTAGAAATATTTTCATTTGGATTACTTGGTGATGATGATGGACTATTAGGATAAGGAGGATAAAAATGATATCAAAAACACATAAAACATCGACAAAGGGAAAAGTAAAAGTTACATCAAAAACTGTATATGATGCTGAGATTTGGGGAAGAGAAAATGTTTATATCTTTCCTGAAAAGGTATATGAAGATGGTATACGTGGTGTAATATGGATAATACCACCACCTAATATAACCGATGTCCCATACAAAGACAACCCAGGATTTCCAGGACAACATTTTGCATATGATATGGCTATGAATGCAATAGAAGATGGACATATACCACAAAACGAATATATAATATGTGTTTTACCATCATCAGAAACAGATGTTAAACAAGCTTCTGATATGGCAGTAAAGACTGGAATATTTAATTCACATGGATTTGATTATTATGATTTTATCGATCTATGTGGTTGTTGTACAGATCAAACCGGTAGAGAATATTTAAATATTATATATGCAATGGGAGATGGCTGTGGAGAAATTGATTTTAATGATGATACTATAACAAACATAGTAATGATAGATCCTATTCTATTAGATGCAGATATACCAGAAGAGTTTATACAAAATATTTCAATGATTAATAATCCATTAAATCATGATCCAACAACAGATTTAGGTTCTGCTACAATAGAAAGCCAAGCTGCTATCGCAGAACAATTACCAGATGATAATGTTATAACAACAAATGATCCAAAATTTGATTTTTTCAATTTGGCATCAATTGGTTTTGCTGCTTTAAACTTCTTAGCTGGATTAGGTGATTTATTTGGTGGATTAAATAAGGATCTACCATGGGAAGATCACAGTGAAGAACCATTTGTAACTTCTAGTGTAAGTACAAAGCCACCACCAGAAGAACAAAATAGTCCTCAATCTCCACCACAAATAATGACTCAATCTCCAGCTGATTTTCAAAGACCTCAAGTTGTCATTAATTCAGATAGGATTTTAATAAATTCAAAAGCAGATGATATAAGATTATCATCAAATATTCATATAGGATTGTCTGCATTAGAAGCCGTTGGTATTGATGCTGGTAATCATTTTACAGTTAACGCACCAGAAATTTATTTAGGACTTGGAGCAGTGGAACCATTAGTACTAGGAGATCAGTTAACAAATTGGTTAGCATGTTTAATTGATTCATTAAGAGTATTTACATATACAAATGCAGGAGGACCGACCGGACCAGCTATAAATGTATATTTACTTGATGAATTAGCAAACTCATTAGAATCACTCAAAAGTAGGCAGAATAAGACCTTATAACAAGTACCATAATTCTAATATCTTCATATTTATATTAAAATAAATCGGAGAAAACTATGGATACGAAGAGTTTTGTAAAAATTTTACGAAAAGTTATTAGAGAAGAAGTTAGTAAGGCTGTGAAACAAGCATTAAATGAAAACACAGTTTCTGACAGAAAGGTTATTAATCATGGTATGAATTTGGCTGAAATTGCAGAAAATCCTATGCCATCAAGACCATATGCAAAGAAAAAGAAATTTGCAAAAAATTCAATGATTAATGATTTATTAAATGAAACAGCTCAAACTGGTGATTTTGCTTCAATGATGCAAGGACCTCCAGCTAGTATGATGAATGATTATGCACAAATGGGACCAACAAGAACATCTAAAATGGTTAGGCCTAATCAACAAATGACAGGTATTAATGGAGAAACAGTTAAGCCTGCAACTAAAGAATTACAAGCTGTACAAAATGCACTAATGAAAGATTATAGCGGTGTCATTAAAGCAATTGATAAGAAAAATGGTAAAATGGGAACTAAATAGTGGCTGGACCAGAATCAAAATATTTTAAAGAACGTAGAGAATCAGCATACGCAGAAGGTGGCGGTAGACCAATATACAGATATAATCCAGTTGATTTGGAACCTGATACTGCAATTGGCGTTAAACTTCCATTTAATGGTAATACTAATCCTTTTGGTTTATTGACAGATGCAGATGGATATACAGGTATTACTGGTTCATTTAGTCAATCAACAAATTCTACATTTTATCAAAATAGAATTTCTGGTAAATTTCCATTGTCATATACAACAGAAGAACAAGCATTATCAAATATGAAAAATTTACTTCTTACATATCCAGGTGAAAGATACATGCAACCAACATTTGGCGTAAGAATTAAAGATAGAGTGTTTGAACCAAATACTCCAGATTTAAGAATAGCATTAAATAAAGAAATTCAAGAAGCAATTGGTTATTGGTTACCATATATAAAAATACAGACAATTGCTATTGATAATAAAGAGCCTGGATCATCATTCATTACTAATTTTTTATTTATTAAGTTAGAATTTAAGGTAACAGACCAAGGAGCTAATCAGACAATAACATTAGTGTCAAATGGAGAACAAACAACAACAGTTTCAGCAGCAGGTGCTGGAGCAGGATCGTATTAGGGAAAATAAATTATGGCAGATATAGTTAAAAAAGATATTAAATATTTAAGTAAAGATTTTGGAGATTTTAGACAAAATCTAATAAACTTTACAAAAAATTATTTTCCAGACACATATAATGATTTTAATGAATCATCACCTGGTATGATGTTTATGGAAATGGCTTCATATGTTGGTGACGTATTAGCATATTACACTGATAGTAACTTAAAAGAATCTTTATTATCATATTCAGAAGAAAGAGGAAATCTTAATGCAATAGCAACAGGGTTAGGATTTAAACCAAAGAATATGAGATCATCATTAGTTACATTGGATTTATATCAAACAGTACCAGCAATTGGCACAGGAGTAAATGCTAAACCAGACTACAAATATGCATTAACTATTAATGCAGGTATGATAGCACAGTCAAATTCAGGAATTAATTTTAGAACATTAATGCCTGTTGATTTTAATCATACAGGTTCAGGCACAAACGGACGACAGGTAACAGTATACCAAGTAGATGAAACTACAGGAACACCTACATATTATCTTATTAAAAAACAAGTACAAGCAGTATCAGGAGAAATAGTTTCAGAAGTATATGAATTTGATGAACCAAAAATTTATGATAAAGTAGTTTTACCATATGAAGATATAATTGAAGTGATTGATTGTTATGATGAACAAAATAACCGCTGGTATGAAGTAGATTATTTAGCCCAAGAATTTGTTCAAGATTCAATTAGGAATACACCAGATATTGATCCAGACCTTGCAAGCTATAATAGTAGTGCACCATATATTTTAAAATTAAAAAGGACTGCAAAGAGATTTATATCTAGATTTAGAGCAGATAGAAAATTAGAAATGCAATTTGGTGCTGGTATATCTGAAGAACATGATAGAGATTTAATACCAAACCCAGAAAATGTTGGTCTAGGAATTCGTGGTCTAAAACGAGAAGTAGATCTATCAGTTGATCCTGCAAACTTTTTATATTCAAGTACTTATGGACAAGCGCCATCACAGACTCAATTAACTATTAGATATTCTAGAGGTAAAGGTTTAGCAGACAATGTTCCTGCAAACTCAATACAACAAATAACAGACATAGAATATAGCAATCAAGCAACAACAGTAGAAACAATATTGTTACAGCAAGCTAAAGATTCAGTAGCTGTTAATAATCCATTACCTGCAAAAGGAGGAGGAAATATGGAACCAGTTGAAACTGTAAGGCAAAAAGCTTTAGGAACATTTGCAGCTCAAAATAGAGCTGTTACTAAAGAAGATTATATATTACGTGCATATACAATGCCTGCCAAGTTTGGTGATGTTGCAAAATCTTACATTATACAAGATGAACAAGTAGATTCAACTAATCCAGAAGCTAAAATTGCAAATCCATTAGCAATGAACATGTATTGTATGGGATATAATTCATCACAACAGTTAGTAGCTTTAAACCCAGCAGTAAAACAAAATTTAAAGACATATATATCTCAGTTTAGATTAATGACAGATGCAATTAATATTAAAAATGCATTTATAGTTAATCTTGGTGTTGAATTTGAAATTATACCAAAACCATCATTTAATGGATCTGAAGTAGTAGTTAAATGTATAGATGCATTACGAACATTATTACATGTTGAGAATATGCAAATTAATGCACCAATTGTAATATCTGATATTTATACAAAATTAGATACAGTCGAAGGTGTACAAACAGTATCAGATGTTGAGATTATAAATTTATATGATACAAATTCAGGATATTCAGGAAATGTTTATGATATAAAAGCAGCTACATTAAACAATGTAATATATCCTTCATTAGATCCTTGTATATTTGAAATTAGATATCCAAACAAAGATATTAAAGGAAGAATAATAGGATTATAGGGAAATAAATTATGGCACAAGATCAAATATATGCACAAAGAGATGCAACAATATACGAAAAGAAAGTAAATTGCAATACAGGTATTGACCAAATACTTGAAATTGTATCTTCTAAATCTGGTTCGGTATTAGATGAGTTGTATCAAAATGGAACATATAATTCTCGTATATTAATAGACTTTACAGGAACTGAATTTACTGCCTTATCACAATCAATTGTGGAAGGAACTATTGGTTCGACATCACGAAAATTTTATTTAAACTTAAAAGGAGTGTATGCAACCGATTTACCAATTGCATATAATCTTGAAGCATATCCAATATCTCAATCATGGTTGAACGGGACAGGTAATTATGCAGACAAGCCTGAAACAAGAAATGGTGTTGCGTGGTCAAACCGTACAGGATTTGATGGTACAAATCAACAATGGAGTACAGGATCTGCTCATAGCGCAAATACATCAGCCGGCCTTGAAGTATCAACTGGTGGAGGTACTTGGATAACTGGTTCTGGATATGAAGGTTCACAATCATTTAATTATCAATCTACAGATGTTAGAATGGATGTGACAGATATTGTTGGTAAATGGTTAGATGGTACAATTACAAATTATGGATTCATGGTCAAATTACCATATTTATCTGAAACAACAGGAAATGAAAATTTTAATTTAAAATTCTTTTCAAGAGATACTCATACAATATATGCACCAAGATTAGAAGTTGTATGGTCAGATTTTACCGCAGCCGGTGGATCACAAACATCTGTAGTACATCAAACTAATGAAGGAGGACCAATAGTATATTTTAAAAATATAGAAGAAAAATATGTTGAAGGTTCTATAGTACAATTTAGATTAGGTGCAAGACAAAAATATCCAACTAAAACGTATACAACGTCATCATTTTATTTAGAATCAACCAAAAGATTAACAATAACAAGTTCATATTCAGTATGTGACGGAGTTACAGGAGAAACAATATTAGATTATGATGATACGTATACACAAATAAGTTATGATTCAGATGGTAGTTATTTTAACTATAGAATGAATGCATTAAGTCCAGAAAGGTATTATAAATTTAAACTTAGATCAAAATATGATGATGGTACAATAAAATATTTTGATAATGGTTATTACTTTAAAGTGGTAAGATAAAATGGCAACAACTCAGTATAGAAATAAAACAAAAGCATCAGTTTCAGAACGAGTAGCTACAGACGATCAAATATTTAAAAAATTAAATAAAGCCATGAATGGTCTTGATAAACCAGTCAATCAAACAGCTACCATACAAACTCATCCTGAAGCTATTAAACCAGATGGCACAGTTGCTCAATCAGATGCTGATATCAAATTGATACAAGGCCAACCTGAACGAACACCAACTGGTGTATTAGAATATCGCGAAGAAAAAGAAAATGAAAACTTTCCTATCAAGGTATCATTACAAACAACTAAATATGAAGTAGAATCATTTTATGGAGCTATCAATGAAAATTTTGGCCACTTCTTACAAGGATTTAATCAAGAGCCATTAGTAGCACCATCTATTACAGTAACAGCCGGTCCAACATTTGTACAAGAACAAGTAGTAATAGACGGAGGTAAGCCTGAAGATATTGATCAATCAATAGAAGAATCAGAAACGCCATTTAAAACAGCTGGAGAAGTACATGGAAAAGAATTCCGAGTAATTACAGAAATAAATTCAGCTGGTAATTTTACAGGAATTTTGGCAAATGCAATGTTTATGGTATGGAAAGGAATTAGATATAAATTTTATAATGGTGATACTGATACTACTATTCCAGGAACAGGAGTACATACTACAGAATTGACAAATGGAGGAAAAAATACTCTTACATCAGCTGCAACTAACCCAGGACCAATTAAAGGATTAACAAATTCTTATGCAGGAAGAAATCTAGAAGTATTTCTTAAAGAACGTGACATGTCATATGCCGATGTAGAAATATTACCTGCAGCCGAAGTAAATGAACTTATGGAAATATCACAAGTAGTTGGAATGGATGTTTGGGATACCATACAATGGAATAGTGCTGCAAATGATGGATTTCAATATAATCAAAATGCAGTGGTAATAAATGAAGTAGAATATGAACCAGGAGATATTATTAATCCTGCAGGAGATGACAATGACTCTCCAGCGGATAGAATATTTTTACCTGAAATACATGATAGATGGACAGAATACCATACATTTGACGTAGGCAAGCCTGCTCATAGATCATTAATATATAAACCAACTGCAGATGAATTAAGAAATAAAGTATATGAAGGTAAACCAATACGAGGATATACGGGAGGAGCTTCAACTGGTTATTATATGATAATGGAAGGAGAAATCTATAAAATAAGTAGTGGTGGAGTATTTTTCTTAGCAACAGTAAATGAAACGCCATTTAGTGTTAACGAAGAAGGTAATAATAACTATAGTGAATATCATAAAGCATCATATATTACAATGGATTGGACTGAAATAAGATATCTTGGAACACCAGGTAATAAACCAACTAAGTTCCAAGAAGATAGTTCTTTAAGAGTTAGAATGGCTCAACATTATGATGGTGGTGGATGGACCATAGATCTACCTACAGGTAAATGGAGAGCTGCAGGAACTAGTTATGCTGGATTTAATAATTATTCTGGATTTGTAAATAATGATGCATCATATTTAAATGTACCAACAGGATTAGGTATTGAAATATATGATGATCCAGGATCAAACTCCCAAGATTTTAGTAATAAAACATATAATGGACCTGCCACAGTAAATCTAGATGGAAGGAAAAATGATGATATTTCTGCAGTTAGAGTATTTTACAATGAAGGAATTGAAGCTCCTAAAGGATATAGAGGTCATGATGAAGTTAAAAAGTACTTTGCAGGAGAAACGTTTTATAAAAAACCACATCTTGCTGAATATAATAAATTATTTGAATAGGTAACAAATGTCATTAGATAATTACATAAATAGAATTAATATTATTTCATCCACCCAACCAATGGATGCAATCCAATTACGAGCTGAAGATCAAGATGTTATAAAAAATGAAATAGTAGAAATACGTGATTTCAATGACCCTGCATTAGATGAAATTATTGAATTACATGTTTATGATTCAGTAGGAAGTTACGTAACAAGTGATCATACATCTGATAATTGGAAACATTTTGCTGACGAAGATAGCTTTGTACAATATGATATATATAAAAATTTAAATGATATTGGAATAACTCAAGGAACATTTAAATTTGTTTTAAATTTTCATAGAACATTAGTTGGAAATTCAAATAATGCTAATTTATATATAAAAGAAATATCACCTGATAGGACAGAACTTTTAGTAAAAATAGGCGATGATCATATAAAATCAGAAGCAAAGGATAAATCAAATACTAAAGAAATTGATGTAACTACGCATGATCAACTATCAATGTTTGAAAAGCGTCGTCCAGAAATATGTAATGATGATGGCTTTGTTCATTTGATGTTCATGAATATGGGTAATAACAGATTGATTCAATTTGTTAATTACAAGTATTTATTTGAAATGGAAGAATTGTATATTAAATTATATACACCATTACCAGAATCAATTAAAGAAAAACAAAAGTTTTGGATTGCACAACAAATAAGGCAGCCATATACAGATAATGCTGTACTTTATAGAAAACCAATTGAATCACCTACAACATCATTACGTGGACCTAATTTTGAAATAGAAACTAAATTTACAAAAATTAATGAAACAAATTTTGAAAGTTGGAATGATTTATTAGGATCATCTGTTGCAACATCTCAACAAATTGTAGATAGTATATTTTCAGGATCATTAGGAGGAATGGACCTAGGAATTGATTATTCAGGATTTCAAAATTTTATAAACTTTTCATCAGCAGCAGAAAGATTAAAAAACTTTAAATATAAAGTAGAGTTAATTGAATATTATAATGATCAAATAACAACTTTAAATTCTATATCTGAATCCAATGAAGTAAATGCTAATAAATCATTGTATAAAAAATATAAAGACAATGTTATAGGCGGATTTGATGGTTTTGAAAGGTATATGTATAAAGAACAAACTGGAAGTTTTTATACTCATGGAACATCTGGATCTGCAATATTTAATGATACATTTACAGTAGAACCGTGGCCAAAAATTGAATATAGAATAACAGGTTCAGCTGATGGATTATATCCAGGAGCACAATATCAACTATCTCATACCACATCATCAGTTGCCGTTAGTTATTATGAAGGAATTTTAGCATCTGCATCATTATGGGACACTCATAATTCAGCCGCATTAATTAAAGCTGTTCCTGAACATATTAGAGAAGATCAGAACAACCAAGAATTTGAAGTATTTGTTAACATGGTTGGACAACATTATGATATTTTATGGACATATATAAAACATCAAACTGATGTATATAATCGCGATGAACATTATGCTCATGGTATGTCTAAAAATTTATTATATGATGCAGCTGAATCTATGGGATGGCATTTAGTAAATGGAAATCAATCAGAAAGATTATTTGAATATTTGTTAGGTACAAATGAACAAGGCGAATTTGGAAAAATTAATGATCGAAAAATTGATCAAGACTTAGTATTATATGTACCATTCGATGAAGGTAGACCAGATTTTGCAAGAAAGAATTTTGTTGATTATAGTCCAAGACAAGATCAGTTATTTGATTATAATAAGCCGTCATTTGTTCCTGGAGCTCATGGCCATGGTGCATTTTTTGATGGAAACAATTTCTTGAGATATAATACACCATATGATTATGGAACTGATAATTTTGCTGTTTCATTCTGGGTAAAAGATCTTGTTGCAAATGGAGTCAGTACAATATTTAGTGCTACATCAGGGTCTGGCGGTGTAATAGATACAGGTGTCTCTATTCTACCGATGATAAATTCACTTTACTTTCGACTAGATTATACAGGTTCAACCTTTCATTCTGTTGTTTTACCACCATCGGTAGTAAATAAATTTTCATCATCTTATTTAGATTCATCATCTCCGCAAGGCCAATCAACTGGTGGTGAATCAAATGGATGGCATCATATTGTGTTTAATGTTGATAGACAAGAAAGTGCATCAGTATATGTGAATGGAGAGTTCCAAGCCGGAACAGATATAAGCATATCTTCATCAGCTGATATTGGACCAGAATCTACAGGAGACTTTCCAAGACCGGTTATTGGAGCTATAGGACCAACTGGAGATAATGCACCAACTAGTAAATTAACTGGTTCATTGGATGAATTCCGAATATACAAAAAGAAATTAACCACATCTGAAATAGTAGAATTATATACAGAAGGTGGATTATATGTAACTCAATCATCTGCAGTAACATTGGCAACACCAAAAGAAGCTTTAAGTACTCAAGTATGGAGAAGAATAGTTAACAATTTACCTCATCTTTTGAAAACAAAAGGAACATCAAGATCAGTTAAAGCATTGTTATCATGTTATGGTATTCCAGAATCATTGTTATCTATTAGAGAATATGGCGGACCTAAAATGCCAGAAACTCAACCTGCAGCAATAGAAGAAAGATTTTCATATGCATTAAATATTAGTTCCGGTTCTGTGTTAAGATTTCCAAGTGATAATTATTACACCACTGCATCAGGTTGGGGCCTAGCAGCTGAACGCAATACAACATTAAGTGAAGCCCCAGATGCAATACAAGGTGGTTTACCAAATGGAAGACATTTAAATAATAGACCGCCTGATACTAGAGAGATACGAATCAAGCCAGCTGGAACATCATCAATGTATATAATATCTAGTCGAGCAATGGCATCTCCTAATAATATGCATTGGGCGTTAGGAATTCAACATACCGCATCATTTTCAGGCAGTGGCGACTATGGACGATTGTTTTTCCAATATAGAGATTTAGGAGGTTATTCTGCAGAATACGATGAAAGATTAGGAAATGCTAATACAAGTTATTCGCCATATGTTCCATTGTATGACGGTGAATTTTGGAATATAAGATTATGGACACAATATCCATTTATAACATCTAGTCATGACACTGCAACAGTTCCAAACATATATTTTGAAACACAAAAAGCATCAGATTATATTTCTGGAAAAATATTACATCAAGCATCAGGTTCATTGAATCCTGGATCTGGATCGAGTCCAACAAATAGTGAAGCATTACTTAAATATTGGATATCAGATCCGTCAACCAAAGAGATTGTAATAGGTGGAGCTACAGGTAGTGGATTATTTGCAGCAGCTGGAATCATAGCAGGAACCTTTACCGGTTCGATGCAAGAATATCGTGAATGGTTAGAAATACTTGATGATGATACATTTGACAAGCATACATTAAACCCAAAATCATATGTATCGTCATTATCACCATCTTCATCATATGACACTTTAGTTAGGCATTATCCATTAGGAACCAATCAAATTGCATATGATCATACTCAAACATTATTTATAACATCATCTCATCCAAATTACGAAATACAAGATTTTTCTAATCCAGATACAGATGGAGTCACTCAGCATGCAACCATGTCAGGATTTTTTGCACCAACTGATACTATAAACAATGATCATTATGACCGAGTAGATGAAACTTATTATATTCATGGACCAAGTATTGGTGGTAAAAATTTAAAATCTGAAAAGATTAGAATAGAATCAAATAAATTAATTCATCCATTGAGTAGAGAAACAAGAGGTGAAGTTAGTCAATTTGATCGAGTATCAAATGATTCCAATCGATTAGGTATTTATTTTTCTCCTCAAGATATGATTAATAAAGATATTTTTAATCAAATAGGATCTACGGCATTAGATGATTTCTTTGGTTCTGCAGAAGATCAATATAAAGATAACTATCCAAGATTTAAAAGATTTGCTCATGATTATTGGAAAAAATATGAAAATGATAATGATTTAAATGCTTATATAAGAATATTTGCTTTATTTGATTTTTCATTTTTCCAGCAAGTTAAACAATTAATTCCTGTTAGGACAAATGCAGATACAGGGCTTATAATTGAGCCAAGTGTACTAGAGAGGTCTAAAGTAATGGTAGAGGCAGAACCTTCAAGAGAAGAACTGCATTATGAGGATAACATACCAGATCCATTCCCGAATCCATTAATGGAAACATTGCCATTAACAGGATCTATCCAATCTACAGAACCATTAGCTGCAGAACCAATGCATTATACTGCATCTATTACAAACATAATTTCGCAATCAGCTGAAACATTACATTACACTGCATCTATTTCAAATATAATGTATAGCGGTTCTGGAGAAGATTTAACATTTACTAGTTCTATAAAAGATAAAATTGTAACACTGTCACCAGAATTTTTACCTGTATATTCAATGACAACTTCAAGTGTCGAAGAAGCTGATATTCTTGACCCAGGTGTAGATTTATTTAATATTAGAAGCGGCCATCAAGGTGCAATCTATCAACATATAAGCGCATTTCATTCATCTGTATACGGATGGACAACTCAATCAAGATCACCATTAGAATATTCAGCAACTCAATCAATTATAACAGAACAAAGAAAATCAAATATTTACAAGAAAAAAGTGTTTAGTTATGCACCAACTGATGATGTAACAAGATTTTATCCATTGAATGAATTTAATGGAACTCAAATATTAGACCAGTCACCAGGAGCCCGAGAACATTCAAAACAATTAATACAGTTAGATCAAGGATTACTACTTGCTGGTAATGTTGCAACCGCATCCGCATCAGACTTTACATTTGAAACTATTACTCATAATAACTTTACAGGACAAGCTTTAATATTTTCTGCATCGGTAAGTGAGTCTGTTCAAAAAAGAGGTGCACAATTTGTAGAAATACCAAGATTTGTTGGAACTAGAAAAGGTCAATGGGCAATATCATTTGTTATGAAAAATTCTCAAGCATTTACAACTCCTAATACAGCAAGTATATTAATTGGAGGTAATTATTCAACCAATGACGGTGTAGGTCCTGGAGGATCAACTGATGCAACTACCAGACCAGGTATTTGGTTTGAAGGCAGTAAAATACGTCCAAGAGATGCAACCGGCCAGTATTGGACATTTAGTTCAGCTGCCGTAATATCATCTCCAGCCGAAACAAATCATATTGTATTGAATTGGAATGGTTATGATTTGGATTATCCAGCAACTGGTTCATTTGAAGTATATGTTAACGGTGAATTGAAAGACACTTTAAGAAGAGGTATAACAGGTGCGTCAAATTCTGAAAGATCTGGTTCATTCTATTTTGAAGCTTTAGGTGGTGCATATTATTCTTCCACCAATACTCATCAATTCTCTGGTTCATTGTCAAATGTAAGATTCTATGATAAAAACTTAGATGAACAAGAAATATCTTATTTGAATAGATATCCACATTTGAGAGCAAATAGAGATATTGATAATATATACGGTCGTGGTCGAGAAATAATGACAAGACAAAGAAGAAGTAATGGATATTCACCATTTACAGATTTAGGTTTAGTTGCAACTAGTGCATCATTAGAAACAGCCGATTATAGAGATGATGCAAAAGATTCATCATTTTTTAAAGGTTCAAAATTAACTGCACCAAACATAAATGCCCCATCAGATAATGATGTGGATGGTGAAGAAGTAATAAAAATAACAGAAAGAAATAGATATAATTTGATTTATAAAAAAGATTTACCAGATGGCGCTAATTTAGATGTTAGATAAATGGTATACTTTTCAATGATAAACATATTTATTTAAAAATAAAAGGGAAAAACTATGGGATATTTAGATAACAGTTCAATCACGGTAGATGCAATCCTTACCAAAAAAGGAAGACAATTACTTGCAAGAGGTCGTGATGAATTTAAAATTACGCAATTTGCGTTAGCAGATGATGAGGTTGATTATGATTTATGGAACCCTGATCATCCATTAGGAACAGCATATTATGGTGTTGTAATTGAAAACATGCCGGTAATCGAAGCATTACCAGATGAAACACAAATGATGAAATACAAGCTAGTTACATTACCTTCTAGGTCAACTAGAATCCCAGTAATTTCCGTACAAAATAGAAGTATTACATTATCAAGCGGTGGAACGGCATCAATTAGACCATATACAAGAAACTTTAATAGAGGTAATCAGACATTTGGTTATACTGCAATTTTATCAGATTCTGATGCAGCTTACTTAAGAGTAACAAGAGGAACAGGTAGAAGAGGTGCAGGAGCAACAGTACCAGCATTTATTGGTGATAATGAAGCAGCTCAAACAGTAACTGTTTCAGGATTATCATTTGAAATAATTGCAAAAGCGCAGCCGACCGAAGATAAAACAGCAACTGTAACAATTGTTGGAAATGAAACAGGTGGTAGTGTTACTATTAATTTAACAATTGAGAAACAAGAGCTTGAAACTACTCCTGGAGTAGCTTTAGAAGCTTTATAAAAATAGGGATAGAATAATATGGCATCAATTAAAAGAAACTATGGCGGATCTTCAATGATTTTAGGTCGTAGAGGTTTAGGTGGAAGAGGAGCTAGACTTAATAGAGCAGTTCCAAATAGATCTGTAGGTCCAAGACCAAGACCAAGACCAAGACCGACTAGTCCACTTCAAGCTGAATCTGCACAAGATATTGCAAATCAAGCAAGAATTAGAAATATAGAAATTGAAAGAAGAGCAAGACAAATTGCAAATCAACTTATTGCACAAAGAGAGCGTGCAAGGTTAGCAGCAAGAAATGGAAGAATATTTACTGAGTTTGATATTGATACTGATGTTATCCCAAATCAGCAAGAGATCGTTACTAGTGGATTATTTCCAAACAATGTTGGTAACCAAACAAGATTTTTTACATCTTCATTATTAACAGAAACTCAAAAAAGATATTACCAAGAAATATTTAATGGTGAAATGACCAGTACTAGCATTATTGCTAATGATATAACAGCATCATCAATGTTTAGTATTGCATATGGCCATGTTGGAGGGTCTGGATCTGCAGATGAAGGAGGACAAGTAAATGATACTCCATCAAGAGCAATTTATTCTCAATATAGATTATTATGTTTAGAACCAGATGATAAGAAATTTACCATTAATGGTGTTGATCAAGATTCAATGTATTTTATTAATGTTAATAGAGCATTAATGAAAGAAAGATTAGATGAAGGAAATATTGAAGTTAACCTTGCATATTTATCAGGATCAAAGGCAGGTCTTACTCATCAAAATAGTAACAATACATCATCATTAGTTGGTATTAGAGCATTAGGTGATGGAAATTCAGAATTTACAGGCCAGACAAATCCTGTAATGAGAGTTGTAGATGATTCAAAAATAACTTCTGCAATATCTGTAAGAAGAGGACATTTTGGTAGAAGATATAATTTAGTATCAGGTTCTATAGAGCAAGGTGTTTATAATGCTACTAATCCATACCATGTAGGACTATTATATCCAGATTTAGGTATAATGGCATTATCTGCAGATGTATTAAATGTTACAACTTCATTTAATACAGCAACCGGATCTGAAATTAATGGTAATAATGCATTAAAATTATTTACATCAATTTCGCATTCAGGAGCATTCTTATTAGATGCATCAAATGATAAATTAGGTTTCCAAGCAAGATCATCTGAAAAAGTAACATCAACTCATTACTTTGTTAGAGCAACAAATGCAGAATATAATTTTTCAAATAATCCAACATTTGTAACAGGTTCAAATGGAAGATTTGCTCAATCATCATTTATTGGTGATCCAAAAGTATATATTACTTCAATTGGATTATATAATGATAGAAGAGAATTATTAGCAGTTGCAAAATTAAGCAAACCTTTATTAAAATCATTTACAAGAGAAGCATTAATTAAAGTAAAATTAGACTTCTAGTATTGTATTTTGATTCATATTTTAAGCTCTCTTATATTTATATGTATAAGAGAGTTTTTACTATAAAGGGAAATTAATGGCGTCAAGAGCAGTAGTATTTAGACCAATAAACGGAGATGATGTTTCAATAACACCATTTGAAGCGAATACAACATTCAAAGAAACAAATGAAAGTTATTTAGCAAATAATTTTGTTTTACGTCACGGTATTCATAATAGTCAAACAACTCCTATAAGTTCATCTTTATCTGATGATAATGTTAAGAATGCTGACGGAACATTCCAAACAGTAACATGGAAATCTATTGACCATATGTTTTATAGACCAGAAACAAAACATGTTCCTATGCATACTATGGAACATTATAATCCAAGATATACTCGTAAAAATTTATTTTATTCATGTAGCTTAATAGTAGCTCCGTATGTTAAACATGGAGAAAATATAAAACGAACATCTATATCATGTAGTTATACAAATACTATTTCAAATACAATAATAAATGTAGTAGATGATAAATATGGAAATTTAATAGATCACCAAATAGATTCATCAAGTTTTCCAGCAAAAAATAAATTAATTGGATATTGGGGATTCCAGAATGAGTTTAGATTTTTTGAATTAAATGCTGGTACATTAGGTAGAAATGCAGCTCAAGGAAAAAAACATATTCCAATATTAGTAGAAAATGGTATTGGTAAAAGTAATACAAATTTTAAAACTGTAGCACATTTAACAGGACATGGACCAGGTGTAGATATGACAGGACATATAACAGCATCAGGTTTAGGAATAGATTTTGATTCTGGATCAGGAGCATTTGTACAAACAGAAGATTTAAATCAAAAAATAAACTTTCAGAATAATGATGAGTTTGCAATATCATTTTGGTGTAGGTTACCAAAGCACCAGGCATTCTCATCATCAAAAGTTCCAGAAAATGGATTAATTACAAAACGAGGAGTTGAAAAAGTTCCAGTACGAATTAATAAAAAATCTGATAGACGAGTAATATTACAAGATCAAAATATTACAAGAAATCGTTATCCATTTGATATTTCAATAACCAATGAACATCATTCAACAATTGATGCAGGTAAAATTCAATTTAGAAGATCAGATGGAACAAAAACTTTATCATTATCATCAACTACGTTTGTAACATCATCTGGTTGGCATCATGTTGTATGTCAAAAATCTGGATCAACTTTAAGTTTATGGGTTGATGGATCTGAAGAATTAGGTTTAGCAGATAGTTTTCATGATGATGATAATACAAATGTAATGAATCCATCACATTTAATGTTTGGTACAGTTAATGCAATAAAAGGAGCAGGATTATCGGGTAGTTTAGATGAAATTAGATTTTATAACACATACCTTAGTCAGGCTGAAATATCATCATTAGCTAATCGACATTATCTGTCAGGATCATTATATCAAACAAACGTAGTTGGAAATGTATTTTATAGAACAGGTCAAACAGTAATATCTAGTCCTATGCCAAAACATTGGAGCGCGTTACAAGGTTCTTGGGAATTTGAATATAAGTCTTCAAGAACTATATATGAAAATGAAGTACTAGTAAAAGTTCCAGCCGGAGAATGTAATGTGAGTATGAATCCAACATTAAGAAAACCAAAAAGTGAAATAATTCAATCACAATTTACAGGTAGTGCATTTAAACCATATATTACAACAGTTGGCCTATATGATGACAATGCTCAATTACTTGCAGTAGCAAAATTAGCTCGGCCAGTACAAAAAAGAGAAGATATCGATATGAATTTCCTTGTTAGATGGGATTATTAGATATTTATATTAAATAGTTAACATAAGGGGTCAT
>MDSV01190717.1_pt1 | contig 18317 bp, 17 predicted proteins | sample 810851 | NCBI WGS metagenome assembly MDSV01 (sample SAMN05326640, study PRJNA326480) | marine metagenome | isolation source: seawater | place: Atlantic Ocean: North East | collected 2012 | reverse complement strand
TTTGATTCTGGAAAAATATTTCGGTCTATCCAATTTAACCCAAACTTACCAGATATATTTTTACTAGAGACAATGTATGTGTTCTTTAGGTATTTTGATTTTTTTAGCATATTTATCGTTTTTACAAGTAACTTGTATTCTTTGGAGCTAGTATTTAATTCCCCCTTTATAAGAATAATTCCTACTATGTTTAAATTCTCAGGACGCATGGATTCAGGTAATTCATTTAGAGCATCAAAGTCGATTTGCTCAATTATTGATACCACTCCTTTAGCACGAGAAGCGGTATTACCATGATTTAAGCCGTGGTAGTGGTATACTGCCGCCTCAGGTTCATATATAAGTTTGTAACCAGCTGATATAATTTTTTTGCCCCACACTCGATCTTCAATATTAGAAACATTTTCATCAAATGGGAATTTATTCCATAAATCTCTACGAAGCATACTGTTAGCATTATGAAAGAAGTAATCCTTTATTTGAACTCGTTTATCTTCACCAAAAACTGTTAGAAGATCTCTTTTATCGATATCGTCAGTAAAACTAACAGGTAGTTGCCGGCCATATACACCTGCAACTTTATTGTCTTTAAAATTTGAAAGTAGATTTGTCAACCAATTTTTATTTTTTGGAATGCAGTGCGCTGAAATACAAACAATGAATTCACCTTTTGAAGCCTTAATACCCATATTTAAAGCTTGGCCAGGTATAAAATTTGTAATATTTATTATTTTTGCAAGTTTAAATTTCTTTGCTTCGTCAACAGTAGCGTCAGTACTTGCATTATCGACTAAGATTACTTCAAAATCAGAAAAGTCTTGCAAATAAATCATTTTTAAACAATGACTTATCCATCGCTCTTCATTCTTAGTTCTAACAATAATTGATATTTTTACCATATTTTTTATTCAAACATATCAAAAGTAAGCAATATGTCTGCAGGTATTTTTTTGTTTACTTTTTTACCTAATATTTTTTTTAAATCTTTGGCTGGAATTCCAGTTCCTGGATTTCTATAAGTAATCATACTTTCAAGAAGTATTGAACCAATCTCTATATCTTGGGAGCTTGCTATTGATACATGGTATTTTTTTTTAGTTATCATCTCAGTATCACTAACTGTCTTTACTCCATTTCCTTTTATCTCTTCAATCTTTCTAATATTTTTCATCATACTTATAAATTCCTCAGGCCCTAATGACATTTTGTGATCAAAGCCAACCATATCATTATCCAAGGTATAGTGCCTCTCTATTAATTCAGCACCCATAGACACTGCTGTTAGGGTTGGGAAAAAACCTAATTCGTGGCCAGAATAGCCTGTTGGAAGGCCATACATTTTTTTTAAATTCAGCATCATATTTAAATTACATTCATTTTCGGGAGTTGGGTAAGCCGAAACACAATGCATTAGTTCAAGACTTGCATTATTTTTTTTAAAAATATTTACTGCTGTATCAATCTCACCTAACGTGGCCATACCTGTTGAAAGAATGGTTCTCTTTTGTTTTTTAGATAAATATTCAAGCAACTCAATATTAGTTAAACTGTGACTAGCTAATTTAAAATGATTTACATCTATATCCAAAAGAAAATCGACAGCCTCAGTATCAAAAGCGGTAACTATAAAATCAATTCCCTTACCTCGTGCGTAATCTCTTAACTCAATATATTGATCTCTATCGAACTCTAAATGTTCTCTAATTTCTTTATAAGTTTTACCAAATTCTGGAAATCGATCATCAACGGCGTTAAGAGTTTCTGATACAGCAAGCAAATCGACCGTTCTTTTTTGAAATTTAACTGCATCTGACCCACCTAAAACAGCAAGATCAATTAATTTCTTTGCAATATCAATAGAGCCGTTGTGATTTAATCCTGCTTCAGCAATAACATAACACTTATTTTTTATCTTATTCATTTAGTATCCATTTTTTTATAGTAATTTTTGTACCATGTTATAAATAAATCTATTCCTTTATCAATATCTATAGTGGGTTTAAAACAAAAGTCTCTAGAACTGTTGCTTATATCAGCAAATGTATCGCGAACATCTCCTATTTGCATAGGCAAATAATTCTTAATAGCCTTAATACCTATTCTATCTTCAATAACAGTTATAAAATCAACCAATTTTATACTTTTAGAATTACCTAAATTATAAATTCTCCATGGATCTGGACTTTTTTCAGGCGTTTTATTAATTGCCGCATTTGACTGGGGTGGACACTTGTCAATTACATTAGTAATTCCATTAACGATATCGTCAATAAAGGTAAAATCTCTTTTATGATTGCCCTCATTATAAATGTCAATTGGAACTCCATTTATTATAGATTTGGTAAATTTAAAGTAAGCCATATCAGGCCTTCCCCACGGCCCGTATACCGTAAAAAAACGTAATCCTGTGGTTGGCAGTTTATATAAATGACTATAACTATGAGCCATTAATTCATTACTCTTTTTCGTAGCAGCATAAAGACTTAAAGGATGATCAACACAATTAGTTTCAGACAATGGAAGTTTTGCACTATCGCCATAAACGCTTGAACTACTTGCATAAATTAAATGTTTTATATTGAAATTTCGTGAACATTCTAAAATATTGGCAAAACCAATAATATTTGAATCTATATAAGCTTGTGGATTAGAAAGTGAATAACGAACACCAGCCTGTGCTGCCAGATTAACAACAATTTCTGGCTTAAAGTCAGCAAAAACAGACTCCAACTTCTTCCTTTCAGCAATATCTAGTCTTCTATGTGTGTATTGTGAATGGTTATAAAAATTTTTTATTCTGCTCTCTTTAAGATCTTGAGAATAATAGTCATTGTGATTATCTATCCCTAAGATAATATGATCTTCAGTCAAAAGTTTTTTTACTAAGGCCGCCCCAATAAAGCCTGCTGAACCAGTAATCAAGATCTTCATAATTCTTTATCTATTTTTTTATTAATAGAATCAATTTCAGACTTTAATGCCTCATACTCACTCATTTTTCTTTTAAGAAAATCTATCATCAAAGTACTTTTAACTCCAATTCCTTGAGGAGTTAGCAGGTATAAATAATTTAGTTTTTGTGGATTTTTTTTAAAATTTTCTACTTTTATATGCCCAACATCAATTAATGCTTTCATACAAAAATTTATAGACCCAAGACTTACTCCAAGTTTTTTTGAAAGTTCTCTTTGGGTAATTTTTGGATTTTCTTCAATCAAATCAAGAACCTTATAATGAATATCAGGTTCAATTATTTGTATTTTTTTGGTTTTTTTTTGTTTCAATTTTTGTTTGGGCACGCTACCGCCCTTCAATTAAGAATAATTTTTTTTAGATATGTTCAAAAATGAACAGTTAATATTAACATACTGTTCAAAAATGAACAAAAAAAAATTACTTTAGATTTAGGCCCAATTCAATTAAATCACAAAGAATATGTCCTACGGTGATATGTGCCTCTTGAATACGTGCAGTTGATTGTGAATTTATAATTAAAGAATGTTGAGAGATATTCTTGGCTTCACCTCCCCCTTTCCCTAATAAACCAATTGTTGTCATTTTAAGGTTATTAGCAACTTCAAACGCTTTTAAAATATTGCCACTATTCCCCGATGTAGTTATCCCTATAAGGACATCCCCTTTACTTCCAAGAGCTTCAACTTGCCTTGAAAAGATATAATCATACCCATAATCATTGACAATACATGTCATAACTGATGTATCAGCATTTAATGCTATCGATTTTAATGGTTTCCTGTCACCTATAAATCTTCCAACTAATTCTCCTGCGAGATGCTGGCTATCAGAGGCACTTCCTCCATTTCCACACCAAAAGATTGTATTTCCCTTGGCCAATGCAGACACTATTATTGTTGATAAATATAAAATTCTATTTTTAGCATCATCATCAAGCAAACTAATTGTTTTAATATGATCATTTATGTGGTGATTTATAATATCGAGACTCAATTTTTTAGCCAATAAAAGTAATTAATCTTTTTCATACAAATCCCTTGTAAATACTTTATGTTCAAATCCCTCTAAATCTTTATGCCAACGATTAGTTAGTATAATATCGCTGCTTGAAATGAATTTATTTAAATTATTAATTAATTTTGAATTAATAAATTGTTTTCCTGATATATATGGCTCATAGATTATAACCTTAATACCTTTTGACTGTATTCGCTTAATAATACCTTGCATACTAGATTCACGAATATTGTCTGAACCAGATTTCATTACTAATCTGTACATACCAACTGTATCAGGGTTCAATTTAGTAACTTGCTCAGCAATGAAGTCTTTTCTAACAGTATTTGCATTTACAATAGCCTCAATAATTTTTTGTGGTACATCTTTATAATTTGCTAGCAACTGTTTGGAGTCTTTCGGGAGACAGTATCCTCCATAACCAAATGATGGATTATTGTAATCGTTTCCTATTCTTGGATCACATCCTATTGAATCAATGATCCTTCGAGTATTTAGATTATGTGATAATGCGTAAGAATCCAACTCGTTAAAATAAGAAACTCGCATTGCTAAGTATGTATTAGCAAATAATTTTGATGCCTCAGCCTCCGAGGATGTCATAAAAAATGTTTTGACATTCTTTTTTATAGCTCCCTTTTCTAAAAGTTTAGCAAATTCCTTTGCTTTAGGGGTTTTATCTCCAATTACGATCCTTGAAGGATATAAATTATCATAGAGAGCATTACCTTCTCTTAAAAATTCTGGTGAAAATATTATGTTATCTGAACCATATTTAGACCTAACTTTTTCTGTAAACCCGACAGGAACTGTAGATTTGATGATAATAGTAGCTCGATTATTATTAATTAAAACCTGCTTAATGAGCATTTCAACAGAGGTTGTATCAAAACTATTTGTTTTTTCGTCATAATTTGTTGGCGTTGCTATAATTACAAAATCTGCAATGCCATAATCAATTTTATCTAAAAGTATGGCTTCAATATCAAGTTTTTTATTTAATAAATAATTAGAAATTAATTTATCTTCTATTGGGGATTTAGAATCTTTCAATAATGAAATACGGGTTTTATCAATATCCACTGCTTTTACTGAGTTATGTTGTGACAAAATAATGGCATTACTCATTCCAACATAACCTAAACCAACAACAATTATATTTAACTTTTTTTTCAATTAAATTCCTTATTCAGAAATAAAGCGTGCTTTTTAAGCACTATAGTTTAATTAGCTACAAAAAAAAACCAGCCTAAGCTGGTTTTTTTTCTAAGATATTTTTTCCTCTTTATCTAAAAGCTGTTTTATACGTAGTTTTTCTTTTTTAAAACGCCTTACTCTTTCATCAGGCATGTAATTTTGGTAACTTATTTGAACAATTTCTTCTAATTCTTGATGTCTACTTTTAAGTGCTTTTAAGTCCATATTTGTCCTCTAAAGAAATTAAAATTTTACTAAGTCTACAAACTAACTTTATACCTATTAAAAAAAAAATTCTAGGTCTTTTTTTTAAAAACCTTTATATTTAAAAAAAATATAAAATAAAACTCCAAGAAAAATTATTGGGATTGATAAAAAAAATGATTCTTTCGGTGTTTTGAGGATATCCTTAATTGAGTGACGATAAAAAAATACAATCATCATAAAAGCAAGCAATAAACCAATAATCTGAAAACTAGAATTCATAATATATATTATAATGTGGTAAATAAATTTTATGAGATCTTTATGAAAGCACTAGTTAAAAGACACGCAAAAGAAGGTTTATGGTTAGAGGATATGCCTGAACCAGAGCTTGGTAACAATGATGTATTAGTAAAAATAAAAAAAACAGCTATTTGTGGTACAGATATACATATTTATAATTGGGATGAGTGGGCACAAAAAACTATCCCTGTGCCAATGATTACTGGTCATGAATATGCAGGTGAAATAGTTGAGCTTGGGTCTAATGTAACTGATTTAAAAATTGGTGATATTGTTTCGGGTGAAGGTCATATAACTTGCGGACGTTGCCGTAATTGTTTAGCTGGAAAACCACATCTGTGTCCATATACTATAGGTGTCGGAGTAAATCGAACAGGTGCCTTTGCAGAATATCTATCTATGCCATCAAAGAATATTTTTAAACCTAGTCGTGAAATTTCAACAGATTTATTATCTATATTTGATCCTTATGGGAACGCCGTACATACTGCTTTATCTTTTAATATGGTTGGTGAAGATGTTCTAATTACTGGTGCAGGACCTATTGGTATGATGGCTGCCATGGTAGCAAATCATGCTGGAGCCCGTAATATAGTAATTACCGATTTAAATCAATATCGATTGGACATGATAAAAAATATCCTTCCAGATGTTATAACAATTAATGTAGCTAAAGATAGCCTTACAAAGGAACTTATGGAGTCTCTTGGTATCTATGAAGGGTTTGATGTTGGTCTAGAAATGTCAGGTTCTCCGAATGCCTTCAGCGGTATGCTTGAAAATATGATCAATGGAGGTCGTATTGCTATGTTAGCAATAATGCCAGCTGGCTCAGGAATCGACTGGGATATGGTCGTATTTAAAGGATTAATTATAAAAGGAATTTATGGTAGAGAGATTTTTGAAACCTGGTATAAAGGATCAATGATGGTTCAAAGTGGACTTCCTTTGGAAAAAATGATTACGCATCGATTTGATTTTAAAGATTTTCAGGAAGGATTTGATGTGATGCGCTCAGGAAATTCTGGAAAAGTAATACTTAATTGGGAAACATAATAGGAACAATACATGAGTTTTAAATCAGCAAAAGAAGGGTTATCTAATGACCTTGAAGAAATAAAGGCAAATGGTTTATGGAAAACTGAGCGTTATATTAATTCAGACCAAAAAAGTGCTATTACCTTATCTGATGGATCTGAAGTTATAAATATGTGCGCAAATAACTATTTAGGTTTAGCTAATAATCCTCAAATTATTGAAGCTGCAAAGAAAGGACTAGATCAATGGGGCTTTGGTTTAGCTTCAGTTCGTTTTATTTGTGGCACTCAAACAATTCATAAAGAAGTAGAATCTAAAGTGAGTGAATTTCTGGGCATGGAAGATACCATCCTTTATGCTGCTTGCTTTGATGCAAATGCAGGATTATTTGAAACAATTCTCACAAATGAAGATGCGGTAATATCGGATGAGCTGAATCACGCATCCATTATTGATGGGGTAAGGCTTTGTAAAGCTTCAAGATACCGCTATAACAATAATAATATGGAAGATTTAAGACTTAAGCTCATTGAAGCCAAGGAAAATGGTGCGAGAAGAATTCTTATTACGACTGATGGTGTTTTTTCCATGGATGGCACTATTGCCCAGCTTGATAAAATATGTGATTTAGCTGATGAATTCGATGCCATGGTTCATCATGATGACTGTCATGCAACTGGTTTTATGGGTAAAAATGGAAAAGGCGTGCATGAATATTGTGGCGTTATTGATCGAGTAGATATTATTACTAGCACCTTCGGTAAAGCCCTTGGTGGTGCCTCTGGTGGATTCACATCGGGTCGAAAAGAAATTATTGATATGTTAAGGCAACGTTCTAGACCATACCTGTTTTCTAATACGGTGGCGCCAAGTATCTGTGCCGCCACTCTTGAAGTAATTGAGATGCTTACTGAGTCAACAGCCCTAAGAGATAAATTGGAAGACAATACCCATTATTTTAGGAAGGGTATGCGAGATGCTGGTTTTGCTATCGATGAAGGAGATCATCCTATCGTTCCAGTGATGTTAGGTGATGCAAATCTAGCACAAAATATGAGTAAAAAACTATTAGACGAGGGGATTTATGCTATTGGATTCTTTTTTCCTGTTGTGCCTAAAGGAAAGGCGCGTATAAGAACTCAAATATCAGCAGCACATAGCAAAGAAGATTTAGATAAAGCAATTAAAGCTTTTACTAAGATATATCAAGAATTACAAAATTAATATTTTTAAGTAAGAGATATTTTTTGTAATTGAGGTTCAACCTGATTGAATAAGTTATTTAGAAATTGATTGGTATCCTCTGGGAAGTCTATAGGTTTGAAATAAGAATTTACTAATGTACATATGTGATTTTGTTCGCTTGAATTGCTAAATTTCTCCTCCACTGAGGTAACTTTATCCTCATCATCAACCGAAAAGATATTTTGCTGAGCCCATACACTTCCATCAACTCCTTTGATGTCAAAACCAATAAAGGCTGTTTGATCTTCTAACACATAAGCTGCAGCTCTTCCAACAGCATCAGCATTGTATTTTTCTACCAAAAAATTTACAAAATAAATCTCTAATTCCTCAGCAATACCTTTACCACCATTCACCTCGGGAAACATACCTGTATATAAAAGGTATTGATTTTTTTCGTCACAAAAAGTGATAACTTTATTCACAGCCTGATGTTCTAATACAATTTCTCGATATTTTTTAGGAAATGTACTTTTTAAATATTCAAATGCTTTAACCATTAATTTTTTTTCTCCAAAATTTAGGTAATATTAATTTAAGATTCATAGTCATTTATGACTCCTTTAGAAAGGTGCACTTCTCTTAAAAAACAAAGCAAACCAATAATTAAACAAGTCATAGCAATTACAAATAAAATAGCAAGGTATCTTTCAAGATCTACTAATACCTCTACGGTAATAAAAATCATAGCTATCAATAAACTAATAAATAATGCAGCGATAGTGGTAAATGCAATTGCCCAGTGTGTCCATTTTGCACGACACTTTAACAAGGCTAGCTCATTTGTATTTTTTTTTACCTGATTTTTTTCTTTACATTCTCTCAATACCCTATGTCTATCAACAATTCGAGAGAGGCGATTTGCCATTACAGTAATAATTGCTCCAAGTGCTGTTAACAAAAAAGCAGGAGCTACTGCCATCTGAATAATTTCAACAAAGTCCAACATTTATGAAATCCTAAATGGTAAATAAATAAATCATATTGAATTGTAACATTTACAATTCATCAGATTAGTTAAAAAAACCTAATGATATTTAAATCGGATTATACGCTGTGATATGATTCGAATAATTATTTCCGATGAATATCAAAAATTTTCAGTTGTTTATGCTTTATAAATTTAATTTTTCAAACAATCCAATTGATGCTGTAGCAATTCTATTTTTAACTACAACAATTCTTTTATCACCTTTTTATATATTCTCTAGTGGAGTTGCTCAGCCATCACATTACATAATGGCTCTTTGTGCCCTTGCACTAATGGCTTTGAAAAGAAATGATTTTACTAATTTATTAAAAAAACAAAAAATCTCAATAATTTTTTTATTACTTATTTGCACAATAAATTTGGTTCACGGACTTAATTCTCATGCGATAAATTTTTTCATAAATTCAGCATATTGGATTTATAACTTCATTATTCTCTTTGGAGTGATTTTAATTGCTAGCGAGACAAAATATTATAAAATTATAAGAAATCTTATTTTTACAAGTTTTAGTTTAATCATTATTCTTTATTTTTTAGGCCTGGGGGAATTTAAATATCCTCCTAGATATAATGGTTTTTTTAATAGTCCAAATCAAATTGGCTATTACACTATCTTAATGTTGATAGTATTTTTTTTAACAAATAATAAAAAATTTAATACATTATTCTTTATTATTTATGCATTTGCTTTGTTTATTATTTATTTATCCGGGAGTAGAAGTGTTTATCTGGCACTATTGAGTCTCATTTTTTTGTTCCTCCTGATGCCAAATACTAATTTTAAGGACATGGGTCTTTTGCTTCTCATCCCATTTGTTGTTTTCTTTTTGACTAAAATTCCTACCCTTGAAAATAAAAACTACTTCCTTAAAGATGGAGATGGATTAGATGTCAAAAATACAGTGATAGCTGAACATACATTAAAACGAACTAAAAGATTGTTCGATAAAGGTTGGAAAGATGATGAACTGTATTCCATCAAATATCAACTTGATGCAAGAGGTTATGATCGTCTTTATAAGTATCCACAATTTTTAATTTATGGTGCAGGCCAAGGTAATGATAATAGATTTATAACAGAATTAATGAGCGGTAGAACGGATGGGCATAATTATGAAATACACTCCTCACTTTTCTCTGTATTATTTTATTATGGTTTTATTGGATTAATATTATTTTTAAAAACTATATATAATTTTTTTCTTTTTAAAAAAAATATTATCTTTCTACTACCAATTTTTATTTATGGATTATTTACTTATGGTTTAAGAACGCCTTATTTTTGGTTTGCACTTGGCTTCATAGTTTTAATGTCTGATGTATTTAAATCGACAAATAAAACAAAATGATATTATTAAAAAAAACATCTGTATTTAGTAGGGAGTATAAATGGAGTTAATAAGCGTTATAATCCCCTGTTTTAAAAATAGAAATACTTTAGACAGAGCTATTGTTTCTGTATTAAATCAAACTTATTCATTAATTGAGATAATTGTCGTAAATGATTGTCCTGATGAAACAAAATTAATTAAATCAATTGTTAAAAAGTATTCTAAAGTAAGATTTTATTCAAATTCAAAAAACTCAGGGCCTTCAAGAACACGAAATTACGGAGTTCAAAAATCAAAGGGTAAAATTATCGCTTTTTTAGATGCGGATGATGAATATCATCCTAAGAAAATTGAATTCCAGATAAAAGAATTGAAGCCAAATATTGCAATAACATGTGGGCTAACGAAGATTAGTTTAGATGGTTACACAACCTCGACGGATCATAAATCCATAAAAATATCATCACCAAACTCTCTTATTTATAGGAATAAACTGAATGGTGCTGGATTGATGTGTTTTAAAAAATTATTTCTTGATATTGGGGGGTATAACGAAAATATTAAAGGCAATGAAGATTGGGATTTATGGTTAAGATTTTTATCAAAAGGTGAGATAGTAGATATAGGTAAGCCTCTTTATTTGTACCATGAAAATTCTATGGGTATAACATCTAATAAAGATCATATAGGTTTTTGGGAACTAATGGTTGTCAATCATTTTTATGGACAAATGAAAGAATCCGAAAAAAATTTCTTTTTAAGAGAAAGTATTTTTTTATTTAGATTTTTTGTATTAATATTTCGTAGAGAATTTACAAATTCTTCACCTCAGGATTTATTAAAACTAGTACAAACAAATCCACACCTATGCTCTCTGTCTAAAAAATTACTTTTTAGTATTATTAAAATGCGTATATTCTTTTTGTTTAAAGGATTACTGGCTATTAAAAAAACCTTTTATAAGAGAAATATTGAAAAAACTATACCTCGATATAACTTTTTGGAAAATCAAGTTACTAAATATCCCATACTTTTAAAATATAAAAAGCCAAAGCTTGTTGCAATTACTGGTGGTACTGGATTTGTTGGTAGAGAATTAATTAAAAAGTGCATTGCGCATGGATGGCATATAAGACTATTAACAAGAGGTAATAAATCTATTCCAGTCAATTCTCATATAGAAATATTTCATGGAGACTTAACAAATACTATTGATTGGTCTGGATTTATAAAAAATGTTGATGTGATTATAAATTGTGCTGGTGTTATAGATGATAAGAAAAATATAAATGCGGTAAATGTTGAGGGATCGTTAAGATTACTAAATGCATCGCTTGGTAAGGTCAAACGATGGGTTCAGCTTTCAAGTGCTGGGGTTTATGGTATTCCAGGAGATACAATAATTAATGAAAAAAGTCCTTTAAAGCCAATAACTCCATACGAAATTAGTAAGGCAAAATTCGACAAGATATTAAACGACAAAGCCATACAAAATAAATTAGATACTGTAATCTTAAGGCCTACTATTATTTTTGGATCAAGGATGACAAACCAATCTATTTTTCAATTAGTTGGAGCTATAAAAAGAAAAATTTTTTTCTTTATTGGTAGTGCAGGTTATTGGGCAAATTATATTCATGTCAATGATGTTGTAAATGCTCTAATGTTATCTGCAGTAAAACCAAATAATTCAAGAAAAATTTATAATATTTCAAATAGGGTAACAATAGAAAATCTCGTAAAAATTGTATGTCAAACTCTTTACATGCCTACTCCAAAGTTAAGATTGCCTCTATTTGTTGTCAAACCATTTGTAATTCTTCTCGGATGGCTACCCTTTGTATCATTGACTAATTCTCGGTTAAAGGCACTTACTAGTAAAACTAAGTATTCAACAAATTTTATAGAAAAAAATCTTGGTTTCAAGTTTGAGGTATCTTTACCAGATGGTTTAAATAGCTTTGTAAAACATTTTTTATAAATTAAAATATATTTATGGGAACAAAAAATATTATTGTGTTTGGCGGTGGTGGGCATGGAAAAGTAATCGCAGATATAATTGAAAAGATTCCTCAATTCAAATTAATTGGCTTTATTGATAACAGTCTAAAAACTGGCACTAATATTGATAAATATAAAGTTCTAGGCAATCGTTCAGAACTTAAAGATATTATTAAAAAAGAAAGTATATATGGCGGAGTAATAGGTATTGGTAATAATAATTTGCGGTCAAATGTAAAAAATGATATCTCACGTATACTGAAAAATTTTAATTTTGTTAATTGTATCCATCCAAGTGCTATCGTTCCGGAATCTGTTAAATTTGGTCATGGAAACGTCATCATGGCAGGGTCAGTTATTAATTCTTCTTCGGTAATTATGGATCATTGCATAATAAACACAAATTCTACTGTAGAACACGATTGCATGATTGATGATTTTTCAAGTATTGGTCCTGCTGCTGCAATAGGAGGTAATGTAAAGATAGGTAAAAATTCCAGCATTGGAATTGGTGCTAATATTTTTAACAATGTAGTTATAGAGGAAAATTGTTTGATTGGTGGGGGGAGTTTAGTTAACAAAAATACCAAAAAGAATGCAGTTTATTTTGGCGTGCCAGCAAAATATATTAGAGACAATACATAGGTAAAAAACCAAATAGATATAAATATAGCTTACCTTAATCATAAACACTCCAATAGAAATTATAAGGAATTAAACCTATGGATGACCAGAAAGAGAAAATTAAAAAACTAGTTTTTGAGTATGTTGGAAGTAAAACTAAACATAATTTTATCCCAGGTGAAACAAATATTCCTCCTTCTGGCAAAGTTATAGACCACAATGAGGTGTGGAATATTGTTGATTCTGCATTGGATATGTGGCTAACAACTGGAAGATTTAATAATGAATTTGAAAATAAATTGGCAAAATTTATTGGAATTAAAAAACTTATAACAGTTAATTCTGGCTCATCAGCCAATCTAGTCGCTTTCACATCACTAACATCCTCTACTCTAGGAGAAAAGGCAATACAAAAAGGTGATGAAGTTATCACAGTGGCAGCTGGTTTCCCTACAACCGTAAATCCAATAATACAAAATGGATGTATACCAGTATTTGTTGATATCGACCCTAAAACCCACAATATCAATCCTAACCTAATTGAAGAGGCAATATCAAATAAAACAAAAGCAATTATGATTGCACATTCATTAGGAAATCCTTTCGAACTTGAAAGAGTAGTAAAAATTTGTCAAGAACATAACCTATGGCTAATTGAAGACTGCTGTGATGCATTAGGATCCAAATATAACAATCAAAACGTAGGTACTTTTGGGCATATTGCAACACTTAGTTTTTATCCAGCTCACCATATTACAATGGGAGAAGGAGGAGCAGTTTTCTCGAACGATAAAAAGCTAATGAAAATAGCAGAAAGTATAAGAGACTGGGGTAGAGATTGTTACTGTGCACCTGGAAAAGATAATACTTGCGGCAAAAGATTTGGTTGGCACTTGGGGGATTTACCTGAAGGGTATGACCATAAATATACATATTCGCATGTTGGTTATAATTTAAAAATAACAGACATGCAGGCTGCATGTGCTCTTGCGCAACTTGATAAACTTGAAGCATTTATAAAGAAAAGAAAAGAAAACTTTAATTATTTATATGAAGGACTCAAATCTTGTCAGGAATTTATTAATCTGCCTCAGGCAACAATAAATAGTGAGCCTTCATGGTTTGGTTTCCCTGTTACATTAAATGACAGCTCCCCTTTTGGGAGGCGAGAGATCATAGAATATTTAACCTCAAAAAATATTGGGACACGATTATTATTTGCTGGTAATTTAGCAAAACAACCATCTATGAAGAATCAAAAGTTTAGAGTTCATGGAAATCTTCACAATACTGATAATATTATGAATAGTACCTTTTGGGTTGGTGTATATCCAGGTCTAAACAACAATATGCTTGATTATATTATTGAACATATGGAAACAATTCTTGGGAAAAATTTTTAACTTATATAAATTAATTAATTAATATAACGAAAGACCATAATTAAATTGTTAAGAATAATTTGTATCTTTTAACTAAATAGTTTGTATTTAAATTTCATGGGAATCAAAAGTTCAATACTAAGTTTAGAAAAATATATTACAAACCCCCGACATGGGGTTGGTAGCGAAATTTTCGAATTTTTTAGTAGGAACACTCCTATGGTAAATATTGATCTACTTATAATAAATAAAGAAAAAGAAATATTATTAACATGGCGTGATGATAAATTTTATGGTCCAGCATGGCATATTCCAGGAGGGGTCGTTAGATATGGAGAGACATTAGAAAACAGAGTTCATTTAGTTGCTAATCAAGAGTTAGGTTGTAAAATTCACTTCAATAAAAATCCAATTCTTATCAATGAACTTTTTGATAGTGCAAAAGAAGCAAGAGGTCATTTTATTTCTTTTCTTTATTTGTGTGACATAAAATCAAATCCTAATGAAGAGCTTCAACACCAACCCTATGCAGGAAAGTCTATTATAAATGGACACTGGAAGTGGCATAAAAAAATACCTACTAACTTTCTGGATAGCCAGCATATTTACATACCCAAAATAAATAAATTTATCTTGCCATAGAAATAATCAGTACAAAAAAATTGATTATTTTTTGTTATTTATGCTTGAAAAATTATCAGAAATTAATGCTTTATCTAAAAACTGTAATTCATGGTTAACCACCAGTTTGGCCGATTACTTTTGGTATCAGATATAGGCCTTCCACCAGAAATAGGCCAAGCTAACGATGTATCAAAACTAAAACCTTTAAGATTGAACTTGGTTCCAATCCCACCACCACTGATAGTTCTATAGTTATCTGAATTATCATAAGGTATGGCGTTAGTCTTAACATGACCTAAATCATAGAATGCATAGGGTGTAAATTGTTTGATGTTATATCTTAATTCCATTTTAGTAAGATAACCTTCATCACCATAACCCTCTCCCGTAGGAAAAGCTTTAATTCCATCAGAACCACCTAGGCCAAAACTTTCAGATGAATCAAGGTTTTTGTTTGCTCTTTGATAAGCAAGTTTTAAAAATGCATTCATATTGGGTGCCACATACTGCATGCGAGCAACATCTATATTTAATTTAGAAAAGTATCCATCGGATTTAGTGGTCGTACTATCGGTCGCTAATAATGATGCATCAAGATTTACCTCTCCACGAGTGTAAGTCAAAGTACCATATGTGATAGCACTTCCATGAAGATTATCTCTAATATCAAAAGCTAATGCCACTGGCATTACGTTACTGAATTTATTAGTATTCGTGCTTGTTGAATTAGTGACATCATTTAAAAGCTTGTATTGATAATTTACCAACAAATTAACATTAGCTACTTGTGATCTTACAGCTGGGTAAGAAAAGCCTAATTGCGTAATTCTTGCCATTCCATAGGCATCGAGTGCCGCAAAACTTTCCCCAATCTCATAATCAGTATGAATGTGCGATATATTAGCCCTTAGGCCACTGGAACCCACAGGAAGACTATAATCAATATTGCCAAACCATGTGTCCTCTTCCGTATAAAAAGTTCTTAAATTAATTTGATCACCAAACATGAATGGGCTATCGTATGATAAATTTAACCTGATCCTTCTCTCTCCCGTAAAGCGACTACCATGGTTATCAACACCTATATTTCCATAAAAATCGGATTCCCTGCTAATCTTTACAACTAAGTCTCCCTCTCCAAATAATTGTCCAGGTCTAATAATGGGCTCTGATTTGATTGCTGGTTGATCATCTAAGATGAGGGTCGTTCTCTCTAATTCTTTTCCTTCAATAATTTCACCCGGCTTAAGTTCGGATAAGAAATCTAATGCCCGATCTAAGAATTGTTCGTAACCTATCGTACGCACTTCTCCATACTTACCCTCGATTATTTCAATGGTCAATTCACCATTATCAATTTTTTGTTGAGGTAGATAAGCCCTTGCGAATGGATAGAAATTATTTCTATAAAAAAGTGTAACATTGACAGCAAAAGCTTGGAGATCCTTAAGGTCATACTCCTTAGATAAAACGTCGTCACCAAGCGCTTTCATTAAATCCTCATTTGTGAAAGCGGTATTGCCTTTAAATACAATCGATGTAATGGATGTTTTTAACCCTCCTGACTTGATGAGATTAATTTGATCTTTATCCTCAATATCAATGGGCGCAGTTTCGCTAGGTAGTTTTAGTTCTTCTGGTATTTCTTGTAGCACCTGTCCCGCATCAGGAGGTGCTGCAGCTTTTAGGGAGAAGGATAATGTCGCACTGACAATTAATAACGCACGCAGAAAATTTTTTAAGAAATTGGTCCGCATTACTCCCCTTCGGATGACTCAGGTGCGGTAAGATTTGTATCACCAATATTCGTGGTTGTTGAAATAATTTCTGGTGTTCTAATGCCGCCTTCAACCACAAAAACTTTCATGTATCCAAATGGATCACTCAATGAATCCGTTGGAATTATTGTGGATAATTTTTCATCACTTTCAAAAGAAGTATCTAAGGTTGTCTTGGTATCATCCGCTAAATCCAATTCAGAGGCTAATTCAACAAATCTAAGGCCGGTTCCTGTTTTTAAGCCATACTTATAAGGTGTTGCCATAATATCTATAGGTTTACCATCCATACTGTACCAACCCACTGCTGTTTCCCCACTTCGATCAACACTTACACCCGAAGTACCATCCTTACTGAAAATACCAATGCCTGAGTCTTTAGCTGTGTCAAAGGCGAATGGATCAATAGAGGAATCCAACATTATATCGCTACTGGATAAGTCGGTAGTCACCTCGTAATCAGGTCGGCCTGCAAGCGGTTTTAATGTGGTATCTCTAAATTTTTCGGTTGGTAAAACGGTAGCTGCTTTCACAGCTGAGTCGACAGATGTATCAGGTCTTTCCCTTGCCGCCGCTGCGGCGGCTTCTGCGGCTGCGGCTGCGGCGGCTTCTGCAGCAGCTGCGGCGGCAGCTGCGGCTGCGGCGGCTTCGGCTTCTGCAGCAGCAGTTGCAATATCAGAAACAATGGTAGAAGCATCTTTTACCCCATCAAATGAAGTAAAATAAATGAATTCTGCAGTTGCTCCAGCAGCCATCGTCCCTTTATCAGTGGTAATTCCTATATAACTATCGTGCGTTCTCGAGGAACCTTTAGAAGCAGCCGAGGCATATAAATCTGCGGCATAAATACCACCACCTTCAGACAATCCACTGCCAAGGTTATAGGATGCTTTTGCGGTGGAATCTTCTGAAAAATAGGTAATTTGCGGAGCAACATCATCAGTAGCAGCTGCGAAGTAGGCCGTTGTACTGGTTCCAGTTGCACTGACTGCAGCCACTGAATCACCAGCAGCAAAAGTGCTTTCTATAGTATTGATAGTCGTATAAGACCCTGAATAATCTATGGTTTGATCAGGATCCATGGTTCTAGCAAAGCGTACTTCGTCCAATGAGGCTGAGTGTAAATTAGTAAGTGTAACGGTATTCTTATAATACTTATCATCTACATCAAAGGTAATGAGTTGCTCAACTTTTAATTTACTCCCAGTAGTACTAGTTATCTTGGCTGACAAGGTATCTCCATCGGATAACATGGTCAGTGAACATGATGGACATGTGCCTGAAGTTCTGGTTGCTGAACCACTAATTTTATAACCTGTGTAGTATCTTTCCTCAGGAGATCCAGGCTCATAATAATCTACACGCAGATCAACCCCTACACCAAACCCATCCGCGTCACCCACGAAACCAACAGATCTATCAGCTACTCTGCGACCATAAAAACCACTGCCTGTCCTAAAGGTTGAGGTGGATGATGGGCCACCACCAGTATCAATAAAGTCTCCGTTTGAACCATTAATAGCTAATTCCATATAGGTCCCACCTAGATACATGTTCGAACCAAATTTTGCGTACCTAGCCCCGTTACTACCCTTTTGGTAGGCTA
>MDSV01040493.1_pt1 | contig 18318 bp, 17 predicted proteins | sample 810851 | NCBI WGS metagenome assembly MDSV01 (sample SAMN05326640, study PRJNA326480) | marine metagenome | isolation source: seawater | place: Atlantic Ocean: North East | collected 2012 | reverse complement strand
ATTTGCTTTTCAACAGGTGCATCTTCTTCATAGCCAACAAATATATCTTTTATTAGAGGTAATAATTTTGCAATGTATTTATCAATTTTAGCATGAATTTGCTTTTCATTTATTCCTTTTGACGATAGCCTCAATCTAACTCTTCCCAAATTTGGTAAATAAGCAAACTTTATATCTTTAGGTAGTTCTTTTTCCCAAGATTCAATTCTTTTAGCAATATGACTTTCACCAAGACCATAGGTTAATAATGTTTTATTTACTATGTGGGATTTAGAATGTTTTCTAAGTTTAGGTATAACTTTTTTTTCCATTAAATGTTTCATTTCAAAAGGTACCCCCGGAAGTGAAATCACATTTTTTTTCTCTTTACTAAACCACATTCCTGAGGCTGTACCATACTCATTAATTAAAATTTTGGCTTTAGAAGGCACCAAAGCTTGATTTTTGTTTAATTCGTTAATGGGTTTTTTGACGTAATTTTTAAATATTTGTATTATATGTTCTAATACATCAGTATTTGTAATTAGTTTGTCATTGAAGAATTGACATAGTGCTATTTTTGTTTTATCATCATTAGTTGGACCTAAACCTCCAGTTATAAGAACTAAGTCCGATTTTTCCATTGCACTCTTAAGTGAGTTTTTGATATTTTCAGTATCATCTGAAATAGATGTTACTTTTAAAACCTCGATTCCAATTTTATTTAATTCTTTTGATATGAATGTCGCATTTGTATTGACAACTTGACCAATTAAAATTTCATCACCTACACAAATAATTTCAGCTAGCATTAAAATTTAACTTACGTTGATTTCAAAAAGTTGTTTTCCGTCCAAAAATCCTTTCAAATTATCCTCAAAAACGACTGCTCCAACTCCAGAAGGCGTTCCTGTAAAAATTAAATCCCCAATTTTTAGTGTGAAATACTTTGATATATGTTCGATTAATTCATCAACTGGCCAAATCATATTTCTGGTATTGTCATTTTGTACAGTGTTGCCATTTTTTAAGAGGTGAAAATTTAAATTTGAAATTGGTGGTAAGTCATTTTTATTCAAAAAATTTCCAACAAGTGTAGAACCATCAAAACCCTTGCTTTTTTCCCACGGATGACCCTTTTCTCTTAATTTTTTTTGAAGATCTCTGGCTGTAAAGTCAATTCCTACAGTAATTTCCTCATAATATTTATTTGAATATTTTCGTTCAATATACCTCCCTGGTTTTTTAATTTTTATTACAACTTCTAATTCATAATGAATTTCCTTCGAAAAGTTTGGAATAAAGAAAGATCTACCTTTTGAAATCAAAGCACTATCAGGTTTTAAAAAAACTAGTGGTTCTTTGGACTTAACACTAGAAAGTTCTTTTATGTGTTCTAAATAATTTTGTCCAACACAGATAATTTTCATTATTTATTATTCATTTTTTTTAATTTCAATGAAGTCAGCACCTTTTTCGTGTAAAGTGGAAAATCTGCATTTAAAATCCAGCCGAAATAGCCAGGCTCGTTTTTAAGTACCTCTTCTACTGATTTACCTTTATGTTTTCCAAATGAAAATGTTGGTACATTATTTTTGTCACTAACTATAAAGCCTGCAAGGTCAAAGAATTTTTTATGAGTTGAGAATTCGCTTAAAAATTTCACGGTGTTTTCAAGGTTTTTATAGAAATCTATTTGCGCTAAAAGAATATCACAAGTAGCTTCAGCATCTGCTATGGCTGAATGAGCATTTTCCATTTCTTTGTTGCAATAAAATTTATATGCTGCCTCTAGTGTTCTTTTCTCCATTTTGTGAAAAATAGTCTGGACATCTATTGTTTTAAATTTTCCAATATCAAATTCAATTTCTGATCTTAAAAATTCTTCAGCTACAAGAGGAATGTCAAATCGATCAGAATTAAATCCAGCTAAATCACAGTTTTGTAAAAAATTTTTAACCTCTGGTGCTATCTGCTTAAAAATTGGAGATTTTTCCACCATAATATCAGTTATACCATGGACTTCCGTGGCCTCTAAAGGTATTTTTACTTCAGGATTTACACGCCAAGACTTACTTTCTCTTTTACCATCAGGATATAATTTTACTATGCCAATCTCTACAATTCTATCCTTAACAATATTAACTCCTGTTGTTTCAAGATCAAAAAAGCATAACGGTTTATCTAATGCAAGGTTCATTAAAGATCAACTTAATTTAGTACTTGCTTCCCAGCTTTCAAGATAATTTGCAACATACTTGACAAAATTACCTCCAACTGCTCCGTTTATAATTCTGTGATCGTAGCTATGGGTTAGAATAATTTTTCTCCTTATTCCTAAAAAATCTCCATTTGAGGTTTCAATTACAGAAGGCATTTTTCTTATTACCCCGAAAGCAATAATACCTACTTGAGGTTGATTAATTATTGGTGTACCCATTATTGAACCAAAATTACCAATATTAGTTACTGTATATGTTCCATCCTTTGTGTCATCCGGTTGAAGTTGATTTTGTCTAGCCCTTGTTGAAAGATCATTTACTGATTTAGCTATACCTGCCAAATTTAAATGGTTTGCATCTTTAATAACAGGGACGATTAAATTTCCTCCTTCTAAAGCAGTCGCCATTCCTATATTTATTCTTTTTTTTGTAATTATTTTATCATTTTCAACGCTGCTATTTAAAATAGGAAACTCCGATAGTGCCCTAATAACAGCGGATATGAAAATAGGTGTTAAAGTTAACTTGGTATTGAATGTATTTAAAAATTCATTCTTGTTTTTAGAATACCAGTTCCACAATTCAGTGACATCGGCCTCTACAAAAGACTGAACGTGTACAGATTTTTTAAAACTATCAATCATATGATCAGAAGTGATTTTTTGAATTCGTGTCATTTCTGAAATTATTTCATTCTCTACACCAACATTATTTACCTTACCAACTTGATTAGAGTCGTTCTTAGGGATACTAATTTTATTTTTATCTCTTGAGGAAATATAACTTAGGATATCATTTTTTGTAATTCTTCCTTTTTCTCCAGTTCCATCTATAAGTAACAATTCATCGTCTGAAATAACCTCTTGTTTTGCTATATTTTTAACTAATGGGGATAGATATTTTGATGAAAGAATATTATCATTTTGATTTTTATCTGTTTCAATTTTTTCTCTAAAAACAGGTTCCTCTACAACATCAAGGATTTCTTTGGGTATAGTAGTTTCTTGAGGTTTATTAAGTTCATCTTGAGGTTTATTAAGTTCGATGGTGTCTTTTTTGTTTTCAACGTTAATTTCATTATTTGTTTCAGTTTTATTTACTTCTAAATCTTCGTTAGTTGTAGAATCTTCATTTTCTGAATCAATTACCGCAATTACTTCTCCAACCTTTATTACATCATTCACTTTAAACTTTTTCTCGACTAAAATTCCTGACACTTCTGAAGGAATATCTGAATCAACCTTGTCAGTAGAAACTTCAACGATTGATTCGTCGATTTCAATTTCATCACCAACATCCTTAAGCCATGACGTCAAAGTTGCCTCATTAATACTCTCACCCATTGATGGTAATTTTACAAAAAGCTTACCCATTATTTTCTGTGAAGAATTATTTTTAGGGCAAATTTACAAAATATTGATTAGTTCTATGCTGAACCAGTGTATGGTATCCTTTTTAAAATACTCCTCCCAAGAGTTACTTCATCAGTATATTCAAGTTCGTCACCTACCGGGATACCCCTGGCTATTGTTGAAATTTTTATATCAAAACTTAATAATTTTTTATTTATATAAAAAATTGTAGTATCTCCTTCCATAGTTGCACTGAGGGCAAAAATAACCTCTTTGATTTTACCTTCTTTTATCCTTTCTATTAGTGAATCAATTTTTAGGTCTGCTGGACCAACTCCATCGATTGGTGAGATTAACCCATTAAGAACATGATATCTACCTTTAAATTGAGAAGTGTTTTCAATTGCCATAACATCTCTTATATCTTCCACTACACACAATTCCCCATTTTCCCTATTTAAACTTAAACAAATCTCACAAGTTTCTTTATCAGATATGTTATAACATTGATTACAAAAATTGATGTTTTTTCTAAGGTTTTTGATAGAATCTGCAAGAGAGTCTATTTTTTCTTCAGGTTGTTTTAAAATATGTAAAGCCAATCTTAGAGCAGTTCTTTTCCCAATGCCAGGGAGTTGAGAAATTTCTTCAACTGCATTTTCTAAAATTTTCGATGGGAAATCCATGATATTTTTTTAACCAACAATTTATATAAATATTTTAATTTTGATTAAGTGAATGATCCAATAAATATTTTTTTACTTGTAATTTTTTACTTTATAGTATTATTAGCTGTTTCGTATTTAACTGGAAAGGACGATAGTAATAAAAATTTTTTTACTGGTAATAGAAATTCCAAATGGTACATAGTTGCGTTTGGCATGGTTGGAACTTCTTTGTCAGGAGTAACATTCATATCAGTACCTGGATGGATCCAAGAATCTAACTTTACATACTTGCAAGTTGTTATTGGGTATCTATTTGGATATTTTGTTGTAGCTTTTGTGCTCTTGCCCATATACTATAAAAATAATGTTACTTCTATCTATGAATACTTAGGGAAAAGATTTGGTCAAAACAGCCATAAGGTAGGAGCTCTTTTTTTCTTCGTTTCTAGAGTTTTAGGCGCATCTTTTAGACTTTTTTTAGTTGCAATTGTTTTACAAGAATTTATTTTTAAAAATTGGTTGATACCATTTGAATTAACTGTGATTTTTTCAGTTTTTTTAATTTGGATTTATACTAATAGAGGGGGAATAAAAACCATTATTTGGACCGACACCTTTCAAACTGCTCTTATGATTGGTGCTGTTTTTTTAACTATATCAGCCATAGCTAACAATCTAGAAATAAATGTCTTAAAGTTTTCAGAAATTAATGAAATAAAAAAATACACAAAGGTTTTTGTTTTTGATTCTCCTTTAGAAAGAAATTATTTTTTAAAATCCTTCATAGGAGGATTTTTTATTACAATATGTATGACAGGTATGGATCAAGATATGATGCAAAAAAACTTAACGTGCAAGAATGAAAAAGATGCAAAAAAAAATATGATCGTTTTCAGTTTTATTCTCTTTATTATAACAACTCTTTTTATGTTTTTAGGTGCTCTTTTATATGCTTATGCTGAAAAAGAAAATATAAGTGTGCCCGTAATTGATGGAAATGCAAATACTGATCTTTTGTTCCCAAAAATAGCACTCGATGGAGGACTTGGAAGCGGAGTTGCAGTAACCTTCATTTTAGGATTAATTGCAGCTGCTTACAGCAGTGCAGATAGTGCACTTACTTCTTTGACAACATCTTTCTGTATTGATTTTTTAAATACTCAGAAACTAGAGGCTAAAATTCAGAAAAACCTTAGAAAAAAAGTTCATTTTTTAATGGGGATTTTGATTGTTTTAATTGTTATTTCATTTAAATATTTCTTAAGCAAAAATGTAATTGATGGTCTGTTAACTGTTGCTGGATATACTTATGGACCCTTATTAGGTTTATTTTCATTTGGTATTTTTACAAAAAAAAGAATTTTGGATAAATGGGTTTGGTTAATTGTTTCAGTCTCAGTTATACTTACGCTAATAATTGGAAATTTAAATTCGGATTATTTATGTGGTTATAAAATTGGATATGAGCTTCTACCCATTAATGGTATAATTACATTTATAGGTTTAATATTGATTAGTAGAAAGTAAAACTAAAGTGCAACTATTTTCACAGCTGATTTTTTTTTCTTCAAGCTTATTCATTAAAATTTCATTCTCACTTCCAGGATTAAAAATAACTCTTTTAGGCATTAATTTTAATAGATAATTTAAATATTGAGACTGGTTTTGAGGTCTTAGGTACATAGAAACAGTATGAATTTTTTTATAGTTTATCGGTTTTGTCTGAATTTTTACATCCATTATTAAACCATCATTTAAACCTAAAGCATAAACATCAAAATTTAATTTTCTTAATTTTTGAATTGCTTTATATGAATATCTGTACCTATTCGGAGAAGCTCCGATAATAAGAGTTGTCATTACCAAACAATCATAGTACTACCCCAAGTAAAACCGCTTCCGAAAGCTGCCAAAACAATTTTATCTCCATGTTTTACTTTATTATTCTCCCAAGCTTCAGTTAGTGCAATCGGTATGGAAGCAGCTGTTGTATTTCCATAATTCATAATATTGTTAAAAACTTGATTGTCTGACAAACCAAATTTCTTTTGAACAAATTGGGAAATTCTAAGATTTGCCTGATGAGGTATTAAAAGATCAATATCTTCACTTTGCCATTTGTTAAATTGAAGTCCCTCATTTATGACCTCTGTAAATCTTGTTATTGCATGTTTAAAAACCATTTGACCATTCATAAATGGAAAATAAGTTTCATCATTTGGATCATTTGCGTCCATAATTTCAGGAACCCATCTTTGAGTACTAGGTCCAATTAGTGACAATTCTTTCGCATATTTTCCTTCAGAATAAAGATGAGAAGACATAATACCGAAGCTTTTATCATTCTCTCTAGTTAAACCTGCCGCGCCTGCGCCATCTCCAAAGATAACAGAAACAGCTCTTCCTCTTGAAGACATATCCAGTCCTCCTGAATGATTTTCCGCACCAACTACCAATATATTTTTGTACATTCCAGATTTAATGAATTGATCCGCAGTTGCAATTGAATAGATAAATCCAGAGCACTGCATTCGAATGTCCATAGATGGACAAGTTGAAATTCCAAGCAGCTCTTGAAGCAAAACTCCTGAACCCGGAAAATAAAGATCAGGGCTGAGTGTTGCAAATAAAATCATATCCAACTCGTTTGCGTTAATACCAGATCTTTCCAATGCTATTTTAGAGGCCTTGAAGGCCATGGTAGAGGGAGAATCATCACTGCCTTTAACTATATGTCTTCGCTCATTAATTCCTGTTCTTTCTACAATCCATTCATTGGAAGTATCCATGATTTTAGAAAGATCATCATTTGTTACAACATTGTCAGGCAAATATTTACCTAAACCTACTATTCTTGAATTGTACATTTAAAAATTATAATTTTTTAAATCTAAAATAAAATTTTTATAAAATGTCAATTTGGCAGAAAAAATATTTGGGATGATTTTTGATAAACTATTAATAAAATAAAATTATGTCTAAAGGAAAAATTAACGTATCAGTAGAAAACATATTCCCTCTTATCAAAAAGTTTTTATACAGTGATCATGAAATCTTTTTGAGAGAATTAATATCTAACGCGACAGACGCTACTTTAAAGCTAAAACACTTAAGCAGTATAGGTGAACTAAAAGGAAATATTGGTGATCCTAAAATTGAAATAAAGGTTGATAAATCAAAGAAAACATTGTCTGTTATCGATCAAGGGATTGGAATGACGCAAGATGAGGTTAAAAAATATATCAACGAAGTTGCCTTTTCAGGAGCTGAAGAATTTTTAGAAAAATACAAAGATAAAGACAATCAATCCAATATAATTGGGCATTTTGGTCTTGGCTTTTATTCATCATTTATGGTAGCTAAAAAAGTTGAAATAATAACTAAGTCATACAAAAAAGATTCGGCAGCTAAGTGGATTTGCGATGGCTCTCCTGAATATAGTTTAACAAAGTTTGACAAGAAAGACAGAGGTACAGAAATAATATTGCACATAGATAAAGATTCTCATGAATTTCTTGAGGAAAGCAGAATTAAAACTCTTTTAGAAAAGTATAATAAATTTATGCCTATTCCCATCAAATTTGGAATGAAAGATGAAACTCTGCCACTTCCAAAAAATGCTAAAAAGGACGCTAAACCAAAAACAATTCAAGTAGACAATATTGTAAACAATCCCAATCCAGCATGGACTAAAAAACCCAAAGATTTAAAGGACAAAGATTACAGTGAATTCTATAGAGAGCTTTATCCTATGCAGTTTGAGGAGCCTCTTTTTAATATCCATTTAAATGTAGACTATCCATTTAATCTTACTGGTATATTATATTTCCCAAAAGTTAATAATGATCTAAATATTCAAAAAGATAAGATCCAACTTTACCAAAATCAGGTATTTGTAACTGATAATGTTGAAGGGATAGTTCCTGAATTTTTGACCTTATTAAGAGGAGTTATAGATTCTCCTGATATTCCCCTTAACGTTTCAAGAAGCTATTTGCAAGCTGATAGTTCTGTTAAGAAAATTAGTAATTATATAACCAGAAAAGTTGCTGACAAGTTAATTAGTTTACATAAAAAAGATAGAAAATCTTTTGAGTCGAAATGGAATGATATAAAAGTAATTATTGAGTATGGAATGCTATCAGAGGATAAGTTTTTTGAGAAATATCAAGATTATTTTCTATATCCAACAGATGAGGGAATTTATTTAACGATGGAAGAGCTTAAAAAAGAAATCAAAGAGATACAAACAGACAAGGATGGAAAAATGGTAGTTCTATACTCCTCAAATATTGAAGAACAATTTTCTTACATTCAAGCTGCTAAAGAAAAAGGCTATAAAGTGTTACTTTTAGACTCTCCAATAGTTTCTCATCTTATCCAAAAAATAGAAACATCAAATGATAAAATTACTTTTACCAGGGTCGACAGTGATGCGATAGAGAATTTAATTAAGAAAGAAGAGGAAAACACTTCAAAAATGTCAGATAAAGAAAAAAAATCTCTAGAAGACATAATAACAAAAATTATTCCAAAAGAAAAATACACTGTTAAACTCGAAGCATTAGACAGTTCTCAGTTCCCATTTGTTCTTACTCAACCAGAATTTATGAGAAGAATGAAAGAAATGCAAAACACAGGGGGTAATTCTATGTTTGGGAGCATGCCTGAAATGTTCAATTTGATTGTTAATGTTAACCACCCACTAATTAAACAAATACTTAAAACTAAAACTTCAAAAAAACAACAAAATTTAATAAATCAAACTCTTGATTTAGCTAAGCTATCTCAAAATTTACTAAAAGGAGAAGATCTTAGTAAATTTATAAATAGAAGTTTAAGTATGATAAAGTGATGTTGGATTAGATTTTTTGAATTTGTTTTAAACTAATGATTAGTAATTATGATTGAATTATCTTTTGAAAATAAATTAGAATCTTTAAAAGACACAAACGGTCTTAATCTTTTTTATTTTCCTAATTTTCTTAGTAAGCAAAAATCTGACCTTCTATATAAGAAACTCCATAGTGACATTCCTTGGCAAAAATACCAAATTAAGATATTTGGTAAAACGTACGATCAGCCAAGACTTACCTCTTATCATTCAATAGGTAATAAAAAATACAATTATTCTCAAATAGGCATAAAAACAAATTTTATGACAAAGGATTTAAAAAGTCTCTTGAATCAAATACATAAAAAGACTGATTATAGGTTCAATTCTGTGTTACTTAATTTATATAGAGATGGAATGGATAGTAACGGTTGGCACAGTGATAATGAACCAGAACTAGGAAATGATCCAAAAATTGCATCCATTACCCTTGGCGAAGAAAGGTTTTTCCACATAAAACACATGAAGATAAAAGACCTAAGCTATAAGATACTACTAAAACACGGTAGTTTACTTTTGATGGGCGAAAAATCACAAATAGAATGGATTCATCAAATTCCAAAAACAAAGAAAAAAATTAGGCCTAGAATAAATTTAACTTACAGGTATATTTATTAATCTTTATTTATAATTATAGGTAAATTCTTTGAAAACCACTTGCTGTCCCTTAAAATAGTTGCATGCGTACCATTTTTAATTATAATGAAATTTTTATTTCTTTCTAAATAATTCAATGGAAACACCCTATCTTTCTCACCATGAATGTGAATGATTTTGTCGTCATACTTTATTTGTTTCCAATTTATAATTTGATTAATTGACCATTTTAAATAATCAGGATCTCTCTCAGAAAGATATTTTTTGTAAGCATCAACCCTAGCTTTTATAGACGGTCCAAAAACAAATAATAGAAGTTTTTCTAAGTCGTCAATCCAATTTAAAGGCAACAATCGATGAATTCCAGTTTTCTTTGCAAATTTCATCGATAAAGACAATTCAATTTTAGATTTCACACTAGAGATAATTATCAGTTTTTTTACTTTGATGTGTTTTGATATTTCTTGTACTAAAATTCCACCAAAAGAAACTCCTATTAAAACTGGATAAACATCATTAATAAACTTTGACATCCTTTTGGCATAGGATTTTATCGTTTCATTTTTATTCGGTTTAATCCATTTCAAATAAATTACATTATAATATGATGGAAAATTTATTAATTCAAAGATTTTTGAAGAGGCAGCCATACCAGGCATTAAATAAATTGTAGTTGAAATTTTATTGTTCATTTTTTTAAAAACCTAACTTAAAATTTTGTATATTCGAGGTTCTAAATTAGAACCAAATATAATTTTTAAATAGTTATTTTCATAGACCAAATCATTAAATGGAAGTTAAAGACCTTGATAACAACAAATTTTTAAGACAATTTGAGCTGACGCTTGAAAATTCAATGGCTAGAATAGAATATGCTGAGCAAGAAAGGAAAATATTTTTAACTAAACTTATTGTTCCAAAAGAAATTGATTCCTTAGATTTTAAAAATAAATTCATCTCTTTGGTTTTAGATTATGTTTCTGAAAAAAACATGAAAGTTGTCCCAACAAGTCCTGATATTGCAGGTTTTTTAAGAAAAAACAAATCCTATAAACATTTATTACCTGTAGGAATAAAACTTTAGTCTATTCTGGCATAACCATCATTGTCAATTCCAGATAAATATTTTTTTTGTATAGAATTTACCAATAAAGGATCCCAAAATTGTCTAACCTTAATATAATTTGATGTGAATCCATGGATGTAACCTTTCTTATTTTCAGATTCCCATAAAATGTTATGAGGTTTATTAATGTTATCTTTATAGAAAGTACTTTTCTTTTTAAGTGACAAATCTCTAAGAACTTGGCTTCTTGTAATTTTATCTTTTTCAGATACTTTATTGATTATATCAAATGAGAATGTGTGTTCTCGGTCTGAGTATTTGAATACATGAAAATAGGATACGTCTAAATTATTTAAGAAGTTGTAAGTATCCAGGAATTTATCGTAAGTTTCAGTTGGGAAACCAACAATTACATCTACACCTATACTGGCATTCGGCATTACTTTTTTTATCTTAGAAATCAGGTTCAAATAGAAAGTTGAATTATAACGTCTTTTCATATCTCTTAAAACTTGATCACTCCCACTTTGTAATGGAATATGAAAATGTGGTAGAAATTTTTTGCTGTGAAACACAAATTCTATTATTTCATCAGACAATAAATTAGGTTCAATAGAAGAAATCCTATACCTTTTAACACCAGCAATATTTTCCAATTCATTTAAAAGATCGATTAGTCCATTGTTTTTCTCCTTCAATTTTCCGTTTAGATTACCAAAATCACCTAAGTTTATTCCTGTAAGTACTATTTCCTTAAATCCCTTTGAAACAATTTTTTTTACGTTTTTGACGACATTTTCAATACTATCACTTCTAGATTGACCCCTTGCAAGTGGAATTGTACAATAAGTGCATTTGTAATCGCAACCATCTTGAATTTTCAAAAATGAACGTGTTCTTGAAGAATTAGTATCAGAAAAACTAGAATTAAATTTTTTAAAAGATTCAATTGAACAGGAATACGTTTTGGAAATGTTTTTTTCATTTCTATTATTGATAAAAAGATCTAGATTAAACTTTTCTGAAGCTCCTAGAACCAAGTCAACTCCTTCAATTTTTGATATTTCACTTGTTTTTAATTGTGCATAGCAACCTATAACAGCTATGAAAGCATTTTTATTTAATTTATTTGCCTTGCTAACCAAATTTTTAAACTTCTTATCTGCATTTTCGGTGACAGAACACGTGTTGAAAACATATATATCTGCTATCTCATTTGGATCAACCCTCTGGTATGCATCTAATCTAAATTTCTTTGCAATCTGCTCTGTTTCAGTGAAATTTAGTTTACACCCAAGAGTTTTAAATGCAATTTTTGTTAAAGATTTGGACTTAACAAGATTCAAAACTAATTTAATTAAAAGTCAAATAATAGAAATCTACTCACCCTTAGATTGGCTTTGGTTTTTACCATATTTGGTTTTAAACTTATCAATCCTTCCAGCAGTATCAACAAGATTTGATTTTCCTGTGTAATAAGGATGGGATGTTCTTGAAATCTCAAGCTTTACTAATGGATACTCTACGCCGTCAACTTTTATCTTTTCTTTTGAAGAAGCTGTAGATTTTGTAATAAATACATCATTATTGGACATATCTTTAAAAGCAACTAATCTATAATTTTCGGGATGAATATCCTTTTTCATTCTTTGTTTAATAAAAATTCAGACAAATGTAATTGTTTTTTCTAAATTTATACAACAAAAATTTAATACATGTTTACTAAAACAAAGAAATCTGTTAGAGATTTTATATTGCATTATGGGAATATTCTGGGATTGGTATCAATTATGTTCGCATTGATGATATTTTTCCTTGATCTTCATTATGCACAAGAAAACAGCGTAAGCCTAGTTAACTATGGGATTTCAATCGTAGTTTTAATTATAGCTCTTTTAGACTTCAAAAAAACCAGTAATGGACTTTTATCCCTTGGTGATTCAATCAAAATGGGTTTGGGTGTTTTTTTGATTAGTGCTCTATATGTTTCTATATATACTTTTATACTTATAAATTTTTTAGATCCAGAAACACTAACTAAATCCCTTGAGGTTACTGAAATGAAAATTTTAGAACAAAACCCAGAAATTTCTGAAGATCAACTTGATCAAATTCTTTCTTTTCAAGAAAAATTTTCTACTCCATTTGTTATAGTTACTGTCCTTATTATTTTTTCATTAATTAGTGGGTTTTTCTCCTCACTGATATTAGGCCTAATTTTTAAAAAATCATTTAGAGGGAAGGGCATTGGAAATGAAGATCTTCAAAAGGAGTAATTTTTAAATTAAATGCTTGTTCTTTTTATTCCTCATACTTTACACGTTATTCGTAACTTTGAATAAATCATTTATATAATGAATCTTAGCATACTTATTCCTGCTTTTAATGAAAGTGAATCCTTAAATGAGCTGCATCAATGGATATCAAATGTTATAAAAAAAATGAATATTGTTTATGAAATCATAATTATAGATGACGGTAGCAATGACGATTCTTGGTCAGTAATTAAAAGAATTACAAAAAAAGACAATCAAACTAGTGCAATTAGGTTTTCTAGAAATTTTGGAAAATCTCAAGCGTTACATGCTGGTTTTAGTTTATCAAAAGGTGAAGTGATAATTACATTAGATGCTGATTTACAAGATAGTCCTGATGAAATTTCCAATCTTTACAATAGAATTATTACTGAAAATTTAGATATAATATCAGGATGGAAAAAAAGAAGATATGACTCCTTAATTTTTAAAAATATTCCCTCAAAAATATTCAACTTTGCTGCAAGAAAAGCGTCTGGAATAAATTTAAATGACTTCAATTCAGGCTTAAAAGTATATAAAAAAGAGGTTGTAAAATCAATAGAATTATATGGCGAAATGCATAGATATATACCTTTGCTTGCAGCTAATAAAGGCTTTACCAAAATAGGTGAGCAAATTGTAAAACATCAAAAAAGAAAATTTGGATATTCAAAATTTGGTTTTAGCAGATTTATTAATGGTTTATTAGATTTAATAACCTTAATTTTTTTAAAAAAATTTGGAAGGAGACCGATGCATTTTTTTGGATTGTGGGGAATAATACTAGTTTTTATTGGACTAGTTTTTTCAGCATATATAGGTTTTGATAAATTGTTTTTTAATAAGGATAGTAGAATGATTGCCCAAAGACCAGAATTTTACATTGCTTTAGCCACAATGATTCTAGGAGGGCAACTTTTTGTGGCGGGTTTTCTCGGAGAACTAATAAATGGTAGACACAAAAATAACAATCAATATTCCATATCCGAGACAATTAACGTAGATGAAAATAGCAGATAAAGTAAGTATTTGGAAAAATAAACCATTCGATAAGGAAACTATCAATAAGATAATTGAACTTGAAAAGAATGAAGATGAGTTGATTGAGAGGTTTCATTCTGATCTTGAATTTGGTACTGGCGGCATTAGGGGACTTATGGGAGTAGGAAGTAACAGAATAAACAAATATACTATATCAAAGTTCACACAAGGAATTGCAGATTGTCTGAATAAAAATTCTGGAAAAAAAACCAAAAAGGTAATTATCGCATATGACAATCGTAGAAATAGTAAGTTTTTTTCAGGTGAAGTTGCAAAAGTTTTTTCTGCAAATAATTTTAATGTTCTAATCTTTAATGATATTAGACCAACCCCCCTTCTCTCTTTTTCAATCAGGCATTTCAATGCTGATGGTGGAATCATGATTACCGCTTCTCACAACCCACCAATGTACAATGGATATAAGGTTTATAATAGTTTTGGTGGTCAAATTGTTCCTCCGGATGACAAAAAGATTTCGGAGTCAATTAAAAAAATAAAATTTAATGAAATAAAATGGGATAATAAAAAAAGTCGAGTAAAGATAATAGATGACAAATTAGATAAAATTTATTTCCAAAAAATTATTTCAAATAGTGTTTTAGATAAAAATAATAGACGAAATTTAAAAATAGTTTATTCTTCATTACACGGAACAGGGATAAAAAGTATTCCCCCATTATTAAATGAAGCTGGTTATAAGGACATTAATTTAGTCGAAAATCAGTGCTTTATTGATGAAAATTTTTCAAATACAAATTCATCTAACCCCGAAGATAAAAGTGCCTTTGAAGAGACAATAATTTTAGCTGACAAAATCAATGGAGAAATTATTATTACAACTGATCCCGATGCAGACAGACTTGGAGTGGGAGTCAGAGATTTTAATAAAAATTGGGTCTTGTTAAATGGTAATCAGTTAATGGTTTTATTGTTTTCATTTTTAATAGAAAGAAAGAAATTCAAAAAGGAAGATTTTTTCGTCTCAACCACATTAGTTTCATCACCACTGTTTGAAAAAATAGCTGAAAAAAATAAAATTGAATGTAAAGTATGTCATACAGGATTTAAATGGATCGCTGACATTATTGAAAAAGAAAAGAAAAAGAAGTTTTTATGTGGTGGTGAAGAAAGTTTTGGTTTTTTATATGGAAATGAGGTTAGAGACAAGGATGCAGCAGTTACAAGTCTCCTTTTTTGTGATATGTTTTCTTTTTTAAAATCAAAAGGGGAAACGGTTGTTAATTACCTTATTAAGATTTACAAGGACTATGGATTTTACTATGATAAACTTCATACCATAACTAAAAAAGGGTCAAAGGGGACTGCCGAAATTAAAAAACAAATTGAATTTTTAAGACTAAATCCTCCCAAAAAAATCGCTGGTATTAATATCTCTAAAATTGATGATTATAAAACAGGTTTGTCGTATTTTATAAATGGAAAAACAGAAAAATTAGATTTACCGAATACTAATCTAATTATTTATTATCTAGAAGATAATTCAAGAATCTCGGTAAGACCAAGTGGAACAGAGCCTAAAATAAAGTTTTACGTTAATTTATATTTTAAATTTAACGAGACGTTCGATTTAAATAAGGATTCTATTAAGTTGGAAAAAAAAGTTAAACAAATAATAAAATATTTTAATTAGATGAAATACTTTAAAGAAATTTTAAAATATGCGATTCCCTATAAATCATATATTTTTCTAAATGTTTTCTTTAATATACTTTATGCTTTTTTTAGTGCCTTATCATTTGTTTCTATGATACCAATGCTAAATATTCTTTTTGGAACAACACCAAAGATTACGAAAAAGCCAGTTTACGAGGGATTTTCTTCTATAGAAAATTACTTAACAAATAAAATAAATTATGAACTAAGTATTGTATTAGATAAAAACCCTTTAGATGCACTTGTTATTTCCATATTTTTGATTCTTAGCTTATTTTTCCTAAAAAATTTATTCAACTATCTTGCTCTTTTCTTTATAACCTTCTTAAGAAATGGAATTTTAAAAGATTTAAGAAATGATCTTTATTCAAAGATTTTAGAACTACCAATAGGGTACTTTAAAAAAAGAAAAAAAGGAGATACAATAACAAAACTATCTGCAGATGTTATTGAAATTCAGACTTCTTTTTTATCTATCTTAGAAGTATTAGTTAGAGAGCCTTTAACAATCATTTTTACATTGATAATGATGATTAAAGTCAATATTAATCTAACTTTATTTGCTCTAGCTTTTATTCCAGCATCAGGGTTATTAATTTCCATCATTGGAAAATCTTTAAAAAAACAGTCAGACCGAGTTCAGAAAGAACAGGGAGAGTTTCTTTCAATTGTAGAAGAAACTTTAAGTGGTTTAAATATTATAAAGGCATTTTTTGCAGAAAAACAATTTTTTAATAAATTCTCGAATTCTACAGACAGATTTTTTTATTTCAATAATAATTTGATAAACAGGCAAAACTTAGCTTCTCCTTTGAGTGAATTTTTGGGCATAATTGTTATTGGTTGTCTATTATGGTATGGTGGTAAACTAGTATTAATTGAAAATACATTACAAGCATCTGTTTTTATGTCTTTTATGCTTTTAGCCTATAATATACTTACCCCAGCTAAAGCAATAAGTAAAGCGTCTTATGCAATTAGTAAAGGTAATTCTGCTGCTGAAAGAATCCTTAGTCTAATGAATGCTTTTAATTATATTTCTAATAAAAACTCCAACATTGAATTGGATCAATTTCAAAACGAAATACATTTTAAAAATATTTCATTTTCGTTCGGTGAAAAAAAGGTTATCAACAAAATTAACCTAAAAATAAAAAAAGGAAATAAAGTTGCTATTGTTGGTGAGTCAGGAAGTGGTAAAACCACTTTAATAAATTTATTAAATAGATTTTACGATGTTGAAAGTGGTGAAATACTAATTGATGGAATAAATATAAAAAAAATAAGTAAGCGGTCTTTACGTAACTCTATAGGGCTTGTCACCCAAGAACCGATATTATTCAATGACACAGTAAATAACAATATCAGTTTGGGAAAAGAAGAACACAATTTTGATGAAATAAAATCTGCAGCTAAAACTTCAAATGCCCATAAGTTCATTGTAAAGCTAAAAGAAAAATATAACACTAATATTGGTGATGGTGGAGGAAAACTTTCAGGTGGACAAAAGCAAAGAATTTCAATTGCTAGAGCTGTTCTTAAAGACCCTCAAATTTTATTAATGGATGAGGCTACCTCTTCTCTAGATTCAGTCTCTGAAAAAATAGTAAAAGATGCTATTGAAAAATTATCCAAAAATAGAACTACTATAATTGTTGCACATAGGCTAAATACAATTCAAAAAGCAGATTTGATAGTTGTTATGGAAAATGGTGCAATAATCCAAACTGGTACTCATAAAAAGTTATTATCAATTAAAGGGAAATATAAACAACTTGTGGAAATGCAAGCATTTAATAAATAAATGTGAATAACCGTAAGAGAAAAAAATATATTTAGTTCTTTTCATGAGCTAAAATAAATTAGATAAAATGTATTTTTGGTTGTAAATAAAATTGAATGATTGAATTTTTCGGTAATAAGAAAAAAAAGGTATATGTGGTTCAATCAACTTCAAAACTCCAAACTTTTGATTTAGATAAACTTTACTGGTTATTTAATAACGAACCTAAAATTGAAGTATCTCAAATTAAAGGAAATTTTTACGGCCCAAGATCTTCGATGGTGTCACCTTGGAGTACAAATGCTGTTGAAATTTCCAGAATAATGGGAATTAAAAAAATTTTGAGAATTGAAGAGTTTTTTAGTTTTCAGAATAATAAGGCTTTTGATCCAATGTTATTTACAGAATACGCAAAACTCGATCAAAATATTTTTGAAAATAATATAGCTCCAGAAAAAATAAAAGAAATTAATGATATTGATCTTTTTAATAATGAAGAAGGACTTGCATTAAGTCTAGAAGAAATAAAATATTTAGAAAGACTTTCTAATAAAATGAAAAGGAAATTAACTGATTCTGAAGTTTTTGGTTTTTCGCAGGTCAATTCTGAACACTGTAGACACAAAATATTCAATGGGCAATTTTTGATAAATAATAAGGCCAAAGACTTGAGTTTATTTGAAATGATAAAGAAGACATCTAGAATAAATCCTAATTCAATTATTTCGGCATATAAAGATAATGT
>MDSV01059934.1_pt1 | contig 18320 bp, 14 predicted proteins | sample 810851 | NCBI WGS metagenome assembly MDSV01 (sample SAMN05326640, study PRJNA326480) | marine metagenome | isolation source: seawater | place: Atlantic Ocean: North East | collected 2012 | reverse complement strand
TGGTTAGTTATGGTTTAGTTATTTTACCAAAAATCATCGAATTAGAAAAATTGAGTGAAATTTTTTATGAGCAGGTAATAAAAAAAAATATTAATAAAGAAAGTCAAATTCATTATCGGGTCATTTCCAATCTTGATAGATTTCTTTTACTGCATGACATTTTACAAGAACTTGAAGAACAAGGATTTCAAAAAATATCTAAGACAAACTTGTTTGATTTAGCGCATAGCTTAACCAGTTTGGTTGACGAATTAGCCATAAATAATCTTGGCAGTAAGCATTTGAAAAAGTTAAATGATGATGAGTTGCCCAAACATCTACAGTTAAATTTACGTTTATTACAAAGAGTATTAAACAGTTATGAGAAAGTAATTCGAAAAGAGAAATTAATTGATGAGCACTCTAAATATTCAATTGAAGTAAATGAATTAGTTAATTCTTGGCGCTTAAAACTTCATAGTAAGCCGATAGTTCTTGTAGGTTCCACAGGTTCGATACCGTCGACTGCTAAGCTAATGCAAGCTGTATCTCATCTACCCCAAGGTTTCGTTGTTTTGCCTGGATTAGACCCTTATTTAACTTTTAGGGCTTGGAATTCACTATCGCCTGATCATCCTCAGTATGGATTTTACGCTCTTTGCAAAACTTGGGGTTTTAAAGGACGTGATCAATATAAAATATTTAGAGCACCTTCTTGGCAGGACATTAATACGAATAATGATCATTATAATATTATAAGGGCTAGAACCCACTTGCTCTCATTATTAATGCGACCTGGACCAGTAACTGATGAATGGCGCAGTGAAGGCAAATTGATTACAACAGACTTGCCTTTAGCTTTGAACTCAATTTCATTAATTGAGGCAGAGAACTCCCGCCAAGAAGCCGCCGCCATATCTGTTTGTATTAAAGAGGCAGTTAATGAGGGTGTAAAGGTTGCATTAGTAACCCCCTCAAAATTATTGGTGAGGCGGGTCTCGGCTGAACTTAAAAGATGGAATATTAATCCAAATAATTCATTTGGTAAATGTTTAGCTTCCACTAGTTTTGGAATTTTCTTTCGTCAAGCGGCACTGGTTTTAGATAAGTCCTTTGATTTAGATGTTGTAATTAGTTTATTGAAAAATTGTTATTGTGGGGGAAGTGACCAACAACATGATTTAAATGTCATTAAAATTCAAGAAATGTTTGCAAAGTCAAATAAATTATTTTTTGAACTTCGGGACGAGGATTGGTTTTTGAATCAAGATGAAGAATTTATTGGCTGGTTTAATTGGTTGATAGATGTATTTCAAGAAGTAAGCTCTATGGGTAAAATAAACTGTTTGACAGAATTTTTCTCTTATCACAAAAAGTTTTTGCATAGATTAATGCTAGGCTATCAACCTAAAAAAGATCGTGTTAGGCTCATTGAAGATATAATAACTGAATTATCTACCTCGAAAATAGATGAATATGATCAAGTTTTTAATTTAATTGAGAAGCAGTTAAGTTTTTCTTCTCGACTAAGAAAATTTGAATTTTGGGTGTATCGAAAGATAGTTGACAACCTTTTAACTGAAAATTTATATCAGTCAATTTCAGAAAATAAGACTGCTACTGTTTTTATCTGGGGAACGTTAGAGTCGAGAACGCAAAATGCAGATATTTTTATTTTAGCAGGACTTAACGAAGGTACATGGCCAAGTTATTATAATGAGGATCTTTGGCTTAATCGTTCGACCCGGGCTATTCTAGGTATAGATCTTCTAGAAAGAAAAATAGGATTGTCTGCTCATGATTTTCAACAAGGTTTTATGGCAAAAACGTTGATTCTTTCGAGGTCCTTAAAGGATAATAATATACCCCAGATTGCGTCACGCTGGTTAGTAAGGCTTGAGAACTTATTAGGTGGATTGGGAACAGAGGGACAAACATGCCTTGATGATATCAAAGCTCGTGGCAAAACATTTTCTAAACTGTCGTCTGAACTTTTTTCATCGAAAATATTGATCGAAGATTTGAATCCTGAGCTTAGACATAGCGCTATCCAACCTGCACCAGTTCCTCCTCTGAGCTCTCGACCTAATAAGTTGTCAGTAACAGACATTGAGACATTTATAAGAAACCCTTATGCGATTTATGCGAAACGAGTTTTAAATTTAAAGAAAATAGAAAATATTAAAAACTCCGCAGATCTTAGGAATAAAGGTAGTTTATTACATGCCACGCTTGCATCTTTTATTGCAAATTACACAGATTTTTTACCCAAGCAAAATGAAGCAGGTAAATTTTTGAAAAACAAATTTGATAGTTTTCTAAAGACTGCCAATATCCCTGTTGAAGTAAAAAGTTTATGGAAATCCCAATTCGATATTAAAATTAAAGGTATTGTTTCATTAGAGAAAGAACGACGATTGAAAGGAAAACCATACAGATTGGAAGTTTCAGGGAAATTGAGTGTCAAATTGAACACCAATGAAACTTTTTTGGTAACTGCCAGGGCTGATAGAATAGATCGGGGAAATGAAGGATTTATTATTTACGATTACAAGACAGGAAAAGTTTCTCAGGCGATGTTAGAAAAGTTTTCACCGCAGTTGGATATAGAGGCACTGATTCTTAAGAAAGGCTCTTTTGGAAAGATAATTAATAACGAATCGGTTGAGCTATCGCTAATTGGATTAGGAAACGAGCCACAACAGTATAATAAGACAGTAACAATAAAAAACTTTGATCAATGGGAAATAGGGCTAACAAAAATTATCGAACATATGAAATCAAGTCCTTTCGTTGCGCAAGCGGAATATAGCGAACAAAATATATTTTTTGATGATTATTACCATCTATCAAGATTTGGCGAGTGGAATGATAAAGAAGAATAAAAGTTTAAAACTATTTAATTACTGGAAGAGTGCTTTTGGAAAGGTTGATTAAGACGGTAAACATGGATCCTATTAGTAATGTAAGTAGACCTAAAAGTTCGATGTGGGTTTCGGCCAATGCTGGTTCTGGTAAGACAAAAAACCTTGTGACCCGAGTGGCAAGGTTGCTTATTCAAGGGGCGTCGCCAGAAAAAATCTTGTGCTTAACATACACAACTGCAGCGGCTACTGAAATGCAGGAACGGCTCTTCAAGGTATTAGGATCTTGGTCTATGAAATCTGATGAGTCATTAAAACAAACCCTTTTGGCATTAGACGAAAGTTTTTTTTCATCAAGTGTTGATCAACTCGTTCTCTTAAATACGGCGCGAAGATTATTTGCTAAAGCTCTAGAGACACCAGGAGGTTTAAAAATTCAAACTATTCATGGATTTTGTAACTCAATTTTGCGAAAGTTTCCATTAGAGATTGATATTTCTCCAAATTTTAAAGTCTTAGATGAGCGACAACAACAAACAGTTATAAAAAAAGCTATTGTGGATTTGTTAAAAAATGATCCTAGCGCTTTTGATGATGTAATAAAAGTATTGGCTATTTCAGATATTGATTATTTTGTTGAACAGATACTGATTAATAGATCTCTATTAGTTAAACCGATTGATTTGGATGAATTTTGCAAAGTTTTTAGTTTGTCGAATCGATATTTGATTTCAAACACTGAATTAGAAATGATTTTTGATGGTCTTCCTGAGGATATTATTAAGATAATAATTTCGGCGCTTATGAGTGGCTCGACCGCTGATATGCGACAGGCGCAACACTTAAAAAGAGTTGAGACTAGTGGAGATTTTGAAAAACTTGAAAATCTAAAGAAGTTTTTTTGTACTCGAGATGGAAAGATACGCTCTAAAAGATCTTTTCCAAGTCAAAAAGCGCAACTTCTGAATCGAGATTTGGGTAAATTATTTACTCAGTTTAAAACAAATTTTTTACATCATTTGAAACGAGTTGGAGAGTTTAACACTATAAAGAAAGTTACAGTTCTTTATGATTTTTCAAACCGATTTTTGAAAATTTATGACGGTATTAAATTTGCTGATAATTTTTTAGATTATGAAGATTTGATAATAAAAACTCGGGATTTATTGACGAACTTTAATGCCAAATGGGTTTTGTTCAAAGTTGATGGGGGTATTGACCATATTTTACTTGATGAAGCTCAAGACACCTCAATTCGTCAATGGGAAATGCTTGCCGCTTTAATGGATGATTTTTTTTCTGATGAGAGGTCGCTGTTGGGAGAGAGAACATTCTATGCCGTTGGTGACGATAAACAATCCATTTATTCCTTTCAGGGTGCGGATATTAAATTCTTCTATCTCATGAAAGGATTTTTTTCCGAAAAACTTTCCTCTGGCGGCAATAAACTTGAGACCGTTGAATTAAGTAATTCTTTTCGATCTTCAAAAGCAATTTTATCATTCGTCAATGAGATAATTGCTGATGATGGTGGTATGGGAGTTTCAGACGTAAATGACCACGTAGCCTTTTACAAGGATTTGCCTGGAAAAGTTGAGCTATGGCCTTTAGTGACAGGTACTGGACGAGGCGTTTCGAAGCCATGGTGGAATTTTGAAAGAGACGCTATTAGACTACCTGCAGTCGACCATTTGGCAAAAAAAATTACATTTAAAATAAAAAAAATTCTGGAGTCTGAAAAAAAAATATTTGATCCTAGTAGTAAAGACATACAAAGAAAGATTTTACCAGGTGATTTTCTCATACTTGTAAGAAGACGAGGACCTCTTTTCAAAAGTATATTAAAAGAATTAACTAAACATGATTTACCGGTAGCCGGTTCTGATAGACTCAAATTATCAGATGAGTTGGCCATTAAAGATATAACTTCTTTATTGAAATTTTTGATAAACCAAAACGATGATTTAAGTCTAGCAGAAACTCTGCGATCGCCATTGCTGGGTCTGTCCGAGAACGAATTATTTAAAATAGCACATGACCGAAAGGGGTCACTTTTTGACTCACTTAAACTTGTTTTTCCCAATCATGATGCTTGCCGTATTTTAGATGCATTGGTTGAGGATGCTAAAATCCTAACTCCTTATGAATTGATAGAAAAGCTTTTGATCTGTTATGACGGGCGTTTACGGATGAGCGCTCGTTTGGGCCGAAGTGTTAATGATATTTTAGATGAGTTTTTGGTTCAGGCACTTAATTATGAGGAATCAGAACCACCATCCATATTCGGTTTCATAGTTTGGTTAGCGAGTACTAACGTAGCCATTAAGCGACCGTTGAATAACAATAGCTTAAATATTCGTGTAATGACTATACATGGCGCAAAAGGTCTTGAGGCACCAATTGTGATTATTGCAGACGCATTTTCTACAAAGCGGCCATCAAATAAAAGATTATTTTTACAAAAAGAGGGATGGCTCTGTTTGTGGGATAATGGAGCACTTTTGCCTGATCAAATAGAGCTTTTGAAAGAAGAGAAATTACGAAATGAAATAGAAGAAGAAAATCGATTATTTTATGTGGCGATTACGCGAGCACGAAGTTGGTTAATTATCTGTGGGTTACGGAAGAACAAAGAAGAAGAGGGGTCATCAAGATCAAATTGGTACTTCAGGTCCAAAAAAGCTCTAAAACAACTGATTGCAAAAAAAAATCATTCATTTGAAATAAAAGACCAAGAAAAATTAGTTTTTACGCATAATTGGAAATAAATTAATTTTGGTGAGTTAGACAAGAGTATAAGTCACCAGTCATTTGACCCAGTAACTTTGAAGAACGATACTGTTCTTAATCTGTCAGTATCCGAAATAATTTATAAATCAAGTCCTTTAAAAATATTTAAACTGAAAAAACCATTATTACGTGGAAGGCCCTTCTAAAAAGTCAACAATTTAGGGTTCGTTGGTTCATAATTTTCTTCATCTTTTAGCTTTTCACTTGTTAAAAAACATTGTTTATATTAAGAATTTTATTCACAAAAAATTCCAAGGTGGGTCAATTGATCAGGATATGATTGAGGCAGCATTCCTAGAATCAAATAAAGTGTTTGAGCAACCACATTTGCGCAGTTTATTAATGCACCCAAATAATTTAAGGAAGGTATCTGTTTCAAGTTTTTGAATAAATCATCAATACTTGAAAATTGTGCAGAAAAAAGAATAAAGATTAAAGGTCGAATAGACTTATTAAGGTTAACCAAATCGAAGGTAATTATTGTTGATTTTAAAATTGTTTCGACAATTCCGCCTTCTGTTAAGGAGATTGATCCAAAGACTTTAATGCAACTTGAACTTTATTTTCGAATATTACAACAAATTTACCCAAGACATAAAATTTCATCAAAAATTTTGTGGACAAAACTAGCAAGTTTGGTGGCCACTCCCCTTGTAAAGACTGATGATGTTATAAACTCCTTATTCATTAACCAAGTTCTTGACGAGACCGAAGGTCGATTCTAAGGTGTGTTATATTGTATTTTTATAAAGGAGAGTCGTTAATGGCGACAGTTAAAGTAACAGATGAAACATTTGAAGCGGAAGTCGTGAAATCAGATATTCCTGTTGTAGTCGATTTTTGGGCTGAGTGGTGTGGTCCATGTAAACAAATTGGTCCCTCACTGGAAGAGCTGTCGGAAGAATATGATGGGCAAGTTAAAATTGTAAAAGTAAATGTAGACGATAACCCAATCTCACCAGGTCAATTGGGCGTTAGAGGAATTCCTGCTTTGTTTTTATTTAAAAATGGGGAAATGATATCAACGAAAACAGGAGCTGCGCCAAAATCTGATTTACAAAATTGGATAGATTCTAGCAAGTAGCTTTTAAATCTGTAGCTTTTTAAAAAGGTTAGCTGTGGTTGCCAAGAATATGGCCACATAAATACAGTGAACCACAAATTAGTATTCTTAAATTCTCATTATTTTTATCTTTCCTTACGATTTTAGATACGGCGCTTCTTATGCTCTCTGCTGTAAATACTTTAGTATTAAAATGCCTTGCCTTTTTAAAAATGTCTTCTTTGTCTAAAGATGCTGAGACATTTGGTATGCTTATGCAGGTTATACTGTGAGTTAAATTTGCAATCTCCGATAAATAACTATCAATGTCTTTGGAGTAAATCATACCCAATATTACATGAGTTTCTCCGTTAAACGGATGGTTTAGAAAAGATGCTATTGCCATCGCGGCAGCTTGGTTATGCCCACCATCAATCCAAATATTGTTTCCTAATGATTTAGCTTTAAGCAATTCAACTAAAGGTCCCGTTTTTAATTTATGTAACCTAGCGGGCCACATAACATTTTGTACTGATTTTAATATTTGATCATTTTTTATCTTCAAAAGTTTAAGGGCAGCAATAGCTATACCAGCATTTTCGAATTGATGGAGTCCCTGAAGTTTTGGAGCTGGAAGTTCGATAATACCATCATTGTCTTCGTAAATCATATAATGTTTATATTTTTTTGAATGCCAATCTCGTCCAAATAAACTAATTGGAGCGTTTAAGTTTGTTGCTATAGAACAAATCTTTTCATTTACTTCACGTGTTTGTTTACCAATTATAGCGGGAACATTTTTTTTTAAAATACCTGCTTTCTCAGTTGCTATTTTTAAAATAGTATCTCCCAGGAAATGTTGATGGTCCAAAGACACGGGTGTTATAATTGATAATAAGGGAGATTGGATCACGTTTGTTGCGTCCAGTTTTCCTCCTAATCCTACTTCGATCAAAGAGTAATTTGCTTGGTGCTTACTAAACGCTAGGAAAGCTGCGCAAGTGGTAATTTCGAAAAAGGTTATATTGTTTGCTTGATTAAATCTTTCGCATGTTTCTAGGTATGAAACTAAAAGAGAATTGCTAATTTTTTTACCCTGTAAATTGATTCTTTCGTTAAAAGTTACCAAATGAGGCGAGGTATAAGTGTGAACTGTTTTTTTACCAGCTTCTAAACCTGCTTTCAGGAACGCTACCGTAGAACCCTTTCCGTTGGTCCCAGCGACGTGTATGGCAGGAGGAATAGAGAGATGTGGGTTCTCCAATTTTTCCAACAGGTTTATTACTCTATCTAAGGACAGATCTATTGTCTTTGGGTGCAATCTGGAAAGTCGTTCTAAAACTATATTTATGGCGGTCAATGTTCCTAGACCTTTTGAATATTTTTTTAATTAAAGGGCGTTATTTTTCGGGAGCGCTTAGATCTGCCGTAATAGCTCTTGGTTTTTTTTGGAGCATATGCGTAAGTTTTATCAATTCATCACGTATTTTACTTCGAGGTGTCACGCTATCTAGCATTCCATGCTCTAGGAGGTATTCTGCTCTTTGAAAGCCTTCGGGAAGTTTTTCTCTTATAGTTTGTTCAATTACTCGTGGTCCCGCAAAGCAAATTAGAGCGTTTGGTTCAGCAATTTGAATATCGCCGAGCATTGCATAAGACGCTGTAACGCCTCCAGTTGTGGGATTAGTTAATATAACTATATATGGTAGACCGGCCTCTCGGAGCATTTGGACGGCCACTGTACTTCGGGGCATCTGCATAAGTGAGAGAATACTTTCTTGCATCCTAGCTCCTCCCGCTGCAGAAAATAAGATGAATGGAGATTTGATTTTAATTGCTCTTCTTATTCCTGCTATTATTGCGTTACCAACGCTCCGCCCCATTGAACCGCCCATAAACTTAAAGTCTTGTCCTGCAATGACAACCTTAGATCTACCAAGATTTCCTTCTACAACAAGCATCGCTTCATTTTCACCAGTTTTTTTTCTTGTCTCTTTTATTCTATCAGCATACTTCTTTTTATCTTTGAAATTCAGGGGGTCCTCTGATGGCTGTATCATTTCAATTTCAGTAAATAAGCCACCGTCAAAAAGATTCGTAAAACGCTGTCTTGGTGAAATGTACATGTGATGTTGGCAACCATTGCATACATTAAGAGCATCAAATAACTCTCGATGAAATAGCATGGTTCCACAGGCATCGCATTTTGTCCACAGGTTTTCAGGGGTTTCCCGGCGGGAAAACATAGCATTGATCTTAGGACGAACAAAATTAGATATCCAGTTCATTTTTTTGCTCCTTATTAAGTTGTATAAATACTTTGGGAGGTCACTAATTGCAATAAATAGATTTGTAATTTTATCTTTAATAAATATTATTTGCCCATACAAAAGTAATTACATTGATTGCCTATATTAAACGTTTTGATTATGAAGGAGATGATAAGATATTAATCAAATGAAATTGTTAGGTTAAATTTATAGTGCAATCGTCAAATATTTCTCATAAACAGGATATAAAGTTTTACAAGATGTGAACTTTCTTTTTAGGTGGGTTTTGAATATCATAGATTTTATTTTTAGTAGGGGAATATTTCTTACTTTATCGATAAGCATCAGTGGCTGTGTGGAAACGGTTAATTCTTCTCTTCCAAGTGCGGTTTCGCTACTTTCCGATGAGAAAAAAATTATAATTTCAGCTCCAAATGGTTTTTGTGTTGATCAAGGATTGGTAAGTAAAGCCAAAGGTTCGATAACTATATTTGTAATTGATTGTGTGAAAGTTAATAGTTCTACAGGGATTATAACTAAAAGACGCCCCGTTTCGGCAATTCTAACTGCTACAGTAATTGATTTTCAAAGTTTAAACATCCAAAATATCAGAAGTTTAAAGGAGCTTTTGACAAAAAAGCCTGGCATAAATTTTTTATCTCGAGCAAATACAAATTCTTTGATTAAAGTTCATCAAGTTGATGCCCAAAAAGAATTACTTTTCTTTTTAATCGAACAAAGAGGCTCTGATATTGATGTGGAGCAGTCAAATTATTTTTGGAGAGTCTTTTTTTTCGTTGAAGGTAAGATTATTTCGATGACTGCCAGTAATTTTTTAGACTCTTCAAACTCTAAAAAAAGATTGAAAAAATTGATTGGTGAATTTGCGAAGAATACTTTGGTAGCCAATATAAATTAAAATGAAGAACGGAATTTAAATATGGAAAAATATAAGCATCTTTTAGAGCCTTTGGATCTAGGCTTTACTCAATTGCCTAACAGAGTTTTGATGGGTTCAATGCATACAGGGTTGGAGGAGCTTGGTGATTGGGATAGGATTGCAGAGTTTTATACAGTTCGTGCAAAGGGTAAAGTGGGTTTGATGGTTACTGGTGGAATTGCTCCAAATTTAGAAGGAGCTGTTTTGCCGGGAGCAGCCGCTTTAATAAATTCTACGGAAATAGCAAATCACAAAAAGGTAACAAAAAGTGTTCAAAGTAATGGTTCTAAAATATTGATGCAAATACTCCATGCTGGTCGTTACGCTTACTCCGACAGTGCGGTAGCACCCAGCGCAATAAAATCTCCAATCTCACCGTTTATACCAACGGAATTAAGTGGAGAAGGTGTTTTAAAACAAATCAAAGATATTGTTGATACCGCCAAGCGAGCTCAGATTGCTGGATATGATGGTGTAGAAATTATGGGATCGGAAGGCTATTTAATAAATCAGTTTATTGTAAAGCACACAAATAAAAGGACTGACTCTTGGGGAGGAGATTACTTTAATCGAATAAAATTTCCGATAGAAATTGTAAAGCAAGTGCGTGAGGCAGTCGGTAAAAATTTCATTATCATGTTCAGGCTCTCAATGATCGATTTGATTCCAAACGGATCGACTTGGGATGAAGTATTATTGCTTGCAAAAGAGATTGAGGCGGCTGGTGCTTCAATTATAAATACTGGTATAGGTTGGCATGAAGCAAGAATTCCAACAATCGCTACTTCAGTGCCAAGGCGAGCCTTCTCTTGGGTAACAAAAAAATTAATGGGTCAACTTAAAATACCAATTGTTACGTCAAATAGAATAAATACAGCTGATATAGCGGAGTCGGTTTTAGCTGATGGATGTGCAGATATGGTTTCCATGGCGCGTCCCTTTTTGGCTGATCCAAATTTTATGGCAAAAGTTTATGCGGACCTATCGCAAACAATAGTTCCATGTATAGCCTGTAATCAGGCCTGCTTGGACCACACCTTTTCTATGAAGTTAACAAGTTGTTTAGTAAATCCAAGCGCTTGTAATGAAGCGGAGTTTAATTATCAAGGTGTTCCCAAAAAAGTAAAAAAGATTGCAATTATCGGCTCTGGACCGGCTGGTCTTTCAGCTGCACTAACAGCTCATAATAGAGGTTTTGAGGTTTCGCTATTTGAAAAAAAAGATGTGATTGGAGGACAGTTAAACTTAGCAAGTCAAATACCTGGAAAAGAAGAATTTGTGGGTCTTTTAGAATATTATAATAATGAAATTTTGCGCTTGGGAATAAATTTGCAATTAAATTATAATGTAGAAATTAATGAATTAAAGGATTTTGATGAAATCATTGTTGCTACTGGAGTAACTCCTCGTACCATAAATTTTGAAGTTGCGGATAAAAGCAAATTAGTCTCATACATTGATATTCTTAGTGGAGAGCACGTAGCGGGTACGAATGTGGCGATTATAGGTGCTGGAGGTATTGGATTTGATGTGGCCCAATTTTTAGTTACTGACAATATAAGTTCAACACTTGATTTACCTACTTGGCTAAAAGAATGGGGAGTAGTTGATCCTGAGTTGGCTAGGGGCGGGGTCTCACCGTTAGTGCCAGAGCTGACACCGCCAGATCGCAAGGTAAGTTTGTTTCAACGAAAAAATGATAAAATTGGTCGGCGTTTGGGAAAAACTACTGGTTGGATTCACAGGGAGAGTTTAAGAAAAAAGAATGTTAGGATGATTTCGGGCGTAAACTATGAAAAAATTACCTCAGAAGGTTTGACTTTAACTTATGGTGAAGAACGGCAAGGGAGAGAAACATTGAGTTTTGACACAATTATAGTTTGTGCTGGTCAAGAACCCGAAAGAAGTTTGTTTGAAACTTTATCGAACAAAAATATTTCAGCTCATGTTATAGGTGGGGCAGATGTAGCCGTTGAATTGGACGCCAAACGCGCAATCGATCAAGGTACGCGTTTGGCTTTATCATTTTAATATTTAAATTCGTTTGTTGCTTTTATAAGTTCTGATGATATTCCAAGCTCAGACATAGCATGCCCTGCTTCTTTGACAATCGTTAGCTTTGAATTTGGAAGAAATTTATGAACTTTTGCTGCTGTCTCTGGTGGACAAATCATATCAAACCGACCTTGAATAATGATTGTTGGAATTTCTTTGATCAAGTGGAGATTATCAAGTATTTGACCATTTTTCTCTAAAAAGCCTCCATTTATAAAGTAATGATTTTCTATCCTAGCAAATGCTTTAGCGTATTCAATTGAGGGACTGTAAGCGATTCCAAAAGATTTAAAAGATGCTAATGAATTTTCCCACACAGTCCACGCTCGCGCGTATTTAGCTTGTTCAGATGGGGAGCTTCCAAATAATCGTTTGTTATAGGCCGCTATCAGGTCAATTCTCTCAGAATAGGGAATAATATTTTCAAAATTTTTCCATGCTTCTGGTAAAAATTTGGCTGCCCCATTCTTTGTATAAACCCAATCCAACTCGGCCTTTGTCATTGTAAAAACTCCACGTAAGATAATACCTGCAACATTATCAGGAAATTGTTCGGCATAAATCAATGATAAGGCAGCACCCCAACTGCCACCAAATAGAATTAATTTGCTTATTCCTAAATTAATTCTGATGGTTTCAATATCAAAAATTAAGTTCCATGTCGTATTTTTTTCTATACTTGCATGTGGTTTTGATTTTCCACAACCGCGTTGGTCAAAAAGTATGATACGATAAAAATTTGGATCAAAATAACGGCGCATATTTGGATTACAGCCGCCGCCTGGTCCTCCATGGAGCACAATTACTGGTTTTCCATCGGGATTACCACATTCTTCAAGGTATATTTTGTGACCCTCTCCAACATCAACAATGTTTTGTCTGTAGGGTTCAATAGGTGCATATAAGATATCATTAAGGTTCATTGTAGGATTAAAAAAAGTTTCTCTCATGGTTGCATAAACCTTCAAATGATCTAGATTATCTTCAGATAGAAATAAAGGGAAGCATTAATGCCGCCGAATAATACAATTGATAATGATGAAATATTGAAATTTCAAGCGATGGCAGAGGAATGGTGGGACCCCTCGGGAAAATTTAGACCACTCCATATGTTGAATCCGTATAGACTTCAATACATTACTGAGCAAATTTCTTGGCATTTTGATTTAAATTTAGACGCTGTGGAACCATTTAAAGACTTAAATATTTTGGATATTGGTTGCGGTGGAGGTTTGTTATGTGAACCAATGGCCCGTCTAGGTGCTAAAGTTCTTGGAGCTGACGCTGCGGAACGTAACATACCGGTAGCGCAGGCGCATGCAAAGAAATCTAAATTAAGTATTGATTACCGGCATACTTCAGTTGAAAGTTTAGTGAGTGAGCTAAAGAGATTTGATGTAATCTTGAATATGGAAGTGATCGAGCATGTTACTAGTCCAGCCGACTTTTTGATATCGTGCCATGAACTTTTGAAGCCTAATGGTTTAATGATATGCTCAACAATTAATCGAAATATTAAGAGTTATCTTAACGCTATCATTGGAGCTGAGTATATAATGCGATGGTTGCCAAGGGGTACACATAGTTGGTCTAAGTTTATAACACCTGATGAGCTTATAGACTTAAACGATAAAGTCGGATTAAAAACTATCGATAAAAGAGGCTTTTCGTTTAACAAATTATTATGGAAATGGTCTATTTCAAACACTGATTTAGACATAAATTATGTTGTGTCGAGTATAAAATGATTGGGCTGACTTTAAGTATGTAAACATTTAAGCCAAATGCTGTCTAAGTTATCAATTTCTGTTTTTTTAAATTTATGCTCATGTTTCCAATATTTACCATCAGGGATAAAGTAATTAAGTTTTTTTTCTAGCTGTAGCGCTTGATTGAAATTTTCTTTGTTAATACTTCGTGGTTTGACATTAGAAAAAGCACTTAGTGACGAAAATTCTTTTCGTCTATAAACCAAGCGACTATTCTCTTCAGTAGATAAGTTAAAAACACCACATCCGACCAAACTTGCAAAACATTCAAATCGGCAAGTTTTAGCTTCGAGTGATCTTAAAGAAATATCTTCTCTCAGTGGATCAGGTGTTCCTACACCATAGAAATGTGTTTTACCTGTTCCATAAACCATATCACAACCCAAGAAAAACAAATTTTTTGGTTTCAAAGTAGAAAGCGCCCAATAAGCAGCTGTTATTGCCATTGTTCCACCTGCGTAAACGAAACCTCCATAAGCATTTTGAATTGAAACATACTCATTAGCTGTGACTAGATACTGACTAATATTGGGCTTGGGTCTTTTCTTTTTAGGAAAATCACTTGGAAATATATTGTAAGTCCAATCGGATCGAATTTGCCATGCATTATTTATCGTTACAAGTGAACTGAATGACTGTTTAGGCCAAGTTTTTGCCAAGACAGCATTTGGGGCACTTCCTAGAATTAAAACGTTATTTAGTTTCAAATTTAATTCCTCTTTATTAAACTAAAATTTGATTAATTTTCTGCATTATTTAATAAAATACGAAGGTTTCGTAGGAATGGGATAATTGATTTTGTTTTTTCTGGTCCCATAACTTTTATCAAATCTCCCAAGATTGGTTCAATTGACGCTACAGCGGTGTTTCTGGCACTTTTTCCAGCATTACTTATAGACACTAGTTTACTTCTTGCATCATTCCAATCGGGTCTGATATGTATATAGCCCATATTGGATAGTTTATTTAATGTATTAGTTATTGCTCCTTTCGTTAGATTAAAACTTTTTGCAAGTTGAGCTGGTGTTTTCTCTCCATCTAAGGTTGATATATGATTAAGAATTGCGAAATGGGATAGTTCCATTCCCATTGGCAGGGACTTAGAAAGTTTTACCTTTAAAAGGTGTTCAATTGCGGAAATTTCGCTAAATAGTGATACTGCCAGCGGGTCGTTGATTAGTTTAGACATTTAGATTAGGCTATCGCTCTATTGTGTTTATGATGTAGGAAAGAGTGAAAAATTTTTACAATCATGGTTCTTAACTTTTGCAATTTAGAGATATCTCTTAAGATGATGTAAAATTGAAATTTAAACTTCAAAATACAGGAATTTTTGTACCAGCTAGTAAAGTGTGAGAATGTTGTAATGTCAACAATTAGAAGAATTTTTGATCTGAATGCTCTAAAAATAAAGCAAGACCGAGCTGATAAATTAGGTTCGGTTAATTTTGTTGATGAGTTTGCAATTGAACAAGCTGTAGAGAAACTGTCGGATATAAAAAAAACATTTACCAATTGTGCAATTATTGGCAGGAAAGCATTGCTTTGGGCAAAGGGTCTTGGGTTAAAAGGTGCCGTCCTAATCGATGATTCGGAGAAATTGGATTTCAAAAATAAAAAGTTTGATCTGGTGATACATGCACTTTCATTACATCGTTGTGACGACCCAATCGGTCAGTTGATCCAGGTTCGTAAATCCCTAAATTCTGATGGGTTAATTTTGGCCTTTTTTCTGGGAGGAGAGACCCTTCGAGAGTTAAGAGCTTCTTTCGAGGCAGCTGAATTCCAGATTGAAGAAGGGATTTCACCTCGTGTTGCTCCAATGATAGAAATCAGAGACGCGGGAAATTTATTAGTCAGGGCAGGTTTTGCTTTACCGGTTGCTGATAGAACCGATTTAAAAGTAAGTTATAACTCACCATTAGATTTATTCTATGATCTGAGAGGTATGGCGGAAACTAGTATTATGGTTAATCGAAAAAAAGGATTTTTACGTAGAAGTACTTTAAATGAATTTTTAAAAATTTATTTAAGAAATCACAATTCCGTTGATGGAGATGGCGTTGAAGCTACTTTCCAACTGTTATGTTTAACTGGTTGGGCTCCTTCTGATAATCAGCCAAAACCTCTCAAGCCTGGATCAGCTACGCATCATTTTTCTGAAGTGTTACGCACATATAAGTTGTAAATAACTATAAAAGTCTTTACCTGTCATTCAAGTGATATAATGTTGAAAAATTTAATATTCGTATTAATTCACTAAAAATGTAATAGCATATCTATTTATTAATAAAGATGAGGTTAAGATTTGACGTCTGAGGATTTAGTGTTGGCTGGTCAAGGTAGATTAACTTATGCAGGTCATAATCATCCACCAGTTGCGCGCTCGAAAATTGGTATTTTAATTGGCAATTTGGGAACGCCGGATGCAACAGATTACTGGTCCATGAGACGGTATTTAAGTGAGTTCTTATCTGACCGTCGAGTTATCGATTATTCACCGATAATATGGCAACCATTGTTGCAACTAGTTATCTTATCAAAAAGGCCCTTTTCTTCTGGAGCTGCTTACCGCGGTATTTGGAATAATGATAACAATGAAAGTCCATTACTAACTATTTTGCGAAATCAAAAAATAAAACTTGAAAAAAAGTTTAAAAAAAAATTTGGTGATTTGGTAGAGGTTGAGTTTTGTATGCGTTACGGTAACCCTTCAACTAAAAGTGTCATGGAAAAATTGCGCGCCTCTGGTTGTGAGAAAATATTATTTTTCCCACTTTACCCACAATATGCTGCACCGACTACGGCTACCGCTAACGATCAAGTTTTTAGAGTTTTAATGAAAATGAACTGGCAACCTGCAATTAGAACGGTGCCCGCATATTACGATAATATACTTTTTATCGAGTCACTAGCTGCATCAGTTAGGGATGTGTATCGCTCGCTTGATAAACAACCTGATCATTTGGTGGTGTCGTACCACGGTGTGCCTGAGCGCTATTTGTTGTCTGGTGATCCGTACCACTGCCAATGTCAAAAAACGACCCGACTACTGGTAAATACTCTGGGTTGGGAAAAAGATATGGTTACAACGACCTTCCAGTCAAAGTTTGGGCCTGAAAAATGGGTTGGTCCTGCGACAGTCGAATATGTAGCTGAACTAGCGAAAAACAATAAGAAAAATATTGCAATAGTAGCGCCAGCCTTTTCAGCTGATTGCGTTGAAACTCTGGAAGAAATTAATGAAGAGATCCGCGATAGTTTTTTAGAAGCAGGTGGCGAGATTTTCACGTATATTCCGTGTTTAAACGATAGAAAGGATCATATTGAAGCCCTTGGAAAAATAATTCATAATGAATTAATGGGTTGGGTTTGAATGGTGACTTGTATTATAACAATTTATGGATAATTTTCTCAAGAATTATACTTAGGTGATGGTATGAATCAAACTCATGAAGCAGAAGAAGATCAAAGAAATTCGAATGTCTTTATAAATATAAATGGAGATTTAGTCAAACGAAATTCAGCTAAAGTCTCTGTTTTTGATAGTGGGTTTCTTTTGGGGGACGGTGTTTGGGAGGGTCTACGTCTATACGATAGTAAATGGGCATTTTGGGAAGAGCATCTTGATCGTCTATTTGAGGCGTCTAAAGCAATAGATCTCGATATAGGAAAAAGCAAAGCGGCTCTCTTTGAAATGCTAGAATATACTAGAACACAAAATCAAATGTCTACGGATGTTCATGCAAGATTAATGGTAACTCGAGGAATAAAAAAAAGACCATTTCAGCATCCTAATCTTTCAATTTTTGGCCCAACTATCGTCATCATTATGGAGCATTCAAAACCGGTTAGCTCCTTAGAGAAAGGTATCAAGTTAGCGACCGTTCCTCAAGTTAGGGGTTTACCAATGAGTCAGGACCCCAAACTAAATAGTCACTCGAAATTAAACTGTGTGCTGGCTTGCCTTCAAGCTGAAAAAGCAGGTGCTGATGAGGCTTTGATGTTGGATCCTCTTGGTTTTGTTAATACAACCAATGCATGTAATTTTTTCATGGTTAGAAATAACGAAGTTTGGACGTCTACTGGTGATTATTGCATGAACGGTATTACTCGAAAAAAAGTTATAGAAATCTGTATAGAAAATAATATACCAATTTTTCAAAAAAATTTTTCTTTATCTGAGGTTTATAATGCTGACGAAGCTTTTATTACTGGAACATTTGGTGCGCAGACGTTTATAAGTGAAATTGATCAACGCCTAATTGGTAATGGAACAATGGGTTTAATTACCAGTAAAATTAAGAAATTGTATAAAATGAAAATTCAAAATGAGTGTTAAAAGGATTGCAATGTGGTCGGGACCAAGAAACTTGTCCACCGCTCTAATGAGAAGTTTTGCATCAAGGCTAGACTGTTGTGTTATTGATGAACCGTTTTATGCGGCTTACCTCAAGGAAACTCGGACAAGCCATCCTATGAAAAGAAAAATTTTAAAATTATACAATTCAAACCCTTATAAAGTTGCAGAGGACTGTGTAAATAAGAAAGTAACTGAAAAAGTACAATATCAAAAGCATATGGCCCATCACATGCTTGACACTTTTGATT
>MDSV01072442.1_pt1 | contig 18321 bp, 21 predicted proteins | sample 810851 | NCBI WGS metagenome assembly MDSV01 (sample SAMN05326640, study PRJNA326480) | marine metagenome | isolation source: seawater | place: Atlantic Ocean: North East | collected 2012 | reverse complement strand
CCATTATATCCTCCTTTATTTAATTTAATGGTGTAAATTTAATGCATCATTTAAATAGATGCAGGTTAATATTGCAAAAACGTAAGCTTGTAGAAAAGCTACTAATATTTCCAAGCCTGTTAATGCTACTGAAAAGCTAAGTGGTAGCCAACCACCAATAATTCCTAAACTTACCACAAAGCCTCCAAAAACTTTCATCATTGTATGTCCAGCCATCATATTTGCAAAGAGTCTTACAGATAAGCTAACTGGTCTACTTAAATAAGAGATGATTTCAATAACAACGATTAAAGGTAATAAAACAATTGGTACTCCACTTGGAACAAATAGTTTTAAGTATCCTAAACCATGTTTTATAAAACCTATAACTGTTACTCCTATAAAGATAAATGCAGCCAACACAAAGGTTACGATTATGTGACTTGTTACAGTAAATGAATAAGGTATCATCCCGAACATATTGCAAAAAAGAACAAACATAAATAATGAAAATATAAAAGAAAAGTAAGGTTTTGCTTTTGATCCTGCAGTATCATTTATCATTTTTGATATAAATGAATAACTTAATTCTGCTAAAAGCTGAATTTTGTCTGGTATTAATGAATTTTTTTTTGAACCCAAATTAAATATTATTAGTATTGCAAGTGAGCTTATTACCATAAAAAGACTTGCGTTCGTGAAAGAAATATCAATTTCACCTAATTTTATTTCAGGACCAATTCTGTAAACATTGAATTGGTGCATAGGGTTCGCTGCCATTTTAAAATCACTTTTGCATTTTTTTTGCGGATCTAATTACGTTTAAAATACCAGTAATTACACCTAGTAAAAAAAATATTAATATTAACCAAGGTTTAGTACCAAACCAATTGTCTAAAATAAACCCAATAATTGTCCCAACTGCTACAGCAGAAACCAATTCTGTGCTTAACTTAAAAGCAATACCCAAGCTAGATTTTGGCTCATTTTTATTATTAAATTCTTTAGTTTTGGCCTTATCTTTTGCAATTTTTAGGCGAGTTTTAAATCGATCATCTTGCATTTACTCAGGCAACCATATCTTCAGCTTTTTGCAAGTCAACCGCAACTAATTGGCTAATTCCTTTTTCTGGCATCGTTATACCGTATAGCCTATTCATTTTTGACATTGTTAGAGCATGGTGAGTAACAATAATAAATTTAGTTGACGTAATTTTAGTTAATTCTTCAAGCAAATTGCAAAATCTTGTTACATTGGCGTCGTCCAGTGGAGCATCTACTTCATCAAGAACGCAAATTGGAGCTGGGTTAGTTAGAAAAACTGCAAATATTAATGATAATGCAGTTAAAGCTTGTTCCCCCCCAGATAAAAGAGTTATTGACTGCAATCTTTTTCCTGGAGGACTAACCAACATTTCAAGTCCTGCATCCACTGGATCATCAGAGTCTATTAATTCTAATTTTGCACTCCCTCCGTTAAATAGTTTTGTATATACTTCATTAAATTTTCTATTTACTTTTTCAAATGCATCTATCAATCTTTCCCTACCTTTTTGATTTAACTCGTTAATACTTTCTTTAAGTTTTATAATAGCAGTTACAAGATCTTGTCTATCTTGTTCCATTTTTTTAATTTCAGTTTCATATTTATTTGTTTCCTCATCTGCTCTAAGGTTTACCGATCCAAGTTTATCCCTATCTCTTTTTTTTGCATCCAGAAGTTCTTCCTGAGTAACGGCGTCTGGAAACTCATCTTTTTCTTCTAAATTAGAAAATTCAAGAAGATTGTTTTCGTTTAAATTAAGTTCAGTTTCTACTCTATCTAATAAATCATCTCTTCTTTTATTTAAACCATCTATTGTCGCTCCAGAACTAGCTTTTCTCTCTCTAATTTCTATTGTACTTTCTTTTGTTGAGTCCAATTCATTTCTGTATTGAATAATATTATTATCAATTTCTTCTATAATAACGTCATTTTCTTTTTTTTCTTTTTCTATTAATCTTAAATTTTCAGATATTTGACCTTTTTTTTCTGCCTGGGATTGGGGTTGTTTTTCTAAGTCCGAAAGTTTTAAATTTAACTTATTTTTTCTTTCTTTTAACTCATTAACCATTTTTTCTGAATTAGATAAAAGATTTTTCCAACTCTCAATTTCTGTTTCTATAATTTTTATTCTCTCATTTCTTTTTATTGAATCTTTTTTTATATTTTGATTTTTGCTATAACTTTCAGCATATTCTTCGATTATTATTTTACAATGATCAAGAGTACTTATTGCTTCGTTGTTTTTCTGAGTACTAATTAATTCTTTTACTTTATCTATTTCAATATTTAATTTATTTTTTGCTGCATCTAAGTCTTCGTTTGATTGTTTTTCAGTCTCATAGTATTTTGAGTCAATTTCAATCAAATCGTTTTTTTCTTCTTTAAGTCTTTTTTCATTTGAATTTGCATCAATCACAATGCTTTTTTCTCTGTCAATATCTTCATCAATTGTTTTAATTGAATTTTTAATATTTTCTATTTCAACACTTATTCTAGTGCTTTCTTTATCCAGACCTTTTAATTCAAGGTTAAGCCTTTGAATTTTAGACATATTTTCAATATTTTTTTCCCTTATAGGAGTGACTTTTTCTGTTTCGGAATTGACATTTTTTTCTATATTTTCCAATTTTTCATTGAATTTTTTTACCTCATTTTCAGCTTCACTGTTGATTTCATTTTCCAACTTTATTTCTTGATCTATATTTTTTAATCTCAAGAAATATAAACCTGCTTCTATTTTTTTAATTTCTTCTGATATTATTTTATATTTTGTAGCTTCTTCTGCTTGCTTTTGAAGATTTGCTAATTGCTTTTCCTGCTGCTTTCTTAACTCGTCTGCCCTTTTTAAATTATTTTCTGCAGCGTTTAATCTTAATTCCGCCTCATGTCTTCTAGCATGAAGGCCAGATATGCCAGCTGCCTCTTCTAATATTGCTCTACGATCAACAGGTTTTGCAGTAACCAATGCACCAATCCTACCTTGGCTTATAATTGATGGTGAGTGTGCTCCAGTGGATAGATCCGCAAAAAACATTTGAGCATCTTTAGCCCTAACTTCTTTATCATTAATATAAAATTTTGATCCTTTGTCTTTTTCTATTTTTCTTCTTATGTGGATCTCGTCTAAATCTTTATATTGGAATGGCCCATCTTTATTTTGATTAGAAAGGTTAATCGATACTTCGGCAATATTTTTAGAAGGTTTGTTTGAAGTTCCTGAGAAAATTACATCTTCCATTCCTGAACCTCTCATACTTTTTGCAGATGTTTCACCCATACACCATCTTAATGATTCAACTATATTTGACTTTCCACAACCATTTGGTCCAACAATACCTGTTAGACCCTCCTCTATAAGAAAGTTTGTTTTTTCCGCAAAAGATTTAAATCCATTAAGTTGGATTTTTTTAAACTCCATCTATTACTTTATATCAGTTTTTTTAATGCTTTTTCCAAATTTTTATAGGTTAGTGATTTTTCAAACTTTTTGTTGTTTATAATTAAAGTAGGGGTAGAATTTATTTCATATGTTTTGACACCATTGATTCGGTCTTCTAAAATGTAGTCTTCTAATAATTTATCATTAATGCACTTTTCAAAGTTTAATTTTACATTTAAATCATTCAACAAATTTTTTAGGTTAATATTTAGCTCTTCAATAGTAGTGCCATTTGCCCATTTGTTTTGATTTTTAAATAATAGATGTAAAATTTTTGAATCTCCATCATTTTTGCAATGGGCTATTTTTGAAGCATTTAACGCTGCTATATCTAAAGGAAAATTTCTAAATTCTATTTTAACGATTCCTTTATCTATAAATTCTTTTTTTAAATCAGGATAAACATTTTTATGAAAGTTGGCACAATGACTGCAAGTTAAAGATTCATAAACTATAATTTCTATTTTTGCATCAACATTACCTTCTCTAATTGATTTTATATTTTCTATAGAATTTACATTTACAATGAGAGCTATAAAAAATAATACTGTAATATATATTTTTTTCATTTTTTATTAAAAAATTTACTTAATTCACTTAAAGACTTTTTTATTTTATCATTTTTAATACCAGATATTTTTTTTATATATCTATTTTTTGTCACAGTTTTGAAAGTTCTTTTTTCTTTAGCTTTCTCTAAGTCACCATCAAAAGTAGTTAATTTGATTCTTTTTACAGTTTCACCATCAAAATAATTATTGATTTTTTGTAATATTACTTTTTTTGAATACTCCAATTCTACCTCGCGACCTCTTTTGACCATAATATTTAAATAGCTGTCACCAAATCTATTTGAATTTTTAAATGATTTTGGATAGCAAATTTCGAATAGTTCGTCTCCAACTACATATCTCCAATTATCTAGAATTTTTGAATATACATTGCCTTTTTTAATAATAATGTTTTTTACTTTTGTGGGCAAAGCATCTTTGAAGGATCTTAATCCTTGAATGGTTTTGTATCTATGCTTAGTATTATTTTTAAATTCCATATGAATAATCGAAGTATATCAAAAGACATTCTAGATTGGTACGATAATAACAAGAGAATACTACCATGGAGAAAAAAATTAACAAAAAAACAAAATCATTATTTCACTTTAGTAAGCGAAATAATGCTCCAACAAACTCAAGTCAAAACAGTAATACCGTTTTTTGAAAATTTTGTAAAAAAAATTCCAGATTTAGCATCACTTGCTAAAGTAAATGACAGAAAACTTATGAAATGTTGGGAAGGACTTGGATATTATTCTAGGGCGAAGAATTTAAAAAAAACAGCAAAAAAAATTTTAGAAAACTTTAATGGAAAACTTCCGAATACTATTGAAGGATTAAAATCACTTCCTGGCATAGGAGATTATACTTCAGCAGCAATAATGGCAATCGTGTTTAATAAACAACTTATCCCTTTGGATGGCAATGTGGAAAGAATACTAAAAAGAGTTTATTATTTGAAAGATATTAAAGAAATAAGTAAGGAAAATTTAAATAAAAAAAAAAATTTTTTTGGAAAATCAAAAAGAGCCAGTGATTATGCACAAGCAATAATGGAAATAGGAGCTTTGATTTGTAAACCATCATCTCCCTTATGTTATGATTGTCCAATAAAAAAAAGATGTTTAGCTTATAAAAAAAAAGATTTTGATATAAAATCAAAAAATAAATTTAATAAAACAAAATACTTTGAAGCAAAAATCTACAAAAATAGAAATAAATATTTATTTGTTAAAAATAATAAATTTAATTTTTTAAAAAATTTGTTAATTTTTCCAATGAATGAAATAAAGCAGAAAAAATTCAAAACTTCTTTAAATAGAAGAATAAATATTAAAATGTCAAATATGAATATGAATATTTTAATTAATGAAATAAATAAAAAATCTCAAACCAAGAATAGTTTTTTGTTAGATAAAAATGATGTAAAAAGGTTTGTTCTTCCATCATTTACAAAAAAAATTTTTAAATTGATCGAAAAACATTGATGAAAAAAATTGCAATTATCGGTGGAGGGATTGCTGGCTTGTATTTTGCTAATCTACTTCAAAAAAGTAAAAACTATCATTACAAAATTTTAGAAAAAAAATCTAAATTTGAATTAAGTAGTGGATATGGAATACAGCTTTCTGTTAATAGTATAAAGTTATTAAATGAAATAGGTTTTGATCAAATTAAAGCAAACGATGTTTGCTTTCCAAATAAAGTAAATTTTTTTGACGCAAAAAGCTGCAGTAAGATATGTGATATTGATATATCAAAATATAATTATGAAAATAATCGATATACTACTTTAAAAAGATCTACCTTAATCAATTTTTTATTAAAAGAAATTCCACAAGAAAATATTGTTTATAATTGTGAAGTAAATAAGGTTAGTTATGAGGAGAAAATAAATTTATCATTTTCAATTAATCGTAATGAGATATTTGATTATTTATTTGTTTCTGATGGAATTTTTTCTAATACTAAATCAGTTGTTTTTAATAAAGATATCAATCTTAAATATTTCAATTCTGTAGCATTAAGAGGGACAATCAAAGATATTAATATCACAGATATCTCAATTTTCTTGGGATCTAATTTTCATTTTGTTATCTATCCAGTTAACCAAAATAGAGAGTTTAATTTTATATCAATATTGAGGAAAAACTTGAAAAAAGAGAAAATTTTAGACCAAGATTATTTTAAAAACAGTCAATTTTTAAAATCATTAATTGATGAAATATCTTCAAAAACATCATTCAATTTTAAGGATAAAATTGAAAATTTAAAATCATTTCCAGTATTTGTAAGTGAAAAATTTAAAGAACCTAAAAAAAAGGAAATTTTTTTTGCAGGTGATGCTCTTTATGCATTTCCACCTTCATTTGCGCAAGGAGCGTCTCAGTCAATAGAAGCCTCAAGAGAGGTTTACAATGAAATTAAAAACAATACAAACACTTACTACCAAAAAAGATATTTAAAAGTTAAATCAGTAAATTCTAGATCAACGCTTAACCATTTTGCATTTCATTTATCAAATCCTTTAACAATCATTATTAGAAATATTCTTTTAAAATATTTAACTAAAAATAAAAGATTTTTGGAAAATTATTTAGGTAAAATTTATAATAATTAATTTTCTGGTCTTAATCTTTGCCTTAATTCATCAATTGGTTTAAGAGTATTTCCAGATAGATAATGCCAATAAGTCCATCCATTGCAACTGTCTGCGCCTAATATTTTTGCAGCAACTTTATGTATGGATCCTTCAGATTGTTGGTATTTAATAGTTCCATCGACCATTATTCTTGCATTAATTTTTTTCTTTTGATCATAAATTTCTGTTCCAGGTTTAATTACCCCAAGCTCAACTAGTGATCCAAAAGGAATTCTTGGTTTTGATCTATTATTTTGAATTGTATCTAAATATTCATCTTCAATTACCTTAGTATTTTTAACTCTTTTTTTTGCAGCTTCAAAATAAATCTTTTCTTTTTCTATACCACAAAAATTTCTTCCAAGCTTTTTTGCAACGACAGCTGTGGTGCCAGATCCTAAAAAAGGATCTAAAATAAAATCATTTTTATTAGTAGAAGCTAATAAAATTCTATGAAGTAAAGATTCTGGCTTTTGAGTTGAATGAATTTTTTTCCCATTTTTTTTTAATCTTTCACTTCCATTGCATATTGGAAAGTTCCAAGTTGATCTCATTTGCAAGTCATCATTGAAAGATTTTAAAGATTGATAATTAAATGTATATTTTGAATTTTTATGTTTAGAAGCCCAAATTAACGTTTCATGGGCATTAGTAAATCTTGTGCCTCTGAAGTTTGGCATGGGATTATTTTTATTCCAGATTATATCGTTTAATATCCAAAAACCTAAATCTTGTATTTTTGATCCAACTCTAAAAATATTATGATAACTGCCAATTACCCAAATGCTACCATTTTTTTTTAATACTCTCTTACATTCGGTTAGCCAAGTATTAGTGAATTTATCGTAGGTTTTAAAACTCTCAAATTGATCCCATTTATCATTTACAGCGCTTACTTTAGATCTATCTGGTCTTATCAAATGATTTCGTAACTGCAGGTTATAAGGAGGATCAGCAAATATTATATCAAAAGTTTCTTCAGGAATTTTTTTTAATTCCTCAAGACTATCGCCATTTATAATTTTATTTTTTAATATTGATCTAATCATTTTTTAAAAAACGATTAGACTCTAGCGAGGAGTCCCCGTCAACCTAGGATTGAATTAATTTGAGTCCATTTGTGATAAGAATTATTTGGGACTCAACATATTGTGTATAGGACGAAATTTTTTTCGATGATGTTTGGTTATTCCATACTTTTTAATTGCACTTAAATGATCCTTGGTTCCGTAACCAGCGTTTTTGTTCCAAGAATACATTAAATACTTTTTTGACATCTTTTGCATTAAACGGTCTCTTGAAACCTTGGCTATTATTGATGCGGCAGATATTTCAGATATTTTTTGATCCCCTTTAATTACATATTTCAAATTATAATTTTTTATTTTTGGAGTTTTATTTCCATCGATTAAAACTAATTTAGGTTTAATTTTTAGCTTTTTAATTGCCCTTTTCATAGCAAGCAAACTTGCATTTAAAATATTTAGTTTTTCTATTTCTTTTATTGATGCAGAGCCAATAGACCAATGTGAGTTTTTTTTTATATATTTTTCTAATATTTCACGATTTTTTTTTGATAATTTTTTAGAATCTTTAAGTTTTTTTTTGTTTAGGTTATTTTTTAATATTACTGCTGCTGCATAAACGGGTCCAATTAAACTTCCTCTACCTACTTCGTCTACACCTGCGATAAAATTTTTCATTTAAGTAATTATTTTTAATTCGTCAATTTTTTTTCTTATTTCCTTTAAATCTAACCAAGAATATTTTTTTTGGTCCGCTTGTCTAAGCAAATAAGAAGGATGGAATGTAATCATAACCAAGTACGTTTTTTGATTTATGATTATCTGTTTCCATTTTCCTCTTTCTTTGGAAATTTTTATTTTTGCACCCAACAGTGATTCCATCGCTGTGCTTCCCATTAAAATAAGTATTTTTGGATTAATTATAGCAATATGTTCTCTTAAAAAATTTGAATATCTTGTAATTTCCTGAGGCTGAGGTTTTCTATTGTTGGGAGGCCGATAATTTACTACATTGGTAATATAGACATTTTCCCTGTTAATATTAATTGCTTTAAGCATTTTATTTAAAAGCATTCCTGCATCACCAACAAATGGTTTTCCTATTATATCTTCTTTTTGTCCAGGTCCTTCTCCAACAATCATTATTGAACTTTCAGGATTACCGTCACTAAAAACAATTTTACTTGCAAAATTTTTTAATTCACAATCCTTTATATTTGATATTTTATTCTTTAAATTAACTAGCAACTCTGATTTATTATGACTTTTTTGCTTAGTTTTCTGTCTATTAATCGGCTTGTCACTAAAAACATATTCAATATCATATGAATTAATCAGTTCTGCGTTTATAATGTCATTTTGATTTTTATTGTTTAATTTCATAAAATATAAAATGCGAATATTTTTTTTAATAATTATATTTAATATAGCTGGTATTTTATATCAATCTAATGTGCACACAAAATCTTCAGAAGATTTAAATTTCAACCACAGGTATTTATCTAACTATTTTTCAGCCCTTTTGTCCTATGATAATAGAAAAAATGATGAAGCATTAAAGTTTTTTAATTCCTCAAAATCTCTTCTAAATAAGCACAATGAATTTTTAAGAGAATATTTATTTTCTTTGGTGGAAAATGGTGAAGTGGCTAAAGGAATTAAAGAAATAAAATATACAAAAAGTAAAAATAGTTCAAATTTTTTTGAAGCAAAATTGATGATTTTAGTTGACAATATGAAAAAGAAAAAATTCTCAATTGCAATGCAAAGTTTAGCAGATCTTGAAAAAAATCAAGAAGGTGGAGGTTATGAGTATATAATTTATGAGACCCTTAAAAGTTATAATCATTTATTTTTAAATAATGCCATTGATGATCAAACAGAAAATTTTGGAAAGTTAAGCTTAATCACTTCTTCTTTTCAGAATTGCTACCTCGGGTCTAAAAATACAGATATTTATTTCTCAAAATTAATTAATTCTTCAGATGGAGATTATTCAAGGTATTTATTTTTTAATCTAGCAAATATAATTGAGAAAAATGATTACGTTAAAGCTAAGGATATTGCTTCAAAAATTGATCCTTTGAATGGTGGATTACTTGTTTCCCAAGCCAAGGAATGGATTGATAAATCAAAATTTAAACATTTAGAAAAATATTTTTCATGCAAATCAGAAAACGATCTATTGGCAGAATTTTTTTATTTAATATCAAATTTATATTCTTCACAAAATGAATTTGAAAAATCTAATTTTTATTTAAATATTTCATATTTTTTAAATCCAAAATTTTATTTTAATTTAACCCTCCTTGCTGAAAATTATTTTATTAATGAAAATTATGACTTAGCAAAAAAAATATATGATAGATTTGATGAGAAAAATAAAGTTTATCATTGGTATAAAACAATAAAAATTGGTCAAATAATTGCCAAAACACAAAATAAAGAAAATTCTTTAGAATTTGTAGAAAACAAATTTAATCAAATAAAAGATCCAAATATAAAAATTCTTTTTGATATAGCAAATATTTATAAAGGATTTAAAAAATTTGAAAAATCAATTGATTACTATTCAGTAGTTCTTTCAAGATTAGACGTAAACTCAGAAGCATATGCTAGCACGCTATACAGTAGAGGTGGTAGCTACGAAAGAATTAAAGATTATAAAAATTCTGACATAGATTTGTTAAAATCTTTAGAGATTAAACCTGAAGACCCATATGTTATGAATTATTTGGGATATAGTTGGCTTGAAAGAAATTATAATATTGAAGAAGCGATTGATATGTTGAATAGAGCTTACCAGCAAAGAAAAAATGATCCCTACATTATAGATTCAGTTGCTTGGGGTTATTACTTAATTGGTGATTATGAAAAAGCAGAAAATTATATAAAGCAAGCAGTACAATTAATGCCTGACGATCCTATAGTTAATGATCATTATGGAGACATTCTTTGGAAATTAGATAGAAAACTTCAAGCTAAATATTTTTGGGAAAATGTTCTTAAACTAGAATCAACAGATGAAGAATTGAAGAAAAAGATAATAGATAAATTAATAATTGGACCAGAAAAAACTTAATTTATGCAATACAATAAAATAATATCTTATGCAAAAATTAATATATCTTTAGGAGTTATTAAAAAATTAAAATCTAAATTACACCAAATAGAAAGTCTTATTTCATTCATTGATTTATACGATGAGATATTAATTAAAAAAACAAGTAAAAAGAAACACAGTATAATTTTTTATGGAAAATTTTCAAAAAATATACCAAAAAATAATACTATTAGTAAATTATTATCTATTTTAGATAATAAAAATTTACTTGAGGACAAAAAATACCAAATTTTTATTAAAAAAAATATTCCTATTAAATCTGGACTTGGAGGCGGATCTATGAATGCTGCAAGTGTTTTAAAATATTTTTTAAAAAAAAAATTATTAAATTAAACAAAAAAACAGTTTATAAAATTGCAAATCAAGTTGGTGCAGATGTTGCTATTGGATTAGCGAATAAAAATTCTTTTTTGTATACAAAAGGAAAAATATTTAAATCAATAAAAAAAATAAGGTTTTATATAGTCTTGGTTAAACCAAATTTTGGCTGTTCTACAAAAGTTATTTACAAAAATGTAAAATCTTTTTCTAAGTCTAAATTTAACAATAAAATCAAGGAAATTTATAACTTTTCTTTTATAAAAAAACTCTCAAATGACTTAGAGATGCCAGCATTTAAAAAATACCCTCGTTTATTAACATTAAAAAATTCTATGTTAAAGCTATCAAATATTTCAATGGTTAGAATGACTGGCTCAGGATCTACAATGATTGCATATTTTAAATCAAAAAAAACCTCTTTAAATGCGGCTAAAATATTAAGCAGAAAATACAAAAACTATTGGTGTATTTTATCTAAAACTATATAAAGTTTTTTTTTTGTGTTATACGAAATAATCTTGGGGCGTAGCCAAGTGGTAAGGCAGCGGTTTTTGGTACCGCCATTCCTAGGTTCGAATCCTAGCGCCCCAGCCATATATGAAAAATATTTTATCTAAAATATTAAAATCAAAAAAAAATTTAAATGAAATTAATTATAAATTTCAAGAAATACAAAATAGTACAAAAGTTAATCAATTATTTGAGGCCATATCAAACCATAATGATTCAAGTGAAATTAGATATGTTGGAGGTTGTATAAGAAAGATACTTAATTATGAAAATGTGGATGATATTGATTTAGCCACAAATATAAAACCTAATGAAGTAATTGAGTGTTTAAAAAAAAATAATATTAGTTATTTTGAAACAGGAATTAATCATGGAACAATTACTGCAAATATAGATAGTAAAAATTTTGAAATTACATCTTTAAGGAAAGATATAGCTACTGACGGCAGGCATGCAAAAGTAGAGTATTCTAAAGATTGGAGGGAGGATGCCTCAAGAAGAGATTTTACTATAAATTCTATGTATTCAGATTTGCAAGGAAATATATTTGATCCTTACGATGGTAAAGAAGATCTTAAGCTAGGTAAATTAAATTTTATAGGAGATCCAGAAAAAAGAATTCAAGAAGATTATCTAAGAATTTTAAGGTATGTGAGGTTTTTTTTAAACTATAGTAAAAAAGAACACGAACCAAACGTAAAAAAAATAATTAGGCAAAATATTAATGGAATTTCAAATATTTCAAATGATAGGTTAATTGATGAATTAAAAAAACTAGTATTATCAAAAGGTTTTTTAAAAATAAATGATGACAAATTTTGTTGCGAAATAATATTATTAATTTTTCCACAATTAAAGAATATCAGTATATTTAAAAATTTAAATAAATATGCTTTAGAAAGCTATTTCCAACAAAAATTTATATTTCTTCTTTCTTTAATGATAATTGATGAAACAGATAATACTGAATATTTTTTATATAAATTTAATATTTCCAATGAGGACAAAAAGAAAATTATGTTTTTAAAAAAAATTTACTCAAATCCTATAGATAAAAATACATTTTCAGAAAAAAATCTTTGGAAGATTTATTATTTTAATAATAAAAACTATTTAATTGATATGTTAAATTTCAATATTTTCAAAAAAAAGAAAGTAGATGATAAACTTATAAAAATTAAAGATTTTTTTGTTGGGAAAGAAAAACCTGTATTTCCTATTACGGGTAAAGATTTAATGCAAAAATATAACTTAAAAGAGGGAAGGGAGCTGGGAACAATATTAAAAAATATTGAAGATGTTTGGATTGAAAATAACTTTAAAGTTTCCCAAAAAGATATAGATAAGCTAGTTAAAAGCTAAATATATTTAACATCAAATATTTGAAAATTTTTATTTCCTGAAGGCGTAGAAATTTGAACTAAATCTTTGCTATTTTTTCCAATGAGTCCTTTGCCAATTGGTGATCTAAAATAAATAAGTTTTTTTTTTAAATCTGCCTCATCTTTTCCAACTATTTTATAATATAATTTTTCTTTAGTATCCAAATCTTCTAAATAAACTGTAGAACCAAAAATTACTTTTCCTTCATTATTTAATTTTGTTACATCTATAACGTTTGCTCTGGCTAATATATCTTCAACTTCCTGTATCCTTCCTTCATTGTGAGATTGTTGTTCTTTGGCAGCATGATATTCTGCATTTTCCTTTAGATCTCCATGAGATCTTGCTTCAGCAATAGCTGAAACAATTTCAGGACGTTTTTTTTCTTTCAAGAAAATTAATTCTTCCTTAAGCTTTTTTAAGCCTTCAGTTGTTATTGGTTCTTTTTCCATCCGATCATTTCCATTTTGCGACAGGTGGCAAAGACATTAGTATAGCTTCTACGTTTCCACCTGTCTGCAATCCAAATTTAGTGCCCCTATCATAAAGCAAATTAAATTCAACATATCTGCCTCTTTTTAAATATTGTAATTCTTTTTCTTTTTTAGTCCATTTTTTATTTTTTTTACTAATTATTATTTCTCTGAATATTTTTTTAAATGTTATTCCAACATCTCTTACAAAAGAAAAGTCTTTCTCCCAATTTTTTTTTTTATAGTCGAAAAATATTCCGCCAGCACCCCTTGGTTCTTTTCTATGAGCTAAATAAAAGTAGTTATCACACCATTTTTTATAATTAGAATAATAATTTTTATTATGATTTATACAGCATTTTTTTAACTCATTATGAAACCATTTTTCTAACTTTTTATCTTTAGTACAAGGAGTAATATCTATACCACCACCAAACCATCCATATGAAGTATGAATGTATCTAGTATTAAAATGCATTGCTGGAATATGAGGATTTTGAAAATGCATTACTATTGATATTCCAGATGCCCAAAAGTTAGGATTTTTGTTAGCTCCTGGAACTTGTATTTGAAATTTTTTAGAAAATTTTCCATGTACTTCAGAAAAATTTACTCCAACTTTTTCAAATATTTTTCCATTTTCAAAAATTCTAAATTCTCCTCCTCCTTCATTTTTGTTAGTTGATCTTTTCCAGGATTTTGAAGTAAATAATTTTTTTTTTCCTTCTAATTCTTCTATATCTTTGCAAATTACTTCTTGTAAAAGTTTAAACCAGTTTTTTGATAATTTTTTTTTTATCTCGGTGTTCATTACTTATTGTTTACTTGTCTTAAATTTTCACTTAGTACAATTGCCACTGAAGTTGCTAAATTTAAAGATCTTTTTTTTTCAATCATTGGAATTTTTAACCTATATTTCACAGTTTTATGAACATTATCTGGTACACCAGCACTTTCTCTCCCAAAAAGCAATGTATCATTAAAATTATATTGAAAATTAGTATAAGACTTTTTTGCTTTAGTGGTAATCAATATAATCCTATCAGTTTTCTTATATTCGATAAATTCTTTATAGCTTTTATAAATTTTTATTTTAGAAGGATCCATATAATCCATTACAACTCTTTTAAACCTTTTATCAGTCAATAAAAAACCACAAGGTTCAATTATTTCTAGCTTAGCTCCTAGACAAGAACATGTTCTTACTATTGCAGCAGTATTTTGTGGAATATCTGGCTCGTATAGAGCTATTTTAGCCGCTGAAAAGGGTACAGTATGTGTCATTCTTGCCATAAAAAATTTCTATTTTTTTATAAGAAATCATATATTAAGAGTTATTTAAATTATAAACATGTCAGATTCAGATAAAAAAAAACCATCAAGAAGAGACTTCATTTTTACAGCCACAACTGCTGCTGGTGTAGTAGGTGTGGGCGCAGCTGTATGGCCGTTAATTGACCAAATGAACCCTGACGCATCAGTAAAAGCTATGGCTAGTACTGAAGTTGATGTAAGTGCGGTCCAACCTGGACAATCAATTACTGTTTTGTGGAGAGGAAAACCAGTGTTCATAAAAAGAAGAACTCAAGAAGAAATAAACGAAGCGAAAGCAGTAAATTTAGAAGATTTAAAGCATCCAGAAAAAGATGAAGATCGTGCAAAAAATCCAGAGTGGCTAGTTATGTTGGGTATATGCACTCATCTTGGTTGCGTGCCCCTAACCGACAAAGGTGAATATAATGGATGGTTTTGTCCTTGTCATGGTTCACATTATGATACTTCAGGAAGAATAAGAAAAGGTCCAGCTCCCACAAATTTAGAGGTACCAAAATACGAATTCGTTGACAGCAATACAATTAAAATTGGATAAAAAATGAGCGACCACGAATATTCTCCTAAATCAAAATTTGGAAAATGGTTTAACGATCGTTTGCCATTACTAACTCTTACTAATCATTTAACTGATTATCCGACTCCAAAAAATTTAAATTATTGGTGGACATTTGGAGGCATACTTACATTTTGTTTAGTAACTCAAATCGTTACAGGAGTAATTCTTGGGATGCATTATGTTGCACATGCTGATTTAGCATTTGAAAGTGTAGAGCACATCATGAGAAATGTAAATTACGGATGGTTGATAAGATATGTGCATGCCAATGGAGCATCTATGTTTTTTTTAGCTGTCTATATTCATATTTTTAGATCTATGTATTATGGATCATACAAGTCACCAAGAGAAGTCATATGGATAATAGGAATGATAATATATTTTTTAATGATGATGACGGCTTTTATGGGCTATGTTTTGCCTTGGGGCCAAATGAGTTTTTGGGGGGCAACAGTAATTACAAATTTATTTAGTGCAATACCGCTGTTTGGAGAAAGCATTACTAATTGGCTATGGGGAGGATTTGCAGTAGATAATCCAACTTTAACAAGATTTTTCAGTTTGCACTATCTGCTTCCTTTTTTAATATTAGGTTTAGTAGTGTTGCACATATGGGCCCTACATGTTCCTGGAAATAATAATCCCATAGGTATAGATGTCAAAAAACCTTCTAAAGATACAGTTCCATTTCATCCTTACATAGTAATAAAAGATTTGTTTGCTCTATTACTTTTTTTAATACTATTTGCATTTTTTGTTTTTTATTCTCCAAATATTCTAGGTCACGCTGACAATTACATAGAAGCCAATCCATTGGTAACTCCAGCGCATATAGTTCCAGAGTGGTATCTATTACCATTTTACGCAATTTTAAGATCTGTCCCTGATAAATTATTGGGGGTTATAGCTATGTTTTTAGCTATATTTGTTTTGGTAATTTTACCGTGGCTGGACACATCAAAAGTTAGGTCAGCAGTTTTTAGACCGATATTCAAACAATTTTATTGGTTTTTAATTGCAGATGTTATCATTCTTGGATACGTGGGTGCTATGCCAGCGGAAGGCATATATTTGTTAATTGCTAGAATAGCAACAGCATATTATTTTATTCACTTTTTAATTATTCTACCAGTTTTAGGAAGAAGAGAAAAAACTATTGAAGTACCATTGAGTATTACAGAACCTGTTCTAGGAGGATTATCTAATCCAGCTATGACTAAAGATATTCAAAAATTTAAGGATTAAGCTGTGAAAAATTTAAATAAATCGTTAATTTTTTTTATAATTTTTTTCAACTTTAGTTTTAATAATTTATTAGCAGAAGAAAATAAAGAACTCCTAACGCAAGATTGGACCTTTAAAAGTTTTTTTGGAAAGTTTGATAGAGCATCTCTTCAAAGAGGTTATCAGGTTTATACGGAGGTTTGTGCCTCATGCCACTCAATGAAATATTTATCTTATAGAAATTTAGCTGAAAAAGGAGGGCCTGAATTTTCAGAGGAAGAAGCCAAAGTTATAGCAGCAAATTTTGAAGTCACAGATGGGCCAAATAGTGATGGTGAAATGTTTGTTAGACCTGCAAAGTTATCTGATAAGTTTGTAACGCCGTATGCCAATGATGAGGAGGCCAAGGCATCGAATGGTGGAGCATATCCTCCAGATATGTCAGTGTTAATAAAAGCTAGAAAAGGAGGCGCTGATTATATTTATTCAGTACTTCTAGGATATGAGGATCCACCAGATGGAATATCTTTAGATGATGGCGTTTACTATAATAAATTTATGTATGGCAATAAAATTAAAATGCCAGCTCCCCTATCTGATGGTTTAGTAGAATATGCCGATGGTACAGAAGCAACATCTGAACAAATGGCCAAGGATGTTACTGTATTTATGATGTGGGCAGCAGAGCCTCATTTAGAGGCTAGACATAAGATTGGATTTAGAGCCATTAGTTATTTAATTATTTTATCAATATTAGTTTACTTTAGTATGAAAAAAATTTGGTCACGTGTTGAAACGGATGTTTAAAACATCTCCATCTTTCACTAAATATTCTTTACCTTCTAATCTCATTTTCCCATTACTCTTTGAATTCGCCCATCCATTGTTATGTACAAAATCTGTGAACGATACTGTTTCTGCTCTAATGAATCCTTTTTCAAAATCTGTATGTATTTCCCCAGCTGCCTTTGGAGCGGTACAATTTTTTGATATTGTCCATGCTCTAGATTCTTCAGAGCCTGAAGTGAAAAATGTTTCAATCTTTAATAATTGATATCCTTTTTTAATTAAATTATTTAAACCAGTTTCTTTTATTCCCAAAACTTCCATATATTTTTTCTTTTCAAGCTTATCAAGTTGGTTAATTTGATTTTCTATATCGGCAGAAACTATAATTGTATTTTTTTCGCCAAATCTATTTATAAAATTATTTGTATAATTATTTCCATTAACAATACTTTTTTCATCAACATTACATACATATAATTTGGGTTTTATACTAATCAAACCACTTAACTTTAATTCTTTTGCACTAAACTTTTCAGATAGTTCATTTAAATCACCATCTTTATTAATTAGTTCTTTTGTATTTTTTAAGATTTCAATTTGAATATCATCTAAGTTTTTTATGTTTTTTTTATCGATTCTTCTTTCTATTGACTCTAAATCTGCCAATTTCATTTCTGTTTCAACAATATCCAAGTCTCTTATTGGGTCAATGCCTGTATTTACGTTTTGAATATCTTCCGAGTCAAAACATCTTAGTAAATGAATTGTTGCATCAACTTCTCTAATATGTGAAAGAAATTTATTTCCTAGGCCTTCTCCTTTTGAGGCACCTTTTACTAATCCTGCAATATCCACAAAAGAAATAGTTGTATTTATTTTTTTTTTGATTTTGAAATTTCAGCTAATTTATCTAATCTTTCAT
>MDSV01176294.1_pt1 | contig 18323 bp, 10 predicted proteins | sample 810851 | NCBI WGS metagenome assembly MDSV01 (sample SAMN05326640, study PRJNA326480) | marine metagenome | isolation source: seawater | place: Atlantic Ocean: North East | collected 2012 | reverse complement strand
TGGTTTTACTATCGGAATTTTAGGTACATCCACACTCCATTTACCAACTGAAGCACTTAACATCGGCTATGTTGAACTTGCATTCTTGGCTTACTACGATTCATCTGAAAATTTGCTATGGGTCCAAGCTCAACTGACTGACGCTTCTTACCTATTCGACAAAAATTGTCGTTTGACCGGTGGATTTGCATTGGTTAGTTGGTTTTCAAGAGGTGAATTTGTTCTCTCTGTTGGCGGGTATCATCCAAAGTTCAAAGCTCCATCGTATTATCCAGAAGTCCCACGACTTGGAATAAATTGGAAACCGATGTCAAAATTGACGATTAAAGGAGGTGCTTACTTCACTGTATGTACGTCAGCTGTGATGCTTGGAGGAGGGCTCGAAGCGACATTCAAAGCAGGTTCGCTAAGTGCTGCATTTAGAGCCGGCGTCGATGTTCTGGTCGTGTTTGACCCATTCTACTACAGTTTTGGAATTTATATTGGCGTATCTGTGAGACTCAAGACTTGGCTGGGCACTCTGAAAGCATCCTTGGGAGCAGATTTGCAAATTGAAGGGCCAAAAATGAGAGGAACTGCAAAGATTGACGTTGCATTCATCAGTTTTACCGTAAAATTCGGCGCCAACAGTGCAACGGAATTCAAAGCAATTGGCTTCGATGAATTTGTCAACAAGCATGTCTTACAACTTTCGGAAAAACTAGATTCTCTCGCTACTGACTTTAGTTCAGAGTGCTTCTCATCACAAATTCCAGATGGATTGGTTCGATGTGACGATGGGAATGAGCGCTCAGGTTTGCAGCAGGACCCGTGGATTGTTGTACCTGAGTTTGAATTGTTCAGTTCACATATTTTCCCAGCGAGTAGTCATACTGTGAAGGCAGATTCACAACTTGTCACCTCAGCTTGGCGAATCGATAATGTCGGAGTCATTGATGAAATTAAGTTAGCCCCTTGTGGAATCGATCATGGAATTACATCAAATTATACTCTTGATATCATTCCGCTTGGTGGAAATTCTGCGGTCAATATTCTGGATGGGATTTCAGCAATTAACAAAGCAACGCACTTCCCAGAAACTGTTTGGCGCTGTGAGATGAAAAATGGCAGGCCAGTTGCACTCAAGAAACCAAGTAGTCAGCAACCGAAATTTTTGACGGGCACATCTCTTCAGTTCCGTGCGTGTTCACTTCCTCGAAACTGGACCAACACGACATCAATGGACCAGGTAAAACAATCCACATTCATTCATAACTTACCCCTTCGAAAAGGTACTGCTTCTAATCCGGTTATTGGCAGTGCAGTTCCAAAGTTATCAACAACTCCTGAAATTGAATCAATTAAAGTCCAAAGAACCCGCCCCGCATCGCTGCAAGATATTTTGACAATTGCAGGAAATCCTGATATTCTGAAAGCAAATCAAGAAAAAATTCGTGTTCGAGCCGAGACTACATCTGCCAATTTCGAACATGATGTTGTAGAACAGCGAGGCATAGATATTGGAGGGATGATTCGATGAATAATCATCAAGCACGCATTCTACGACGACGGTCACCACCTCGCATCATCACGCTTGAAGGCGGACTAGGTGGAAATCATCCACTCAAAATTCGACAAACAATTCCAAACATTACCCACTCCACAGACAAAAAACCATCTCTCATTCCAAAATTGCAAGAGATTGTCCAAATTGGCCAAATCGAAAAATCGCAGAATAATTCATCTGATTTGACAACTGTTTCGGACTATCCGAACCAAGTGAATTTACCCCGAGTCTCCGTCTCAAGACGACCTACATCGACGTTAAAAATTCTCGAAGATAAAAAACCAGAACCTGTTCATACACCTCAAAACAAAGTGAAAATGCCACAATTTGGTTCTGGCTATCAAAACAGGATTGAAAGAAACTCTCGTACAAAGGCAATGATGAATGAAGGAGCTGTCGTCGAGAGTGGCACCCGCCAAGTATGGGCTTTGCCTCAATCTTACAGACCTGAAGTCCATTCCCATCAACCGTGTCTAGTCGTTTCAGGCAACCAAGGGCTTCGAATTTCGTTCCATAGAGATGCAGGTAGTATTCTACAAGACCTCGAAATTCCACCGTCTGAAGAAGAAACTGAAATTGGGTTGCCCGAAGGAACCCGAATGTTTACGATACAAGGTATGGGAGGAGGAGAACTGATAGATTCTGAAATTGAACCTTCAGCAGGAAGCATCTCTGAGATGTATCCGAATGGAGCACTATCGTGTATCGGATTCCAACGTCTTTCAACCGTTCATCAAATTGGATATTTTCGTTATCTTTCACGAGGAATGTTCATCCAGGCACAAGAATCACCATCTCGAAAAATCATGGAAAATATATCTCTATTTAGTGCAGGTGAAGTTCTTTCAAAAATTGATAACATTCGAATTTATTCATCATCCAAAATCCGGACATTTGTCGTCATTGTAAGAACATTAGAAAATTGTCAACCAAAAGTGAAATTGGCCATGGAAGGTGTTGAACATGGAGATGAACCCAGCGTTATCGAGCGTTCGGATGGCTACGCGTATGTTTGGAGTGTTGAGGCAGAAGACGAATTCTTAGGTCCGGCAATTATTGACATCGAAACCGATGAAACAACCGATGTAAATTCCGTTCTCGCATTTAGAGCAGGTTCTGAACAAGTTCTCGGTGTATTACGTGCAAGTATGTGGACGAAACTCGTCCCCAACAGTACACTTTCCCCCGATGGAATTTCTACAGTATGTTGGTCTCATGATGCAGATGAAAAAATTGACAAGGTTGATTCTATTGTCCCTAAAAATTGGAAGTTAAGCCAATCGAAGATATCATCGGTCGAAAGGAGACCTGTACCAAAACCCCAACCTCAGCCGGTTTCAAAACCAACAGATTCTCCTCGTGCAATTCGAACTGATTTGCCCGAAATTGAGGCAACTCCTGCCCAATCAAATCAGAAATACACATTTGACTTATCGCAGTTTGCTGCTGATGAAGATGAGGATGACACCATGACTTTCAAGTTAACATCTGGACCAAATTGGTTAACACTTTCCCCCGATGGAATCTTAACAGGAATACCATCGAATCAAAATGAAGGCCGTAATGAGGTCATTGTGAGGGTTTCAGATGGAGAAGGACTGTCATCTGATGCAATGATCATCATCGAAGTCGAGGTAAAGTCACTCAACAGAGCACCTTATTGGAAGCCGAACATTACGAAAAAAACGAATACCGGTGATGGTTCAACCGACAAAATCAAACGCAATATTTCAAGTGACAAAAAAGCGAATCCAAAGCAAAGGAGGAGGAGATGATGAGTCAACAACCTATTCCTGAATATCCCCCAGTAGGTGTAATTCGCTTATTTGATAGCATACAGCCTCCATTATCACAAGGTGAATACAAGATTCAAATGAAACAAACATTCCCTCAGCAAGTTGATGGAAAATCCACGGACATGCCCACAAACTCAATTCAAAACAAATACATCAAGGTTGATGGGTCACGTTGGTCGATTGACCCCCTAACCGTTCACTCTCGAAGTCCACCAAAAAACGAGCAAGGCGTAAAACTTGATTATACATTACCGAAAATAGTCTTCCAAAGTAAAACTCTACCGTGGGAAAGGCAAATTCCTGGTACTGGACAAAATAATCCATGGATGTGCTTACTTCTCATTCGTGAAGATGAATTTAATGATTATTGTAGAATTTTGCCAGACCAATTAACAGATACCGATACGCTAACTGGAACTTCTCATGATATCGAACCAGATGCAAGCCCAGCCATTCAAATTAAAATTCTCGAAATTACCGATAAATTACTCAAAGCAATTGGTCCAAAGCAAGATGAATTAAGTCTGTTGTCTCACGGACTGCAAGTAAATCCAATGGACAAAGAGCTGTGCGGGAACGATGAGGATGGACTTTTCTCAGTTGTTCTTTCAAATCGCGTTCCATCTGTCCCAGATACCAAATACACAGCCTGCTTAGTCTCTGTAGAAGATTGCTTTTTTGATTTGCCAAACCACAGAGAAGTCAGTTATATATCGCAACCTTCAACATTGGTCAAAGAAAAAGTAGCCTATGGCGAATCTACCATTGAGATTGCAAAGTCCGCCAGTTCGGACAGAAAAAAGTCTGTTCGAAATGATAACAAGACATTGCCTCAACAAATGCAACCAACGAATGGAACACATTCGGGGATAAAGAAGCATCTGGTTTTACTGGACCATTGGAACTTCAAAACCGGTTCAGGTGGAGATTTTGAAAGTAAAATCAAATCAATACGATTCCGCTCTAGAGAAAAACATTCAGAAGACATAGGTGAACTTGGAAGCGTGTATGACTTTGCCGATGGGACCGGTGATGACCGAATGTATGAACCTGCGCTGTTGGGCAATGACATGGATCCGGATGTATCTGTCAATTCGTTCTTGTTTACTGAAATTGTAGAGCATGATGGAATTCGCCGTCCATGTCTTTACAGAAGTCCTTGTGTGGCAATTCCGGTGAATCACGAGCCAAAGCAAGAGCCTTACCTCAATTCGGATGATGCAAGAGGATTGGAACCATCAAGTGGGCTGGATGTGATTCACCATTCTGCAGCTTTTGAGCTTGGTCGATTACTTGCAATGAGTGACCCGAAATTTATTGATTCACTGTCGCGCTGGAGAAACTTGTGGAATAAAAAACAAGAGAAAAAGAAGTATCGTGATGATCTTGTTTTGGAATCAGCCTTAGACCTCGACTATGAGAGAATGCATAATGAAAATGTTTCAATCCAAAGTACAATTCAAAAAGGGATTCTAACAAACTCTTCTGCAAAATACGAGCCTTTACTTGAGAAAGTTGAAGGAAAATTAGAGACCCGTATGGGGAATGAAGTTGATGATTTTGACGAAGCACAGTTCAAGGTGATTGGAAAGGATATGGAACTTCCCGAACACATGAGCATTGCCTCCCCAGAGGCCGTTGAAGTCATGTTAAAAGAACAACTTACACGTGGAGGTGAGAATCTTGCAAGGCGTTAAAGAAATTAAGCTGGACTTGAGATATGTGCTCAAGGAAACCATTGTAGGAATGGTTCAGCCTCTTCTAGGTGATGCTGAGCAGCAGGCTTGGAACCATGTTCTTCAATGGCTCACTCGGTTGCGATTATTGGAGGGAGTTCCTTTCAGTTACATTGTACCGTCAAATGAGATGCTACCAAACGAAAGTATTCGCTTCTTCCATGTTGATCGAAATTGGCTTGACGCATTGGTCGACGGCGCGTTGAGTACTGGAGTACTGGATTCAAGAGGGGCGTTAGCGGATTCTAAACCAAGTATACGTAATGAGAAATATGCTGAACTCATTAACGAACTCAACGGCCGTGAGGTCGTTCAAAATCCCCTAAGAGCTTCGCTATCCACATTTGAAAAACTCGAAAAAGCAGACCAAGGATTATTGCACTCCATTCGAAAGAACTCTGCAGAATTTGCCAAGACGGAAGTTTCCAAAAAATTCAGCAAGATTGAAGTTTCCAAAGATTCGTTAAAGACTGAACTGGATTTCGCTCAGGAACATGCTAAATCACATCTATCTCAAGTGATGTCGGGTGTGGAATTTACAAAAGGAGGTTTGTTAACCGGATTTTTAATTCGCTCGAGTGTCGTTCGAGACTATCCAGGTCTGCAAATCGGTGCGTATGATTCACCTCAATCCATTGGTACTAACAGAGAAATAGCATACCAAGAGGCAAACCGTGTTGAAACTCTACGTCAAGTTCGTTTATCCGAATCCATCCTCCTTTGCATATTCAATGGCTCTCCTACACATTTGAGGATAAAAGAGCCCGGTGAGGGCATACGCCTTGGTGTTGAAGTTTCAGACGGAGTCGACCCAAACTCGGCTTGGTTCTATGAAACTACATTCAAAACTGAAGACGGGGAACTCTCCGTTGAAACCCAATCTGCTACTGGTACAGTTTACGACAAGTTGAAAATTCATGCTCGCAAAGGTACGGGTGATGTTTCTGTTCTCAACATTCGTGAGGTTTTAGGAACGATTACTGGCAAAGAATGGAGTACAGACCAAAATCAAACTCTATCAAAGGGAGGATATGTGGCCACTCAACTTATGCAATTCCCTTACCAACAAGATTTCCAATACGACTCAATACATCAAGACCCCTTGAATAATCAGAAACATTCAATGGTACACACTGAATCAATACTTGATGATTCAGATGCCATCAACTCACTTGAAAACCAAGTGACATACACTCGAAACCCCGGAGGTGATGAGTGATGAAAAAAACCAATCCCAGTGCTCGAAAAGCTCCAGCAAGCAAAGAAAAGGATGTCCCGATTCTACAAAAACCTCAGCGAACGACTCCGAGCGCACCTCAACCCGGCTTATGGAGAGACGATGTATCTGCTCCAATCCAGAAGACGCAACCTGCTCTTGAATCTAAAACACCTGTGGCGAAGGATGTTAATGTTCGAATGGTAGAGGACCAAAGTCAACTGAGCATGAAGGCAAAAGTCGAGCCAATTCATTCATCCGTTTCTGCAGAAGACCTTCGAAAAACTGTTCCTGCTCGTCGTCATTTGATGGTTCCAATTAACGTTCAAGCACTCGTTGTACCTTCACCACCAAGCGATAAGAAGCAAAATATGAAAAATGACAAATCCTCTCCGTTTGATAAAACACAATCAAAATCCTTCTCAACTTCTTATGGGCAACGAGCATCACTTAAATCCGAAATCCAAAATCTTGATTCGGAAGGAAATTCACTATCGCCCGGTGAAGAACAAAAGTCGGGATGGGGCTTACCAAATCCATTTGACTATCAATCTGCTCACCCGAGTGCTTCCGGTCTCGATGTTGGAATTCACCTGTTTTGGACGCTTCCTAAAGCATTGCTTCAAGGTGATGTAAAAGACCAAGACAATGGCGTACAAAACGAATACAACTCACCAGAAGGTCTTGTTCCCGATAGATATATTCCTGCCGATGAAGGCTATGAACATCCAATAACATTTGAAGACGCAGTTGAAAATAGAGTTGAGTTTACCACCGAAGAAACACCAGATGGAACACTTCGAGAAACACTCACATTTGGTCAATTGCCCGACCGTTGGATTGTTATCCGACTGGGTTCAAACCCCGCACTTAAAGCATGGATTATTGAATCGTCCACGCTAGAAGTAACCCCTCTTGCAGGGTATTCTCCTAAACCAGTTAATTCAAATATCCCGGAAATGACTGCTATAGGGCCGAACGACGGGGATATTTACTGGACTGCAACATACGATAATGCCAAAAATCGATTTACATTCCATGATTTGCCGAACAACGGAGAAACAGGACCCTTTGACTACATTGTTTGTGGATGGTTTTCAGACCCTCAAAACGACCCAGCATTCATGCCCGAAAATGCTTCTGAGGAAGATTGGTTCGCATTTATCCGTGATAACCTCAATTGGAATGTGAGACGCACTGATGTCGATGATGATTTCAGTTTATCAGTTCCGCTGATGAAGTTCGCAATGGAGGTGGATTCATGAGGAAGTTTAGACTAGGTAAATCCAAGGTTAAGCAGACCGCATCTCAATCAAGTGAAAAGAAAACAATTGTGAGCGAAAAACTTCACAAGTCTATTCCATCAAAAAATGCTCATGCATCCGATTCGGAAATCGGTTCTTTTGGGAAGCTTCAATCGCGTCAATCTGTCGATCTTATTGGTTCAAACTGGCCTCGTCAAGCTGTGTACCATGGTTCGGCAATTGGAGTACAGTGGGGGCCAAATGCAGCGGTTCAACAGCCATTATCAGAAGTTGATGCCTCAGTAGGAATCAACCAAGAAGAAGCGCTAGCGGCCATGATTTCTACTGAAATTCAAGAAGACAATTTCTTACTTGAGCCGCAGAGAGAGGAGTTTGAAAAATATCTCGTCGGATTTACTCATGATTTACTCGGTGAACTTGAGACTCCTGACGGACAATACAAATTCAGCCAAGAACTCCACAGAGAGACCTTCCATTCAGTTTCATCCGGGGTGATTTTTGATTATGTTAAACCAGAAACACCTCCAGAACCCAAAACTTCGCAAGGGTCTCACACAGCCGGTAAAAAAGTTGTTGATTCGAATGCAACAGCGATGATAAAGAATAGTTATGGTTTGAAGGAAGACGGAAATAGAAACTTTCAGCAACCTGAAGGTTTGGTTCGTGTGCCACAGTTCAAAACCGAAACAACCGCCTTTGAACAGCCGGAAAAACTACCTGAAGCATCTCCTCCGCCGCCTGCAAAAGTTGCGGAGTATGCTGCACCACGATATTACGAGACAAAAGATCCTGTGTTTATGGTTTCTGATCAACGCCAATCTACACGCTCGGTTGCTGAAGGATACTATGACCCGAATGGATTAACAAATGTGCGAACCATGCAGTCAATTCAGCGCCTTTTCGCTTTGGACAACACTCCAACTTATGTATGTAAAAATCGAAATTGGATTCCTAAAGAGATAGATTTTTTGATTGAAGAAACCAAAAGATACTCTGCATCGTATCGAAACAGCCCTATAATTTCCTCTTTCTTGCGTAAATACTCTCGTGGTCAGATTCAAACCATAACACATCAAAGTTCCAATTCAGATCTAATCTCTCCAGTGGCTCTCAATATCTGGCGTCAAGCATGGATTCCAATTTTACTCGATATAGAATTGGTATATCATTCAGAGCCAAACAATTGGAAATTGGGAGAAGTCGACATGGAACGTGAATCTGGATTTGAAGAAATTGCTTCGCAATCCATTGACTCAATGACGATTAAACAACGTGTTCCAATTTCTCGAAACATTGGTAAAATCGTATCGAAGCAAATCGAACGATTCTTAGAAAGCGAAGATGATTTGGATGAAAATGGCAATGAGGGAGTATTGTCAGACGAAGAAGAAGAAATGTTCCGACTATTGAAAGAGGAATTTCTTTCGAGAGACTTACTCTCAGTCACTCTGAGTGGCATTGATGACAAGATTAACGATTTTTCGATGGACTCTGCTGTCCGGGCTGGAATGCTTGAAATTTCTCGAATTTCCATTGTGGATGCCTTTGGCCAAATTTCCATCATCAGTCCACTTGGTCTAACAACACCTGACAGTGATGGTTCGAATCCAAAGGTAAGTGTGGGGCTCAGTCTGCAAAATCAAGAAGATGCTCCAGGAAAATTGGTTCTGCGCCCAAGAATTCCAAAGCCTTCGCGTCTTGATTTCAAATTACTCGCACATGACTCCGATGATATGCCGTCAAATACCGCTTCAAAATCGATTTCAACCAATTATCCTGCTCGTTCACCTGTTTGCGGCTACCTGTTACCCGACCACATTGAATGGGCAATGGAAGTGTTCAACCATGAAGGGCAGGCGAAAGGCCAACTTCGTGTTGCAAATAGAGATTGGACACTTCTCGGTATTCAAAAAGGAAAATTGGCATGGGACCCCGCACCAGGACAAAATTCCCCAGCAGGAGTTCTACCGGAAACACAGAATGTCCATATGGATCGTTTGCTTCATTCCTTGATGGAAATTGGAATGACTGATGAATTGGAGAAGGATATTCCTGACAGTGGTGAAGGAGCGCTTTCTGCGATGTTAAGGGCTATTGATACCACGTATTGGCATTCGGACCCATTTGGAAAAGGTGGAGCAAATCATCCTTCGTTCTTCATGGGTCGTCCAGTCGCTGTCGTTCGAGCTAAAATTCGACTCCAAGTTGAAGGAGGTGAAAACGGAATGAGTGAAGATTTGAAGAAATATCCATTCCAGGTTCGACTTGGAAGTGTAACAAAATCAATTGACGGACTCCTTGGTTACTTTGTGAATGATGACTATTCACGATTCATGAGTGTGTTCCCGCTAGAAAACGGCAGTCCAGTAGTACCTTCAGCAGGTTCAATTGATCATGATTACCTGACCTTTGACAATACAATTGACCTTCTACCTGAACAAGATGTTTATCTCACGCTCTTGATGAACCCGCAAGCATCATTGCATGTCACTTCAGGAATTCTACCACAAAAAGAAATTACCCTTCTCCGAGATCATTGGGAGGATGCTCTATCGCAAATAGCTCCGACTTTCAAAGTCGGCCCTGTCCTCGTTGACCCGAACTCGGTTAGAATGCCCATCGATGATGCGAAGCCAAATCTGATTTGGAAATGGGTTCATAGAGAGACACCGTCCGAATGGAAAGAGTCTGAGATTAAAGATTCAGATTCTTTGGCAGGATTGCCAGCAGGTAAAATGACTGCGTATGAAGGATGGATTAAACTTGATATTGATGAAAATGCATAAAATTTGTAAACAGGTGATTGAATGAAAGATGGAATGAAAATCCTCGTAATATTGGCCGTAGCATCGGTCTTTATCGGAACAATACAAATGCAGCCAAATTCCCTTCAAAATCAATTTGAAGATGAACATTCAAAAATTGTTTCAACATCAGCACGTAATGCTTCATGTGACCCTCATATCAATGTCTCTCTCGAGACAACAACATTTACTCCAGATCGTAAAATTCCATTAGAAATTGGCCTTTCATGCATGGATTACCAATCGATTTACGATGACAATGGTAACGGAATTATGGACTTTGATTTGCAAGTAAAATTGTATAGAAATGGCGCTGCTGGAAGTGAACAAATATGGTTCGCAAATCAAAACTCCAAATATTGTGTGGGTATAAGTTGTGTATACTGGGACTTTAATTCAAATTCTACAGAATTTGTCGAAGTGTTTTACATCAATGGGGCCATAAACAACGATGCTGAAAATGATGATGAATTATGGCCACCAAGAAACAATAATTTGACCTCGAATCACACCTACACAGCCGTAGTAACGTTAGCTTCTATGAATCAATATTTCTCGATGAGTAGAAACATATCATTTACAGTCGTTCCTCCGACAATTTCTCAGCCATGTGTACCCTTGCTGAAAACATTTACAACAAACAGTCCTGAATCAATCGCAACCGATCCTCTCGAATCCGGAGAGTTCTATAGATTCACAGATATCATGTATAACCATCTTGATTTGACCTGCTTAGATGAGAATGATGGGTACCATGTTATGTGGAGAATCACCGAATGGCAAAGTGGTGAGGAACTGGACAGTGGTTGGTGGAATGTTACCGGTGAAAAAGAGACTCAAACAACAATCGCACGATTGGCATCGAGCATTCATGTTTACGATGGTTCAATGAAATATGCAATATCTGGTTCTGCATTTTCCGACTCTGGAACTCAAATCCAATACTATCCAAATCAAGGCTACAGTTATTCATATGGTGGATTCTGGATAAATATTAGCGACATAGATGATGATTTCATTGAAGATCCTAATGACAACTGCATATATGTTCAAAATCCTTACCAGCTCGATTTAGATTCAGACCAAACTGGTGATGTTTGTGACCAGGACATGGACGGTGATGGCGTAGAAAATTCAATGCCATTCAACGGTTCTGGTCAAGACAAGTGCCCTTACCAAGATGCTTCGGAGAATGATGAGGACCTTGACGGTTGCATTGATGAAATCGTACTTGAAGACTCCGATAACGATTCGATTCCAAATGTGTATGATTCCTATCCATATACGCCTTATACAGATGATTTTGACAACGATTCCGTTGTCAACACACGAGACAATTGTCCGAATATCTCAAACCTCGATCAGACGAATATGGATAACGATGATTTTGGCGATGCATGTGATTTTGATATTGATGGAGATGGCGTCAACAACTCCATTCCAGTGGTTCTATCAAATTCCTCAAATTTCGACCTCTGTCCATATACCGCAGTGAACTCCACTACAGATCGCGATATGGATGGCTGTTTCGATGACCCCGAGCCTCAAGTTGTCGAATGTCCTGCGTGTAATCAGAGCGAACCTGTTGCAGATGAACCTATAGACAGCGAAACCAACGATACGGCAATCCTCGACCCAGAAGATATCCCAACCGCTGCCGCCATAGGTGGAGCCGGTGCATTTGGTGGTGGTCTTGCCGCAGTCGGAATACGTAAATTGAGACAAGGCGCACGTTACATTGGTGTTGACGATGGTTTGGATATGCTGAAGCATCTGCCAAAGAGAAAGAAGGCGGATAGCGGTTCTGATCATTACTTCCAAAAGGGTCGCATTCGACAACAGGAGATGACGAAATCTGCAGATAAATTGCTCGACGACTACATCGAAGATGGTGATAAGAAAAAAGTAGCGAACAGTGATTCGAAAAGCAAAAGCAGAAAAAAACGTAAAAAAGAGGTGTTAAAGTGAGTGATGAATATATTTTAGATGACGTAATTGAAACCTTTTCTGACGAGGATACTTTACTTTCAGACATACAGAATAATCCAGTAAAATGGTTGCTCTCACTTGCCATAATTGCTCCCGGAATGGCATACACAATGGCCGCAGAACCGTCGTATACTGAAGCAATGATCAATTGGGGACTCCCAGAAAATCTCGATTGGATATTGGCAATACTTGTGACTGGACAACTCTTCATTGCTCCACTCTCATGCTATATCTTAGCTCGAACGGGAAACCTTGCCCCAGGACTTTTTATTGCTATGGGTGGCTCCGCAATTCTGCTAGCAAATCCAATGGAAATTGCAGAATTTTCAGAAGTTTTCGGATGGCCTTTTGCAATTTTCTGCATAGCACTGACCATTCCCATGCTTTATGTTTTGAAAAGTAAGAAAAAATTGCTTGACCCTGGCAAAGAAAGAACCACATGGTGTACATTGCTCTCTGCTTCGCTACTGGTGTTTACCATTGCAGCGATTGTACCATCGAGTGGAGTTGCACTCGCTGATTTCTCCTGTGAAGATGAAGTTGGAAATTTGCTATCCGAAGTTGATGTGTTGTCTGGAACCTCAGATGCTTGTTCAGCCCTTACCTACCGATATGCACCCATACTCGGAATGGTTCTTGCCATTGGCTACGCATGGCCTAAAGGAAAGAAGATTATTGATGACTTGAGTGATGACTTCCTCGATGGCCTCAAAGATTGAATGTTCACATTCCAAAGGATGACGGGTCGATATCCATATCGCCTTCTTTCATCATCTTACGCATTTGTTTGTTCAACTTGCGGTTACCACCCATGCCTTTCATCATCTTTCGTGAACGATTCCATTGAGCAATGAGTTCTCGAACATCTTTTTCACGAACACCAGCACCACGGGCAACTCTTCGAATTCTGTCAGCTTTAATTTTAGCAGGCTCGTTCTTTTCCCATGCTGTCATACTGTCCATAATTGTTCGATAGCGGTCAAGGTTTCCTTGCATAGCCTCTTTCTGACTTTTGGACATGGCACCCATGCCGCCAAGCATATTTCCAGGCAAAAAAGACATCAACTTGTCGATCGTTCCGACCTTGGACATCATCTCCATCTGTTTGTACATGTCATTTAGAGTAAATCGGCCACTCATTAAGCGCTGTGTGAGTCGCATTGCCTCCTCTTCATCCATGTCTTCTGGAGCCAAATCGATGAGTCCTTGGATGTCTCCCATTCCAAGAAGACGGGAAATAAATCGATCCGACTCGAACTTCTCAAGGTCCGGAACATTTTCTCCGGTACCGATGTGAACGATTGGAGCACCAGTTGCTGCTACAGCAGACAGCGCTCCACCTCCACGAGCGGTACCATCGAGTTTTGTAATTACAATGCCAGTTACTCCGGCTAATGAATGGAACGATGCTGCTACAGGGCCTGCTGCTTGACCGACCTGCGCATCGATGACCAGCCATCGTTCACTTGCTCGGGTAATCGATGAAATTTGTTCCAATTCATCGACCAAATCTTGGTCAAGTTGGTGGCGACCGGCAGTATCCACAATAACCAAATCAGCAGATGCACAAGCAGCTAACCCATTTCGAACAATGGTTGGAGCATCTTTGGTTTCTGGTTCACCGTACACTTGAACAGTTGAGTCTTCGAGTAATTGAGACAATTGCGCATATGCACCTGGGCGATGAACGTCGGCTTCAATGACGGCCACACGAAGGCCATGTTTCCTGCGATACCATTCTGCTAGTTTAGCCGTGGTCGTGGTCTTACCTTGACCGTAAAGGCCGACGAGCAAAAGAGTCGCACCATGGGGTTGGAACTGATGTGCAGGTCCTAGAAGACGCACAAGTTCCGTGTAGAGGATGTTCATTGCATGCGTTTGAAGAGTGAGGCCAGGACGGGGCTTTTCTTCGAGAAGACGCGCCTCCAATTTTTCGACTAAATCCTTCGTTTGACGTACATTGAAATCTGCTTCTTGTAAAGCACGACGAAGACTACGAGTCATTTCACGGAGTTCTTCTTCATCGATTTTTCGTTTGTTCTTCAACAAACCTATGGAACGAAAGATTCCGCGAGAGAGCCCTTCAAGTGCCATGCCTTACCGTATCGGTTTTCCCATTTCAACCCACCCATCACTCAAGCAGGAGTTCAACAAATCAAAGTGGGATATCAAGACGGAGAACATCATTCTCAAGTTTTGCAGAAACCTGACTGGCTTTGGTCGGCACGCTGGTTTCAATTTCACGCTCTCGACCATTGAGGCCGACATAGAGAATTCCATCGTCGCTACGAAGTGAAAGTTCGTCGCGCTTTATGCCGGGATAATGTAGGAAAATTCTCTCAAAATCATCATGCATTTCCCTCTTCATGCCGCGGTGTATCGAATGATGAAGAGTTTCACCGATGGCGTGAGGTCCAAGAGAGTCATCCAAAACACTAACCTCACCGTAAAGTCGAGTTCCAACTGCACGCAGTTGCTCCAAACCGACCACCTCGTTATCAAGCAATTCCATCGTGGCAATTTCTACACCATCAAGTTCTTTGTTGAGCTCATCAATCCGAACCAATTCTGCGTTTCTTCGATTCATCAAAAACGGATGGTCAAATTCAGGAGTGACTCGGTTTACCAAACAATTCGGAACTGGAAGTTCGTATTCACGCAGGGATTGGTGTGCTCTCAATGTCTCGTTAATGCCCATACGTTCGGGAATAGTAACGAGTGTGAAGGATGTGATGTCTTCATTCGACAACACTCGGCGCACATGGAGTACCCTGCGGCGAAAGCGTTCCAGTTCCTCCTTCATTGCCTCGCTTTCTTTGCGACCAAAAAGCATCGAGCGAAGACCACCTGAAACCCGCATCATTCGAATGATTCGGTCAGACCATGATTCGATAAGTTCTGGTAGAGAGAGAAACCGAAGTGTATGCCCGGTAGGGGCTGTATCAAAGACAATGACATCCCATGTTGGATCTTCAACATGTCGCAACAATTCGTCAAAAGCGAGAGCTTCATCAAGTCCTGGAATCACCATTTCTGACGTTTGAACTTCGGATCGCATTTCATCAATCTCCTGTTTTGCATTAGGGTCCAACATCATACTGAGCGTTCCTAAGCCACCCATTCCACCTCCGGAACCCATGCTGTTCATCATATCACCAAGTTTTGGAAGAACCGATGAAATCTTCGATTCTGGGTCCATTTCAAGGCCAAACAAACCCTCGACACCTTCGATAGGTGTCGGCTGTGGACCGATCTCAACACCAAGTGAATCCGAAGTTGAGTGAGCAGGGTCACTTGAAACCAACAAAACGCGAAGCCCCGAGTCAGCTAACCATACAGCAGTAGATGCCGAAGTCGTGGTTTTGCCAACGCCTCCTTTACCACCAAACAACAAAAGACGAGCCATGACTTCTCCAATGTAAGGTAGTCTTTGAATACAGCGCCTACACATTGAATGAATCAACGACTTGATGAAGGTAAACTCTGCCCACGCAACATGGCCTCAGACTTTGTCTTGTTTCAGGTCGCAAGTATCTCTGCTCTTGTTGGGATGACGCTTGGTTGGAGGGGAGTGATGACCAAGTACTCTGGGTTCTATGACCTGCCTACTGCATGGAGTAATGTTTTTTGGGGCATATTAATCGGTGGTTTTTACGGTTCACTCACTCACAATTTCATTGTCATACCCTATATTGAACAACTCCTCATTGATCAGGAGGCAGCGGTTGTCAATCCAATCAATCTCCTGCTGTTGTGTGTTTTAGCATCTGTTGCAGTTCATCTTTTGTTACGAAGAGATAGAGTTCGGAAAGGCAGTTCTCAAACAACCAGTGGGTGGGCACTGGGACTCGCAATGGGGGGTATGATGGCGATGGTGTTCATTTTGCGAATTTTGGAATCGTTTGAAATGACTCCTAGTATGGCGATAACGATTCTTTGCCTAGCCATTTTCGGGCCTCGCTGTGAAGCACTCATCTCCTCCTTTCAAGGTCACTTAATGCTTCAAGGAAAACGCTGGGGAGCTGTTCTGCGTGGTACTTTTTGGCGTTGTGCCTATGTTGTTATGTTCGCCTTTGCACTGGTAAATATTTCTGCATGGATCTTCATTATTCCTGCAGCACTGATTTTCAATCGCTCTTCACAGAATTGGATATGGGAATCAATTCCAAAGGAAGGAAAGAAAAGATTGCGAAAAATTTGGGCACGAAATGCTCGTGAAATACAGAACCTAAAAACTTCACAACTCCAATCAACGCCCGTTCACGGCGTGATTCTGGATGAAGAGTGAAATAAGCATATACTTACATGTATGCAATGAACTGTTTTTGATGTCATTTCCTTCGTCATCACAAATAAGCATTTATTGGGCCCTCCTCACGCAACCGTTATACAACGCCTACCGAACCAATGTGTATGGGTTCTTGCCCCTACTGCCAGAGCGTGACCCAAGCGGGTGACACAATTTGCTACACTTGTGGCAGAATTTTGGCAACAATTAAGTCAGAAAACTTCGCAATGGAACAACAGTTCCACAAAGGAAGTCTTGATACGACTTACAAAATGACACGAAAGCCTACTCGTGGCGGTATGGTTCAAACACATACCGGACGTAACATTGACCTTATGAAGAATCGAAGAAATAAGACTCGACACTTGGTGTTGCTGTTTTTGGTTGCTTTCATCATGTTAGCGCCTCAAGTTCGTGAAAATTTGTTTGAGAAATGGGCACCTGGCCTTCAAGAATACATTATGCTGATCCCAGCAGAGTATCATATTTATCCGAATGAGGCGACTTATACTCTCGACCGAACTGTGATTATTATGAATTCAAATCAACAGGGTTGGGCATATGAAGACATCGTAATTCCTACAGACATTACGTCACTGACTGGGGAAAACACTGATTTCAAGTACACGAACGGCGACTTACCGAGTCCTACGGCTCAAATTCAAGAAATTTTAGCGATTAATCTTTTGTTGAAATCAGAAAATGAGGCTGTTGATGATTTTATTCAAATTCCTACGAACGGTTCAACCCTTGAGTACGATGAGCGGTATATTTCGGCCAAGGGACATTCTGTTTGGTGGCCTGAATACAATGGAAATGACAATCGCTCGTGTAAAGTCTCCCAATGCGTGAAAATGGAATTTTCATTGAGCCCTGGTGAAACGGTGATTTTTTCTTTCCAAGTAACGATTACGAGCACATCGTATTCATGGTGGGATAAAGCGACACGGGTTGATTCAGTGATCAATGGCACTGGTGACGGAATCAATATTGAAAACAGTGGAACTTTTGAAGACCTTTTGAATCGTGGCGGTGGTGAAAAGTCTCGAGACTTTACAGACATGACATGGTACAACAGAGGTGCAGACTCAAACGGTGTCAATCATGGATATGCAATAAACGCCCAACATGAACTGGTCAATCAAACCGCAGAAATGATTTCTGCCGGAATACCTGAAAATCGCAAGGACAATGCGTATGCATTTGCAAGGGCTGCATTTGATTATTTACACGCTCACATCACCTACGACAAAAACGCTCCAATAACTGCCCGAAGTGGCCCGGTTTGTTTGGAAGATAAAACCGGAGACTGTGATGAACAAACCAACGCATTCCTCTCGTTACTACGAATCAAGAACATACCTGGATGGTATGTATTTGGGGCTTTAGCTGACATGGACTATTTGGTATGGGAAGGTCACGGTTGGGGATATATTCAACTCCCTATGAGCGAATCATGGTGCAATTCAAAGGAGATTGAATTGGATTCATGTTTTGTTGATGCAGCCGTTGACGTTGTCAACAACAAATGGCTCCTTCATACACCCAACGCATACATTTCGTGGATTGAAGAAGCAGACAGTACCGGTACGCTTCTCAACAACTATTATTCTCCAGGAAAGTATTCCAAAAGCCTGGGTACTGAGCGCATCCGTCCAGTGTATTCCACACTCGGTGATGTCG
>MDSV01041196.1_pt1 | contig 18323 bp, 19 predicted proteins | sample 810851 | NCBI WGS metagenome assembly MDSV01 (sample SAMN05326640, study PRJNA326480) | marine metagenome | isolation source: seawater | place: Atlantic Ocean: North East | collected 2012 | reverse complement strand
GGTGGTGGTTGGGGTAATCCAGAAGGCGGAGGCGGCGGTGGTATAACTGGTGTCTTTGCAGGTTATTCAAGTTCACCACAAGCAGTCGCAAATGCAAAAGGTATAATGACTGCCCCACAAGCAGTAGTTATCGCAGGTGCAGGTGGTGGTGCAGGAACTCTTGGCGAGTCCTCTGATGGTGGTGCAGGTGGCGGACTAGTAGGATTAACAGACGCTGGTAATGCTCAAACCTCAGTTGAAGGAGGACCTATGACTAATGAAGGTGGCGGTGGTGGTTCACAAACTGCAGGTGGTACAGCATGGTCAGGTCCACAAGCAGATGGCGGTGGTGGATTATTTTACGGAGGACCAGATGGTGCTGATGGAGAAGGTGAGATATTTGCAGGCGGTGGTGCAGGTTATTATGGCGGTGGTCGAGGACGAGGTGGACCAGGCGCAACCGAATATGGTGGTGGCGGTGGAGGTAGTTCTTACTACGGTCATCCTCAAGTAACATCAGGTGCAACAACAGCAGGAAGTTCAACGACACCTGCAAGTGGAGGGGAATCTACTCCTTTATATTCGGCAGCAAACTTTCCTGGTTTTGAAGGTCAACCTGGTCCAGTGCCAGGAGGCAGTATAAACATAGGTGATGGTGGTGGAAACAAAGCAGATGGTATACCAGGTGCATTATTAATTACAGCTACAGGCGTGCCTTTATCAACATCAAGTACAACAATTGTATCAAATGCATTTACAGCAGGTTCTGCTCCTAGTACAAGTAGAATAGTTGTATTCCAAGAGAATGTGGATAGTATTACTCTAAATACAGACTTAATTGCTTCTGTATCAAGGGACGGTGGTACTACATTTTCAACAGTTACATTAGCTGATGAGGGATATGTAGTAGGTGCAAGTGGACAAAGAATATTAGCAGGAATAGTAGATGTATCGGGTCAACCTAGTGGTACTTCATTAAGATGGAAATTAGCTCTTGCAAATAATGCCAGTAAAATTCATGGTGTGTCTTTAGCATGGGCGTAAATTAGTATAAATAGTAAGTAAAAGGAGATTTGATATGCCAGTAAAAAGTTTAAAAACAACTATAATTGATGTGAGACCTACAGAAAAACCTACTGAAGGTGCAAAAATAAAGAATATAGATGGTACTACATTTACCGAAGTCAATGATTTTGATAGAGAAAGTAAAGAAAGTACACAAAAAATTAACGATAGTACAGGATATTTTGGAACAAAAGTAAGTAACGGATAATAAATGGCTCTTTCAAAAATTAAAAACACAGGTATTACTGATAGTTCAGTCACTAGTGCAAATATACAAGACGGAACAATAGTCAATGCTGATGTAAATGCTTGTGCAGCTATTGCTTCTACAAAAGTTGCTTGTGTTGCAGCTAGTTCAGAAATTAATAGACTAGAACAAAACATTGGTCTACTAGGATTTAAAATGGCTGTCAATGATGGTCTTACAGTTTTTAATTTAGTTGATGGAGTTGTTGACGAGTTCCATGATGAAAGTGGTGCTGATGAAGGCGAAGGATCAAATGACACTTATTGTTCTTCAAATGATAACTATGTTAATCAAACACCAGGTACACCATACTCAGCAGGTTTTGGTAGAACAGGTAGTGCTGCTCCAATAACAGAACCTCAAACATCAGAAGCAAGTGAGGGTCCTTTCTCACAAGGTGCAGCTGCACCAAGTTCAGTATTTACAGTACCAAGTGGTATAACATCACTTGATATTCAAGCATGGGGTGCTGGAGGAACTGCAGGACCAGGAGGTTCAGGTAATGATGGTGGTGGAGGCGGATATGCTGAAGGCACACTTGCTGTTACAGCAACACAATCAATACATGCTTTCGTAGGAGAAGGTGGTGTCGTATTTTCAACATCTAAAAATGGTGGCTCACGAGGTGGTGGAGGATCAAACGATTGTCATCCATCTGGTGATACTGCTAGTTTAGGTGGAGGCGGAGGTGTAACCTTTGTTTCAAGTGCAAGTAGTCCTCAAGTACCAAGTAGTGCTCCACAAGGTGCACCATTACTTTATGTGGTTGCAGGTGCAGGTGGTGGAGGAGGTATCGAAAGAGGCCCAGGTATTTCAGGTGGTGCAGGTGGTGGTTTAATTGGACTTCGTGCTGCTTCAGGTGGTTTAGAAGCTTCAGCAAGTGCTTGTGAGGCTTCAGGCGGTGGAGGTTCACAAACTGCAGGTGGTCAAGGAGGAAGTGCTGCTCCAATATATACAGGACAAAGTGGATCATTTATGGCTGGTGGTAAAGGCGCAGATACTCCTCAAGGTACTGCAGCTGCTGGTGGTGGTTCAGGATTCTATGGTGGAGGAGGTGGCGGCGGTGCCGTAACTGCACCAGAACAAAAAAGAGGTCATGGTGGAGGTGGTTCATCTTATCACGGACACCCACAAATCACTTCAGGTGCAACAACAGCAGGTACTGTTAATGATACAGGTGAAGAAGGAGAAAGTGGTGGAGTAACACAACCAGGATATGTTGCTTGTACAAGTGATGGTGGTGCAAGACCTACGGGTTCAGGACAAGAAGGATTTATTTTAATGACAGCTGCAACATCAGATGTAACAACATCAACCACAATAGTTTCAAACGCATTTACAGCAGGATCAGCTCCTACTACAAGTAGAATAGTATTATTCCAAGAGAATATAGCAACACCTACATTAAATACAGATATAATAGCCTCTATAAGTAGAGATGGAGGAACTACATTTACAACAGCAACATTAACAGATTCAGGATATGTAACAGGATCCTCAGGACAAAGAATATTGACAGGTACTGCCACAGTTAGTGGTCAACCTAGTGGTACTTCAATGAGATGGAAACTTGCATTAGCAAATAATGCCGTAAAAATTCATGGAGTTTCGTTACAATGGAAATAAGGAGATAAATATAGTATATGGCATACATAGGAAGAGAACCATCATATGGAAGTTTTGAAAAGCAAGCCTTAACAGCAAACGGTTCAACAACAAGTTTTGCGTTGACTTATGTTGTAGGTTCAAGTGCCTCAATACTAGTATCAGTAGCTGGTGTTGTTCAGGAACCAGAAGTTGCATACAATATTTCAGGCGGTGGTGCAAACATAGTTTTTACAGCAGCTCCTGCTTCAGGAGATACAGTCTTTGTAGTCTTTTTAGGCGTAGCACAAGATATAGCAACAATAGGTACAGGTGTAATCACAGGTCAATCAGCACTAGGTGAAGCACCTCAAAGTGATGATGTATTACTTTTATATGATACATCAGCAACAGCACTTAAAAAAGTAACAATAGCAAATGTATTTGACGCTCAAATGACAGCAGCAAAATATGTTACCAGAACATTAACTGGTAATGGTTCAACAACAACTGTCACAATTACAACAGGTCATACTGTTGATTCGGTGATAGTTACAGAAAACGGAATTGTTCAAAGACCAACAACTGATTATACAGTATCAGGCACAACACTAACATTTACAACTGCTCCAGCTTCAGGCGTAGCAGTTAGAGTAAAGGAATTATTAATTTAATATGACACAATTTGTAACATCGGATAATGTAGATTCCACAATAGCAGATTCCCAAGATATCGCATTACTTGGTTTTAAAATGGCAGTAAACGAAGGTTTAACTGTATTTAATCTTGTTGATGGAATTGTAGATGAATTCCATGACGAAAGTGGTGCTGATGAAGGTGAAGGATCAAATGATTTATATTGTGCTACAAATGACTATTACATAAATTCAACAACACCATCAGGTGCTTCAATTACTGCTTCAGCAGGTTTTACAACAACAGCAGTTACAGAAGCTGATACATCAGTAGCAGGAACAAACCCAGATTATGGTTCAGGTACTTTTGGTACATTTACAGTACCAAGTGGTGCAAGTTCTATGGCAATTCAAGTATGGGGCGCAGCTGGTGGTTCATCAATGCACCCACAAGGAACTGCTTTTGATGGTGGAGGTGGCGGTTACGCTGAAGGTACTCTCGCTGTTACAGGTAGTCAAGTATTTGATATCGTTGTAGGTGAAGGTGGATTTGGCTCTAGGTTCCACGATACAAATTTTAGAAAAGCAAGTTTAGGTGGCGGCGGAGATTTACCTGCTACTGCCGCACCAGAACCAGACGGTCATCATGGTGCAGGTGGAGGATTATCAGGTGTGTTCAATGTTGCAACAGCAGAAATGACACAACCTAAAATGGCAAGTTGTCAACCAGGTACAAGAGGAACATATCCAAGTTCAGGAGTGACAGTAGTTGCTGCTGGTGGAGGTGGTTCAGGAAACAGTTATAGAAGAAATACTTGTGAAGGTGGTCACGGCGGAGGCGGTGGCGGTCTTGTAGGTTCAGTTGGTGGAGGTGTTGTAGCACAAACAAACAACGAAGGACCAGGACCAGGACCTGACCACGGATCAGGCGGTGGTGGCGACCAAGAACAAGGTGGTCAAGGTGGTTCAAAACATCCACAAGCTGGTGAAAATGGCGGATTCTTATATGGTGGTGCGGCACACGAAGCAGGCGGAACACAACCTGCAAGTGATGATACACCTGCATATTCAGGTTCAGGTGGAGGCGGATTCTACGGCGGTGGCGGTGGTTCTGCTTGTTCATCACAATTTGGTTCTTTACCATCTGGCTCATCAGGTGCTGGTGGCGGTGGATCATCATACTATGGACATCCACAAATTACATCAGGTTCAACAGAAGCAGCATTTGCAGGATGCACACCAATATGTGCTGTAGGTACAAGTGGCGGTGCGACACAACCAGGTTATGTTTCAGAAGTAGGTCAGATTGAAGGTGTTGCAAGTATACCTCAATATGGGTCTACACAATCAGATCCAAGTTCACATCAAGGCAGTGATGGATATGCATTATTAACAATTAATAATCCTGCCTCAACAACAAGTACAACAATCGTATCAAATGCTTTCACAGCAGGATCAGCTCCTAGTACAAGCAGAATAGTAGTTTTCCAAGAAAATGTAGCGTCACCTACTTTAAATACAGATATAATCGCAAGTATATCAAGGGATGGCGGAACAACATTTACAACAGCAACATTAACAGATAGTGGTTATGTAACTGGATCAAGTGGACAAAGAATATTAGTTGGCACAGCAACAGTTTCAGGTCAACCTAGTGGTACTAATATGAGATGGAAACTTGCATTAGCAAATAATGCTGTAAAAATTCATGGTGTGTCACTACAATGGAAATAGAGAATGACACAAAAAATAGACATAGGTAATTTCTCAGCAGGAGAAGTAGGAAAACAAATTAATGTAGGTCTCTTAGGTTTTAAGATGGCCGTGAATGATTCCTTAACAGTTTTCAATTTAGTAGATGGTGTAGTAGATGAGTTCCATGATGAATCTGGCACAGACGAAGGTGAAGGATCTAATGATACTTATTGCTCTACTAATGATAATTATATCAATACAGTAACAACACCAGCTGCAATTTCAGCAGGATTTACAACAACAACAGTAACAGAAGCAGACACTTCAACAGCAGGTACAAATCCATATGGTAATGGTTATTATAGATGTGGACCTGTCCCATCAGCACAAGCACCTTGCGGAACAAAAAGAAAAGGTAGTGCAGCAACTTTTGGTACATTTACTGTGCCAACAGGTATGACAAGTTTAAACATTCAAGTATGGGGTGCGGCTGGAGGAACAACAAACAAACCTTGTTCATCTGGTGGTGCTGGAGGATATGCAGAAGGTACTCTTGCTGTTACAGCAACTCAAGCTTTATATGTAAGTGCAGGTGAAGGTGGTTATGCTTACGGTCCTAGTGGACCTGCAGGAGTAGGATCAAACTCTGGTGGATATATTTCTTTCTTCGGTGGTGGAGAAGGAGGCGGAGGTACTGGTAATGGTGGCGGTGGTCTCGCAGGAGTATTAAGTGTAACAGATAATAATTTAGATAGTGCACCAGAAGCATACATAGTCGCAGGCGCTGGAGGCGGTGGTGGTTACGGAGGTGGTTCGCAAGAACCATTAAATGCCCTTGCAGGTACAGCTGGTGGCGGTGGAGGTCTAATAGGATATGCAGGCGCTGGAGGCGGTGCTCAAAATAGTGAAAGTGGTTATGCAGGTGGTGGAGGTTCACAAACAGCAGGCGGTGTAGGTGGTGATTTAAACAATCCAAATATTAACGAAGCACCTCAAGCAGACCAACGAGGTTGGAACGCACCATCAAATACAGGTGCACCATATGGTAATAGACCAGGTGGTTTATTTTATGGTGGTGAAGGACACAGTTTTTCAGGTGGCGGCGGCGCAGGATATTACGGCGGCGGCGGTGGTGGATTTGGAGGTTCAAGTGGTGATATTATTGATTCTGGTGGCGGAGGAGGTTCATCTTATGTCGGACATCCACAAATTACATCAGGTTCAACAGAGGATTCTAATGGTTTAGAAAGTGGTGGTGTAACACAACCAGGTTATGTTGCAGATACAGGTGAGGCATTAACTGCCCCTAGTTCTCCATTAGCACCAGGTGAAGATGGATTTGTATTACTCACAGGTACAGCCACAACAACAACCACTTCAAGTACGACAATAGTTTCTAACGCATTTACAGCAGGATCAGCTCCTACTACAAGTAGAATAGTTATATTCCAAGAAACTGTGGGTAGTCATAGTTTAAATACAGATTTAGTTGCTTCAGTTAGTAGAGATAATGGTTCTAATTTTACCACTATTACATTGGCAGACGAAGGATATGTTACAGGTTCTAGTGGACAAAGAATATTAGCAGGTGTTGCAACAATATCAGGTCAACCAAGTGGTACTTCAATGAGATGGAAGTTAGCACTTGCAAACAATCAATCAAAGATACATGGCGTATCACTAAGTTGGGCATAATATGGCATTAAGTAAAATACATTTAGGTAGAATGGCAGAAGATAGTTCTATTACAAGTGCAAAAATTACGGACGGTACAATTGTTAATGCAGACTTAAATGCTTGTGCTGCTGTAACAGCGTCTAAAACATTAGTAGGAACTACAAGTGAAGTTGCAAATGCAAATATGAATGTTGCATTACTAGGTTTTAAGATGGCAGTAACAGAATCCTTAACCGTATTTAATTTAGTAGATGGAGTAGTTGACGAGTTCCATAGTGAAGATGGAACAGACGAAGGTGAAGGATCAAATGATTTATATAATACTAGTGATGATTATTACATAAATTCTACACAGCCTGACGGACAATCATTAACTTATAGTGCTGGTTTTTCTATTAATGGTGTGACAGAGGAAGATACATCAGAAGCGGGTTCTAATCCTAGTTATGCTTCAGGTACCAATTTTACATATACTGTTCCTACAGGTATAACCGCTTTGGGAATAAATGTATGGGGCGCTGGTTCTAGTGGTAATGGTAATAGTGGAGGTGGTGGTGGTTTTGCTAGTGGCACTCTTGCTGTTACGGCAAGTCAAAGTATTAGAGGTAGTGCTGGCGAAGGTGGTAGTGCAAATACTTCACCTATGTCACCTAGTCCATCAGGTGCTTTTACGGGTGGTGGAAACTCTGAAGGACCTCACGGAGGTGGAGCTGGTGGTTTAGCTTTTGTTGGTGGTGTTGATTTACCAGAACAGACCTCAGACAAATCACCTTATCAACCACAAATGTATGTTGTAGCAGGATCAGGCGGAGTTGGTTATTGTGGTCCATATGGAGGTGGTGGTGGAGGCTTGACAGGTTGTGCTGGAAATTCTCAAACTGAACAAACTAATAATAGACCATGTAGTGCTAATTCAGGTGGTGGTGGAGACCAAGAACAAGGTGGACAAGGAAGTACAGATAGCACTTTTCCTGCACAAAGTGGTGCAGCTCTACAAGGTGGCAATTCTCATCCAACTAGAGGTGGTGGAGGTGGAGCAGGATATTTTGGTGGTGGAGGTGCTGGTGGCACTCCTGGTGGTAATGGTGCAGGTGGAGGAGGTTCTTCATATTATGGACATCCACAAATTACATCTGGATCAACGGAAGAAGCTGGTGGTACTGAATCTGGAGGAGCTACTAATCCTAATTATGTTGCAGATACAAGCGAGGGTCAAACAGGAACAACAGCAGGTGAAGATGGTTATGTTTTATTAACAGCATCAGCGCCAGCAACAGCAACAAGTACGACAATAGTTTCAAACGCATTTACAGCAAGTTCAACACCATCATCAAGTAGAATAGTTGTATTTGAAGAAGATGTTGCTTCACCTACATTAAATACGGATGTTATTGCTCAAATAAGTAGAGATGGTGGAACTACATTTACAACGGTCACTTTAGCAGACGAAGGATATGTTTCAGGCACAAGTGGTCAAAGAATATTAAGTGGAACAGCGACAATAAGCGGTCAACCTAGTGGTACTTCAATGAGATGGAAACTGACTTTAGCAAATAATTCTGTTAAAATTCATGGTGTTTCTCTAGCTTGGGCTTAAAAACTCTTATATATACCTATATAAGAATATGAATGTAATGATAATCCAATGAGGGTTATTACAGTTCGAAAGGATAATGATGAATACTACCGTACAAACTCCATTAGAATTAAATAGACAAGATTTATTTCCTAGTTCAATATACAGAGGAAATAGTGAGGATTTTTTACACCTCGATAAAGCTTGTGATCCTATCATACAAGGATTAATTAAAGAAAATCAAAACAAACTTAAATCAGGTAAGATAAAACAATTACCTAATTCATATCATAGTGAAAATCTATGGAATCATAAACCATTTGAAGAATTTGTTAAATATGTAATGCAACAAATGTGGAACATATTAGCATGGCAAGGTTATGAATTAAAAGGTAAAAAACCTTTATTACAAGAATGTTGGGTACAAGAATTTCCTGAAGAAGGTGGTTTCCATGAGATACATATACATCCTAATAATCATATGAGTGGATTTTATTTTTTACAATGTAATGAAGAAACATCAAAACCTTCATTCCATGACCCTAGACCAGGTAAAACAATGACAGATTTAAGAATGAGAGATGGTAAGAAAATAGAAATAGGATCAAATCAAGTTCATTATTCTGTTAAACCTGGTGATTTCATATTCTTTAATTCATTTATGCCTCATGCATATTCACATCACAAAGGTAAAAATAAATTTAGATTTATTCATTTTAACATGGCTGCGGTTACAGACCCTAGTCTAACAAAAATTTCAGAGGACGAAAATAATGGGATTTGATTTTAAGAAATATCTTCCAATAAATTGGAAAACAAAAATGCCAACAGACTATGAGTGGGAAGTTCACAATCTTCATGCTTATAAAGAAAAAAAAGAAGCGTTTGCTAAAGGTGAAATATCTTATGATGAGCTACATGCTTTTGAAATGAAATATAGAGAATCACAAGACCAAAGAGAATTTAGATGGCAACAACATCATCAAAATATGGAATTACAAAAACAAATTGCTTCTGATTATCAACAATGGAAACAGTATGGTGCTAATTGGTTAGGGCAAATGTTAGATAAAGGACGACAACTGTTGATATCAAAATGGTGGTGGCGTAAACCAAAAAAACCTGCAGGTAAAGGTAAAATGGTACAAAATCAGATTACAGGACAATGGCACCAAGAACATAAACCAGACAAGTCAATGAGTGTTAGGGCTTGGCTAGATGCTGCAAATACAGGTAATGCATTTAAAGGTAAGAAGAATTTTAATCCTGATGTTCTTAAATTAAAAGAACCAACAGATGAAATGAAGTTTAGAGCACTAGAAGCTAGAAAAGAAAAAGCAAGAAAGAAACATGAATTAATTATGGAAGCAACGAACAATTTTGGTCGTGGTTGGCATGATACTGATAGAAGTTTACCAGGTAGAGGTGGTGGAACACCAAAAACAGTTCAAGTTACTTTTAGTGACCCAAGAGTAACAGGAGGAAGAGATAAAGTTTCTTCAATAAAGAAAAAAACTAAGAGAAAGACCACTAAGAAAAAGTAGTATATATATTATAAGACTATGTAAATGTACTCAATGAGAGTATAACAGTAGAAGGAGATATAATGACCGAAGAAAAGAATATACAAGTTGCTGAGGACTCAACACAACACGGTTTCAAAAAACAAGAAGGACCGCCTCCAGCAATAGACCCACAAACTATTCAAACAAACAATTTATTTACATCCATAGTTCACACTAGTTTTTTTAGTCCTGAACAATGTCAAGCAATCAAAGACGCTTGCGAGAAACCATTATGGCTTCAAGGTGAAGTTAATAGTGGTCAGGTAGACAAAAAACTTCGTAATGTTAAACAACAAGGTTTAATGATGAATGAAGAAGGATGGCCTCATACCAGAATACTTGATTTGATGAAACAAGCAAATGAAGCAAGATATAAATTTGATGTGTCAGGATTTATGAATTATGACGCACCAATGATTATGGAATATGGTAAAGGTTGTCATTATGATTGGCATATAGATGTTGGAAAAGCAGTACCTAATCGTAAATTAAGTTTTACAATTCAACTATCAAACCCTGAAGATTATGAAGGTGGTGATTTAGAATTTTTAGGAACAGAAACAAATACAGAAGCCTTTAGACAACAAGGTGTATGTATTATATTCCCTTCATTTTTAGCTCATAAAGTGACAAAAGTAAAAAGTGGAACAAGAACAGCAATAGTAGGATGGGTACATGGACCAACATACAGATAAAAAACAAAGTCATCGTCCTTACACAACAAAACCAGAACAAACAGAAAAACCACCTACGGATATGTTGTTTAGAGAACAATGGTTTCCTACAGATATATGGTTTGTAGACCATCCTACAGCAGAAAAAACTAATCAAAGACTTATTAAAGATATTGATAGGTGGTATGATAGAGACCAAAAAGGTATTGTTCGTTCTAATTCTTTAGGTTGGCATAGTGCTGTTGATATGCACCATAGAAGCGAATACAATCACTTTACAAAATGGTTATTTGAAAAAGTAAATGAAATATTTAAAGGTATGAGTTATCATCCAGACACACAAGCATTCTGTGATAATATGTGGGCAAACATGAACATGAGATATTCTCATAATAGAAACCATGTGCATCCTGGCGCATTATGGTCAGGTGTTTATTATTTACAATGTCCTAAAGATAGTGGTAGAATATGGTTTACTGACCCAAGAGGAGAAGCTCATTGTATGGTTCCTCGTCATAGTAAACATAAAGATAAGTCACAATGGCGAGAAGTTTATTATGAACCTACTCCTGGTAGACTTATATTATTTCCTGGTTGGTTAACACACGAAGTTGAACCTAATTTAAATAAAGAATTTGAAGAAGATGATAGAAAAGGATGGAGATATTCTTTATCATTTAATTTTATACAAAGAGCTAAACCAAACACTACAATAAAAGAAAGAAAAGGGCACGATAGTGGAGGTGGCGTGTTTATAGAGGACTTGGAGGTTACAGATGAATAACATTTATCAACACAATTTTACAACAATAAAACCAGATAGTATTTTTACATCAACTATTATAGATCCAAAAATGGTTGAGAATATACAAAATCAAATTGAAGAAATGGGCGATAGACAAGACCATAAGACAAATGTTAAAGCTCAAATGACAGAATGGGATATGCAAGATAAACCTGGATTTAGTGAATTAAAAAATTACATACTTGATATGGTTGAATTTATTAGTAAAAAGTATTACAATAGACCTTGTAAAACAAGAATTTCTGATATGTGGGGAATGATTTATAAAAAAGGTGACCATGCAGTAGTACATGACCATTGGCCTGCATTATGGTCAGGAGTATTTTATATGAAGGTACCAGAAAAAAGTGGTGAGTTATTTTTTCCACAACTGAAACAAACAATCATGCCTAACGATAATCAGTTAATAATATTTAATGGTTCGACTAGACATGGTGTGAAAGAAAGTTTTAGCGATGAAAAACGAATATGTGTATCGTTCAATGTGAAAGAGGATATAAGTGCTTAAAAAAATATTTAACTTTGGTCCTAAAAAAGAAGATAAAATCGAATGGTGGACTACAATAGACGGATTAGAAAATGTTGTACCTGTTGAGGTTGCTACACATCATTTACCAGAATGGTGGACAAAAATGCCTATGTGGCAAGATGAAAATGTTAAAGCAGCAAGTCAATCAAATGAAAATGTTAATAACAAAGGTACTGTAAGAAGGTGTCCTGCTATACCAGAATTTATGGGTATGGGATTTGTTGTATCTTTATGGTGTGATGTAAAAGTAACAATATATGATGACCTTTCATGGCAATGGGCTAGTCCTGCAAAAGAATTTAATTTTAATAGTCATGGTGCTACTCAACTAACAGATTGGTTACCTAATCATGCTAAACCTACTATAATAATGAAACCAGATTGTCCTTGGCGTGTAAGAACACCAAAAGGTATATCAATGTTACAACTACCTATGTTTTGGCATTTTAATCCAAATTTTACTGTGGCACCTGGTGTTATATGGACAGATATACACCACGAAATAAATCAACAGATGATGTTTCATAAAAAGGGTGTGATTAACATTCAAAGAGGTACACCTCTTGCACAATATATTCCTATTCGTAGAGAAACAGTTCCGCATACGGTAACTCATCAAACTGAGGATTTAAGAAATGCAGCTAATACTAGTTTCTATCATGTAAGAACAAAGTTTAGTGGAGGATACCCTAAACATAGAAAAGAAGCAATTAAAGAAAGTAAGAAAGGGGAGTGTCCGTATCATGCAACTGCTAAATAATTATTTTTGGTTTAAAAATGCATTGACACCCAAACAATGCACACAAATACTTGAAGCTGGTATGACTGAAATAACAAAAAAATCCAGTAAATATGGCGAGGAAGGTGTTAAAGCTCAAACTGCTGACGGTAAAGAAAAGGGTGGTATGTCTGCCAAAGGTCAAAAGTCAGGTACTATTGCACAGGCAAACATGACTAAAGAAAAGGCAGCAAAGAAAGGTATTAAAGAAAGTGATGGTTATGTAAGAGATAGTTCAATTGCATGGTTAAATGATAAATGGATTTATGACTTACTACATCCTTACATACATAAAGCTAATCAAAACGCAGGTTGGAACTATGAATGGAACTTTAGTGAAGCCTGTCAGTTTACAAAATATGAACCAGGTCAATTTTATGGTTGGCATGCTGATGGTTCAAGTGATTGGCCAGCGATGTATAAACCTGTACAACAGAACAAAGACAAAAAATGGATGATATGCGATTTTGTTACTAACAAAGAAGCAACAGATTGGATTTATGAAGAAGATGAAAGTGGTAACAAATTTCCAAAAGTCACAATGACAGACAAAGTTTGTCCTGTTCGTAAACAAAAGAATATGTATGGTGATGATGTTCCTATAAATGGTTTTACTGAGAATAGATTTTATTGGGGTAAAGTAAGAAAGTTAAGTATGACTTTAAATCTTACAGATCCTGATGATTATAAAGGTGGTGATTTAAAATTTGACTTTGGACCTCATGCAGGTCGTGGTAGATTTAAAACTTGTAAAGAAATCAGACCTCGTGGTTCAATTATAATCTTTCCTTCTTTCATTCATCATCAAGTGACACCTGTAACTTCAGGTACAAGATATTCACTTGTTATATGGAGTTTGGGTAAACCTTTTAGATAGGAGAAAAAATGTTTATATTTTGGCATATGCTAGCAATAATTAGTTTGATGGCAGTAACATTTAGTATAGGATATTGGTTTGGAAAAAATAGAAACACCATTCGGCATACACGCTGAATTTGTATCAGATAGAGCTGTTCAAAATTGTATTAAAATGTACAAAAAAGAAGGGCGTAGAGTACAACCTGGTATGAGTGGACCACATGGTCTAGTTATACCAAATGTTAAGGACTCTTTAGATTTAGGACTTCATGTAAATGAAGTTCAAAGATTAAAAATTTGGCATAAAGAAATGCACGATATAGTAGATAATTATATTCGCAAGTTTCCTATCTTAGCAAGACATCATCCTTGGGGTTATTGTGATGGAATAAATATTCAATATTATAAAGCAGGTGGAGGTTATAAAAAAGAACATAATGAATCTATGGCAAATTCAACTGCTCATAGAATTATGGCATTTATGACATACTTAACTGATACGAAAGATGGTGGTACAGAGTTTACATATTTAAATTGGACAGCACCGTGTAAGAAAGGATTAACACTAATATGGCCAGTAAATTATCCTTATGCACATAGAGGTGTAGTTAGTGAAAAGGATGATAAGATGATAATTACAGGTTGGTTAGGATTTGATACAGATTATAGAGATAAACCAGAGGACTACGAAAAGTGGAAAGATAAAGATGAGTAAAGAAACAATAGAACAATTTGAAAAGGACAGATATCTACTTGTAAAGAATTTTATCAGTCCTGAATTAGCAAAGATAATGACCACATATACATTACATCAGGCAAGACATAATCATCAACCTGAAGGTGCAAGTGGTCAGATACCGCACACACATTCTGTGCATGGTGACCATTTGATGGAATCTGTATTTGAACATACATGGCCAAAGATGGAAGAATTAACAGGTGTAGAATTATGGCCTACATATGCTTTTTATCGTGTATATAAACAAGGTGATATATTGAAACATCATACAGATAGACCTGCTTGTGAAGTTTCAGCAACTATTTGTTTGGGTTATGATTACAGTAATTTAGACGCCTTTAAGAAAACAGATTACAATTGGCAACTATGGGTAAACAATACAGCAAATGGAAAGAAGTATGGTGGTGACCCAAAACAAGATAAAGGTTATGATATGCAACCAGGTGACGCAATAATTTATCGTGGTTGTGAGATAGACCATTGGCGTGATGAGTTTAAAGGTCTTATGCAATCGCAAGTGTTCTTTCATTATTGTGATAGAAACGGTCCTTTCAAAGACGCAAAGTTTGATTGTCGACCTAGTCTTGGTTATCCTCATACAGCAAAAGATCCAGAGGCATTAAACAGATTAAAAATAGCAGAGGCAAAGTTTCATGGTCATAAAATACCTGAAACTAAAAAAGAGAAAGAGCAATGGGTATGAGTTTAGATAAAGTTGAAATTGAAGGCAGAGATATTAATTTTCATACACCTTTTGGTCCTGTAATTATGGAAACAAAAATTAGTGATGACTTACATAATATATTATTAAAAAGAGCAGACCAGTTGAGAGATGGCACACATCCTAATCCTGATATTAATGCAGAAACAAATGATTATAGAGATAGATTAGCAGGTTGTTTAAGTGAAGAATATTCTTATGATAAAGCATTTACAGAGCAAGAAGGTGCTTTTGTTGAAGCAGAGCTTACTTGGTTAGCAGCACACTATACTGAAGCTGCTCACAAGGCTCGCAAAATTAAAAAAACAGCAGTAAGACAAGCAAATCAACTAATAATGCAAAAACCAGTATGGGTTAATTATATGAAATCAGGTGAATGGAATCCTTCTCACAATCATGTGGGTAAGATATCATGCGTTACATATCTAAGAGTACCAAAAGAAATAGAAGAAGAAAATGAAAAGGGTGAGCATGTAAAAAAAAGTAATACACCTTCAGCAGGTCGCATTGAGTTTCAGTTTGGTAATGTGGGTATGCCTTATTGTTCTGGTGGTTATATTAGAACGCCTGTAGAAAAAACAATATTCTTTTTTCCTGCAGCATTATCACATATGGTTTATCCTTTTCAAGCAAAAACAGAAAGAGTTTCGGTAAGTGTAAACTTTGATGATAGACTGGATATAGAAGGTGCATTAAAAGGTATTGGTGAAAGAGGACCTAAAAAATAATGATAGAAGTAACTTTTATACAAAAAGATACAGGCGAAAAAGAAACAATAAAAGTACCACCTAATACATCATTAATGGAAGCAACACGCTTCTATTCACAAAACAAATATGTGTCAGGTATAGAAGGTGATTGTGGTGGTAATTGTTCATGTGCTACTTGTCATATTCATGTTCCTGATAACTGGCAAGATATATTAGGACCTGCAAGTGATGATACAGCAGAATTATCTTTATTAGAATATGAACCTAATTTTGATGAAAAGTCTAGTAGACTAGCTTGTCAAATAATTCTAAAAGAAAAACATAATGGTCTAGTAGTATATGTCCCGTAATAGTGGTAGAATAGAAATACATAGAAATGATATATGGTCTACTCCTATATGGAAAGTCAATCTATCAGACAATGATATACATCCTACAAAGACATCTCTTAATGAAGATTTACTAAATTTTGTTGTGGGTGAAGTTGAGAAGAATCCAGAAAGTCCTAGAAAATCAAATAGAGGGGGATGGCAAAGTCGAGTAGATTTATATAAAGAACCTGCGTTAGAAGATTTAAAAAAACAAATATATAATGTTTGTAAATCAATTTTTCCTACTATGTCAGGAATATATTTCAAACAAATGTGGGCAGGTGTTAATAAAAAAGGTAATTATAACACATTACATCAACACGGACATTATGAAATAAGTGGTGGATACTATCTACAAGTGCCCGAAAATAGTGGTAAAATAAATTTTAGAGACCCTAGACCAGCTGCTTTATCAAATTGGATTGCGACTAAAGTTTTGCGTAATGGAGAGTGGGAGGGATATATGCCGAAAGCAAGTGATTTAATGATTTGGCCTGCATTTTTAGACCATCAAGTAGAACCTAGTCAATCAGACCAAGATAGAATTATGATTAGTTTTGACTTAAATTTACGCTTCTGATACTTATAAATATAAGTAAAATAAGAATAGGGTTTAACGAATGGCAACGATACAGAATATCACTATCGACCAGGATGCTGACTATACAGAAACTTTAACTATTAAAGATTCGACAGGAACAGTTGTAGATTTAAGTTCTCTTACTATCACAGCAAGTATGAGAAAACATCACAATTCATCTACAGCAACAGATTTTACGACAGCAACTGTGAGTGCAACTGACGGCACTTGTACCATATCACTAACTGATACTGTTACATCAGCATTAGATGAAGGTCGTTATGTTTGGGATTTAATTACAACAGACGGTAGTGGCATAAAGACTAGAAGAATAGAAGGAAGAGCAACGGTTACTCCAAGCGTCACTAGGTAAAATATGGATACAAAAAGATATATTGATAGTGAAAAAAGTAATTCATGGCTTGATAGTTTTCTTACTGGTACTACAATAGAAGAAAAACAACCAATCGTAGAGGTTAAACAAGAACCTGAAATAGATATTGATCCAGATATCGAAAAAGAAATCTCACTTATACAAGAAGCAAAACTTAATAACACAATCAAAGAAGATGTTAAAAAAGTTGTCAAGGTAGTAGAACCTAAAAAATCTGTTACTGAAGGTTTAGCAGATTTCTTTAACATGATTGATAGTGAAAAGAAAACTGTTAAAGAGAATGTTGTAAAATCAGAAAAGAAAATAGTAGAATTAGAAAAACTTTTTGATAGTCTTAAAAAAGAAAAGAAGAAAGTTAAAAAGAAAAAGAAAGAATTATTATTAGAACCTGAAAAGGTTAAAGAAGAAAAGCAACTTGAAAAAGAGGTTAATATAGTATCTCTACAAAATGTAGAACCTAAAAAAGATAAACCTGAAGATATGATGGATAGAGTTCAGAAAGAAATTTCTGAAATGAAAGTTGCAAACGAATTAGAAAAAGATAAAATAAAAACTTTAGATAGAATTACTAATTTAGATGAATTAAAAAAAGAATTTGTTAGATTTAAAGATGTGGTTACTAATCAAATGGCCTCTATTGGTGGCGGTGGTGAAACACAATTAAAATTTTTAGATGATGTAGATACATCAGCACAACAAAATGCCTTTGCATTAAAATATAATTCATCAACAGGTAAGTATGACTTTGGTGAAGTAGCAACGGACTTTAGTGCTATTGACGAACATCTACTTCCTGCGTCAACTACAACATATAACTTAGGTAGTTCAACTAAAAGATGGAACGATTTATTCTTAGCAGGAAATACAATTGACCTTGCTGGTGCAACAATCAGTTCAGACGGTACAGGAACAATAAATATTGCTGCTACAGGTGCAACATTACCTGCAGGTTCTAAAGCAGGTGTAAATGAATTGGCCGTTATATCATCTAGTGGTGATACATTACAAGCTGCTCGTGTTGTGCCTTTCTTTAGTGCGAGTGGTGGATTAAGTACAAAAAATACAGATTTCGAATTTAACGCAACGGTAGATAGTAGATTTACTTTTACAGGAACAAAAACATTTACATTGTCAAATGGT
>MDSV01013999.1_pt1 | contig 18328 bp, 14 predicted proteins | sample 810851 | NCBI WGS metagenome assembly MDSV01 (sample SAMN05326640, study PRJNA326480) | marine metagenome | isolation source: seawater | place: Atlantic Ocean: North East | collected 2012 | reverse complement strand
TTCAGGCTAACAATGCTCCTTTTACCGTAGTCGATTTAATAACTTACCTGCCTGGGTCAGATATTCCAGAATCAATGACGCCTTCAAACCCATTTGGGAATGCGCCGCCTATCGAATGGACTCCTACTAAAGCCGACACAGGAAAATACATCATAGGTCTTAAGTCATATGCAGAAGACGGTTCATTTGGACGACATTATTTTCCTTTACGTGTGCGCCCAGAAAATGAGATCCCCTATAGTTTAACCGAACCGGTTACCACAGCAGCAGAGGATATCGTTTACACCTTTACTATTGTTGCAAAAGATGTGGATCAGGATGATATTTTTTTCCAGTTGGTGGAAGGTCCGAAAAATCTGTCTGTTAATAAAGATTCTGGGATTGTAACATGGCTACCCACACAAGAACAGGTAGGTCAACACGATGCAACGGTTAGGATTGAGGATAGTCGCGGTGCAACATCTAACTATTCCTGGAGTATTTTAGTACAACCCACTAACGATGCACCTGTAATAATTTCGGAACCTGACACGCTGGCCCAAGAAGATGTCCCGTTCCAATACAACGTATTAGTAAAAGACCCTGACCCTAGTGATATATTTTTCCCAACATTAATTTCAGGTCCCGCGGGAGTCACCATGGACAGCTTAGGTCGTCTGAATTGGACACCCTTGCAATCTCAAATTGGGTTACACCAAATTGAAATCGTAGTCCGTGATCAAAATGATGCAAACACAAGTCAGACATTTTCTGTAGACGTTAAAGAGACTAATGACGCACCATTATTTACCGTGTTTGAAGACACCACAGCGATGGAAGATAATTTGTATGAAATCGCGCTAATCGCTACAGATGAAGATGATAACAACTTAGAATTCGCGCTGGAAAATGGACCGATTGGTATGGTTTTAAAAAAACCGAATATCTTAAGCTGGCTACCATCAATCGTTAACGTGGGTTCCCATGAAGTAACCATTTCTGCAACCGATCCATCTGGTCTTTCAGACACCCTAAACTATCGACTGCACGTCGAAGAAGTTAACGATCCCCCTTCGATCACCTCGAAAACTCCGGTAAATTCAAATATTTTCAATGCAGAAGAAACATTGTTATTTCGCGTGAACGTTGAAGATGAAGAAAGCGATGAAATTGAATATTCGTGGCTTAGAAATGGAACAAATATTCCCAACGCAATAAAAAATTCACTGGCATTTTCTCCAGTGCAAAACCAACTTGATTCGATAACTGTGATCGTAAAAGATATACAAAATACAACTCGATTTACTTGGCACGTTGATCTGAGAAGTATGCCGCGCGCATCCGTATCATCAACGGGAATCGATTTTTCCCGAGTCACCATAGGTGATACTCTACTTAGAAACATACAAATCACAAACATCGGCGACCAAACACTCGATTTAGATTCGCTTAGGGTTGGCAGTTCTTTTTTCGATGCTGCTCTTTCTAATCTCAGCTTAAACCCTGGTCAGAGTAGCGAATTAAACCTGAGGTTTAGCCCTACAACTCGAGGGGTCAAATTTGACACTGTTCGTTTTGTAAGCAACGATCCGGACAATGAAAAAATCGAAGTGATGCTTGCGGGCAACGGATATATAGGCTCGACAATCAATTTCGATCTGTCATCCTCGATCGGTGACCAGAAAGCACGAGCAGCAAGTTTAAGTGGCGGACAAGAATTCGGATTGGGTATTTACGCCTACGACACTGTCGACTTGCAATCATTTCGAGTCACGTTAGAATTTGACTCGTCTCTGTTGCACTTCGCAAATTTCAATCCTGACAATCGTGGATCCGAAATAAATATCCTGGCCCAAAACGGCCGTGTCCCAACCTACAAAATCGAATATAACGAAAGTAATTCATCCCTCACTCTGAGCGGAAGCATTGCGGCTGGCGGAGTGTCTGGAAATGGCCTGATTGGAGTGGTTAACTTTAACGTCGATTCTTTAGTAAACAGAGGAACAACGCCGATTTTAATGAAACAGGGATTGATAACAAGTGACCAAGCCGCAATCCCTGACACAGTGGACTTCGTTTCAAGTGCTGTGATCTCACTTCGACCGAAAATTCGAGGTGATTTCGATTTCGATTTAGACGTGGATTTCGACGACTTCTTCATCTTTTCTGACAGTTTTGGGCAAGAAACTTTTAATCCGCTTACTGACTTAAACGGAGATGGTAAAGTCTCTTTTGACGATTTTTTTATATTTAGTGACGCTTTTGGCCAAGCAACATTTGCAAAGATCTCAACTGAGAAGATCTACCCTGCAAAATTTGGAATAAATATCGAGAAAATAACGACCGACCGTCTTGAGATAGCCCCCTCTTGGAATGGCAAAGTCGAGACAAAAGGGTTCGTAATAGGTCTCAACTTCGACCCCAATGAGCTTATTTTTGACAAATATGTGGGACGAAACAATTCCCCAGCTTTAGCCTTGGTAATAGATTCGATGCCTGGTCAGGTCACAGTAGCCGTGGGCGCCTCTTCCGATCAGCACCCTTTAGACAAACTGGGAACAATAGAATTTATTCGCGTTTCGAACAGCAAAACCACTCTGAATCCTACGATTGCTATGCATTATAGCGGGAATGGGCAGGCCACTCGCCATAGAATTCCCGACGAGCTTAAAGTAGAAGCTCTGCCATTGTCCTTTATGCTATACCCTGCGCATCCCAATCCATTCAATCCTGAAACGACAATCCGATTCTACTCACCGCGCAGAGCATTCATGCAGTTGACTGTGTACGACCTACTTGGTCAACCAATTAGAAAACTCATGAGAAAAGAAACACTTCCAGGATATCAGAAAATTGTTTGGGATGGACGAAACGATAACGGAACTCAGGTAGCGACTGGAACCTATTTTTTAGCAATGGAGATAGGCAATTTTCGACAACTACAGAAACTTCTACTGTTAAAGTAGTAAACAGGAAAGATCGAGCTGAATTAGTCTTGTGACTTTCAGTTTGTTTGGGGAGCCTTGCTTGACAATTGTCCCACATAGCATATATTTTTTCTCTTCTGGATAGTTTGTAATACGCTACAAAACAAGATGCACCGCTTTGTATATGAGAGGTTGCTTAACATGCCAAAAATTAAAACACATAAAGCCACAGCAAAACGCTTTAAACGACGTAAATCTGGCAGTATCAAGCGTGGGAAAGCCTTCGCGACGCATCTACTGGGTGGACGGTCTACGAAACGCAAACGTGCTTTTCGTAAAAAAACACAGGTTGCCCGTGCTGATTTGTTAAACGTTCAGCGCGCGCTACAACTCAAATAGAAACCTGTTCGATTTTTAAAAATTGTAATGGAGACAAGTAAATGCCTCGTGTTAGACACGCCGTAGCTACGAAGCGGCGAAAAAAAAAGGTACTTAAGAGAGCCAAGGGTTATTGGGGAGCTCGGAGTCGGCTCTTTCGCACAGCACAAGAAGCTGTTAACCGTGCTGACGCTTACGCATATAGAGACCGTCGTGTTCGCAAACGCGAATTTCGCCAGTTGTGGATCACAAGAATCAATGCTGCCGCTCGTTTAAACGGCCTCTCATATAGCCGGCTCATTTGTGGCTTAGAAAAGGCAGGTATTGAAATCAACCGTAAGGTTTTAGCCGATCTTGCAGTTAGTGATCCCCCTGCTTTCGCTACCGTAGCCGAACAGGCCAAAGCCAATTTGTAGCCCTTTGCCAAGGGATTAATGTCGGCTATTTAAATCTCTACGAAGAAACATTTATTTATTATTCCATTTTTAGAGCTGTTCAGAGCCTAAATGCTTGAAGAATTGCTACACCTGCAAGAGACTGCCGTAAAAAAAATTCTGGCGACAAGAAAGCTACGATTGCTGGAAGACTTACGTGTGCGTTATCTAGGAAGAAAAAGTCAACTTCGGCAGATTATGAGTACTCTTGGCGACCTTCCGGCTGACCAACGGCCCCAAATTGGTCAAGCGGCCGGATCCGCCCAAAAAGCCATAAAATTCGCCCTCTCCAAACAATTAGACCTAATTCGAGAAGCCGAGGAATCTGGCTCTCGGATCGACGTAACTTTACCTGGTCGTGCACCTATCTCAGGTACCTTTCATCCTCTCGCAAAACTTTCAAATGAGCTTACTGACATTTTTCGTGGGATGGGTTTTGAACTCTTTGACGGTCCTGAAACGGAGGACGAATATCACAACTTTGATGCATTGAATACTCCGAAAGATCACCCAGCACGTGATCTCCACGATACTTTTTACCTCAAAGACGGTGGCCTCCTTCGAACACATACGTCCACGGTACAAATTCGTCTGATGGAAAACAGGCCTCCCCCCATCAGAATGATATCTTTAGGCCGCTGCTATCGTAAAGAAACTGTCGATGCAACTCATCATTTCGCCTTTCATCAAATGGAGGGATTATTCGTAGATCGTAACGTGTCTTTTGCAGACTTAAAGGGAACCATTGAGTGTATGGGCAGACAATTACTTGGTTCCAAAACTCGGGTAAGATTTCGTTCGCATTTCTTCCCTTTTACAGAGCCGTCTGTCGAATACGACTTCTCCTGCTCCATATGTTCTAACGCCACTCGTAAATCATGTAGAATTTGTAAGGGTACTGGATGGATTGAAATTGCAGGAGCAGGCATGGTTGACCCTGCGGTATTTGAATCCGTTGGATATGATCCAGAAAACTATACCGGATTTGCATTTGGGATGGGTTTAGAGCGGATAGCAATGATTCGTTATGGAATTGATGATGTTCGTCTCTTTTTAGAAAATGATCTCAGATTTATTCGACAATTCTCCGATAGTTGACATCCATCAAATGAAAATAACAACAAAATGGCTTAGTGAATACATAAACTGTGACTGGACTTGGAATGAGTTAGTCACACGATTGACGATGAGTGGTCTAGAATTTGAGAATGCCAGTGAAGTAGGTGGAGATCTGAATTCGGTCGTGGTCGGACATATCTTATCATGTGAAAAACATCCCAATGCCGATCGCCTATCTATCTGTAAAGTTGACGTCGGAGAAAAAACACAAACGATCGTTTGTGGAGCACCTAATGTTGCAGCAGAACAAAAAGTTGCCGTTGCGCTTCCAGGCACCCTCTTGCCGGGAAATCTCAAAATAAAAGAAACAAAAATACGTGGCATCGAATCTTTTGGAATGATTTGCTCTGAGGATGAATTAGGTCTCGGTGAGAATCATGACGGTATCCTTTTGCTCGAAAACAACTTAACGCCCGGAGAGTCGCTTACCTCGGCACTCGAAATCAATGATACAGTCATTGATTTCGAGGTAACACCCAATCGCCCAGACTGCCTCAGCGTCGTAGGAATAGCCAGAGAAGTGCATGCCATAACCGGAAAACGACTGAATGTCCCCGAATCAAACCTTGTTCAAACAGGTGCTCCTTGTTCTGAGGATATACAAATCCATGTAGAAACTCCAATAGATTGTCCACGCTACGTAGCTCATATCGTCCGTAATGTTAAGGTAGGACCATCTCCTGAGTGGCTTAGACGTCGTCTACAGGCTATTGGACAAAAATCAATAAATAACGTCGTGGATGTAACAAACTTCGTTATGATGGAATTAGGTCAACCTCTTCACACCTTCGATTTGTCAAAATTGAGTAATGGGAAAATTGTAGTAAGGCGAGCTCATAACCACGAAAAGCTGTTAACTCTCGATGGAGAGCAGAACGACCTCGATCAAGATATGTTGGTGATTGCAGATCAGAACAAAGCCATAGCGTTAGCCGGGATTATGGGGGGTAAAGAATCGGCGGTCGTTGAAGCAACTACCGATATTGTGATAGAAAGTGCTTACTTCATCCCAAATTTAATTCGATCAACTCGAAGAAATTTAGGATTCCAAACAGAAGCAGCAACTCGCTTCGAACGAGGAACTGATTGGTCTATTTGCCAAAAAGCGGCCGACCGTGCAGCAGAGTTGATTGCGGAATATACTGGTGGCGAAATTGGATCGGAATCTATCGATATTTTCCCAAGGCCTCCAGAGTTACCTTGTATCACCTTAAGGATCGAACGCGCTAACAAACTTTTATCAACAAGCTTCTCTATTCAAGAAGCCTCTGAACTATTAGAGCGTCTGGGCTGTGAAACATCTATTTTAAAAGGAATGATCAATCTCAAAGCACCTGCTTTTCGTCCAGACCTTTTGAGAGAAATTGACATTATCGAAGAATTAGGTCGGATACATGGGTACGATAACATAAAAGGAAGTGAACAATCAAATGGGGCTTGGCTCGGTAGCATAGATGCATTACTACAAGCCCAAGGGTCTTTGAGAAACGTGCTAGTTGACTGGGGTTATGACGAAGTAATAACCAACACTGTGGTCGAAAAAAGGTGGGAAGAGCTAGTCAATGCAGAAAAAGAGGTATCCATAATTAATCCACCCACGGAAACTCAGTCATTGTTAAGAAGCAGATTACTTCCCAGTCTTTTGGAGGTTAGCCGAAGGAACCTCAACCAGCAGGAACGAACGCTAAGACTTTTTGAAATCGGAAAATGCTTCTCCGTCCCAAAGGAATCAGATCTTCTTCCGACAGAACACACGGAATTAGCCGTGTTACTTTCTGGTCCTCGAAATATTAGCCCCTGGAAAGGTGATGTTGCTGCAGTAGATTTTTTTGACCTTAAGGGAATAGCTGAAAGAATTGTTGGTTCAACAAACATCACTTTTTCTCCATTCGCAAATAATGGCTATCGAAATGGCTTCGCAGCCAAAATTAATTTGGGGGAAAAAACAATTGGATTTGTTGGGCAAGTTTCCTCTAAGCTGATAGAAGCCTTTGATATCAAACAGCCTGTATTTATCTTGGAACTACAGGTTAAACCGATAGCCGAATTACGGCAGGCACAGGCCGTGAGGTTTTCTCCTATACCTAAATTCCCTACTGCGGATCGTGACTTATCTGTTGTAGTTACTGATGAGGTTCCTCAAGAAGATGTCCGAAAAACAATTATGAAGGGAAAATGGGTAGAAAATGTTAAATTTATGGATCTTTATGTTGGAGATCAGTTGGAGGATGGTTATAAATGCCTAAGTTTCTCACTAACTTTAAGAAATCCTAATGCTACACTAACTGACGCTCAAGCAGATTCTACCATCGAACGAATATTAAAACAGCTATGTAAGCTTTTCGATGCCAAGTTGCGTTGAAGACGATTCTATAATTATTTTTCTGGAGGTTTTGAGGGTATCATGAGTATGGACAACAACTTTGAAGTGCTCGAACAAGAAGTGGATCGTTTGGTCGAGGCGCTTAGTCGGCTTCGAAAGGAAAATGACCAACTAAAAAAAGATTTAAATCACAGTATTTCTCTTCAAGAGAAAATACAAGATGATCTAAAAGTATCTCAACAACGTGAGCAGGAGTTGAAGACCGTGAAAAAAAATCATGAAGCTGTTAGAAACAAAATAGAGGGTCTTCTAAACCGATTGAATAAAATCGAGTAGTGATGCCTAATTGGCAGACCATTAAGGAGTGCATTCATGCCAACGACATATCGTACGGTGGTAAGTATCTTCGACAAAAAATATACGCTTTCTTGTGAAAAAGATGATGAGATCCATATTCAAGACGTAGCAAAAATTGTGGACGAATCTATGAGGTTATTGTCTCAGGCCAATAAAAAGTTACCCGCTCAACAGGTAGCTATAATAGCCGCACTTGACCTAGTTGAGGAATTATTGAGTCTTCAATCAGACTATGATTCAATTGAGTCAAAATACGCCCTAAAAACTGAACGCCTCACGGCATCAATTGAGCAAGCATTGACTGAGCCGCTAGATATAAGCCAGTCTGATAAGTGAGGTTCACAACAAATTTTTAGTCAAAGCGAGTAACGTAAACTAAAAATTAAAATTTCTCGCATGGGAGAATTTATCCGTGGATGAAAATGTCCTCTGGATCATATTTTGTACGATATTTGCGTTTTTCATTGGGATTATCGGTGGATGGGCTTGGTGTGCAAATACACGTGTTAATCGATTGAAGGAAGTCAAAAAACGAGCAAAAAACATTCTTAATCAAGCCGAGCAAGACGCAGAAACAGCCTCTAAAGCATTTCATCTCGAAGCTCGAGAATCCTGGCGTAAAGAACAAGAACCGATCGAACGGGAATTTCAAAAAAGATCGCGTGAACAAGAAAAGCATGCAGCTGATCTTAATTCACGTGAACAACAGTTGAACCGGAAATTCGATATTTTGGATAACAAAGAGCAAATCCTTAAGACAAAAGAAGAAATTCTAAGTCAACAGGAAATCCAACTCATCGCTGCGAACAAACATACAGATGAGCTTCAAGAACAACACCAACAACGTATCGAGAAACTCGCAGGCCTTTCTCAACCAGAAGCTCGCGAGATAATTTTAAACCAATTAGAAGAAAGTACACGCCTTTCAGCTGCCAAAAAAATTAGAAGTATAACGGATGAGGCGATGGCAAAAGCTAATTTGGAAGCTCGCGAAATTATAACTCGATCAATTCATAAATTTTCGGGGAAATTAGCAACAGAAAGTACAGTTTCTATGGTCGATCTTCCTTCTGACGATATGAAAGGTAGAATTATTGGCCGCGATGGTCGCAACATTCGCTCTTTTGAAATGATTACTGGTGTAGAAATTATAGTAGATGAAACTCCAGGCGTGGTAATGCTTTCTGGATTTGACCCACTCAGGAGAGAAATTGCTAAAATTACTTTAGAAAAATTAATTTTAGATGGCCGTATACATCCAGGCCGAATAGAAGAAATTCACGAAAAAGCTCTGCAAGATGTAGATGAAATTACGCGTGAATCTGGTTCAAAGGCAGCTTTTGATTTAGGCATACATGACATGGATGAGCATTTGATAGAGTCTCTTGGTAAATTACGTTTTCATACAAGTTATGGCCAAAACCTATTAGCACATAGTAAAGAAGTCGGTTTTATTGCGGGAATGATGGCAGAAGCCTTAGATCTCGATATTGCATTGGCCCGCAGGGTAGGTCTTCTTCATGAAATCGGCAATTCGCTAACATCTGAAACCGGGAGTAACTCTAACCAATTGGGTGCCAGTATCGCGCGGAAATATGGTGAATCTCAGAAGGTCGTACATACGATGGAAACATATGAGAAAAATTCTCCTTCTCGATCTGCCATTGCTACTTTAGTGGATGCGGCAAATGAAATTTCTATATGCCGACCTGGAGCTCAGAAAGATAAAGCTGAAGAATACACACAGCGGCTAAAACACATTGAGAAACTCGCCGAAACACAGCCGGGAGTCCGTAAAGCCTACGCTTTACAAAACGGAAAAGAAATTCGTGTTTTAGTGGATAGTGGTATTTTGGACGACTCAGATGCTGAACAACTAGCAGAGGATTTCTCGGAAATACTTGATAATGAAGTCGACAACATCGGTCAAATTCGCGTTTGTGTGATCCGCGAAATAAGATCGACCCATTTCGCTCGATAATCAATTATGCGTATCCTTTTCGTTGCTGACATTTTTGGCCAAACCGGTAAAAGGATGGCTTCAATCTATATCCCCACTATTGTTGAAAAAGAAAGTGTAGAACTAGTCATTGCTAATGGAGAAAATATAGCAGGAGGTTTCGGTCTAACTGAAAATTTAGTCCGAAAATTACATAGTTATGGAGTACATGTGATAACTAGCGGAAATCATATCTGGGATCGTAAGGAATTTGTTTCGAACATAGATAAACATACGAATGTTTTGAGACCCTTTAATTATCCAACTAACACACCGGGTAAAGGCTCTACTATCGTCGAGACGCGCACTGGACATTTAGTAGGCGTTCTAAATCTTCAAGGCCGGACTTCGATGCCTCCGACAGACTGTCCGTTTCGCTTGGGAAAAAAAGAAATTGAAAGAATAAGTCAACATACACAGATGATCTTTGTTGATTTTCATGCTGAAGCAACGGCCGAAAAAATGGCTCTTGGATGGCATATTGATGGAACCGTCTCTGCGTTAATCGGTACACACACGCATGTGCAGACAGCGGACGAACGAATACTACCTGGTGGAACTGCATATTTGACAGATGCGGGAATGACTGGTCCTCACGATTCTGTTATTGGAGTAAAACCCACTGACGCTATCCGGCGTTTTCTAACACAAATGCCAACTCGCTTCACTCCATCGGAAGGTGGCGGTCGGTTCTGTGGCGTTTTATTGGATGTTGATCCCATGAACGGTAAAGCAACTAACATAAAGCGGTTGCAAATTCGTCACGAAGAAACTTGACATGTTCCCCTTACCTCTATACCCTGTCTGACTATGTCACTATTAGATCTTTTTGACGAACCAGAAGAAAAGGCGGAAGAAGACTCAACCCCTTTAACTGTGTCAGAACTCACCGAACATGTAAAAGCATTGTTGGAAGATGCCCTTCCACATCGGTGGATAATAGGTGAAATTTCCCAATACACCCACCATGGGTCTGGCCACCGCTATTTCACCTTAAAAGATGAAACGTGTCAGCTTAGCGCCGTTATGTTCAAATGGAAATCCCGTGCACTCACATTTGAACCTGAGATTGGAATGAAAGTGCTTGTTTATGGAAATATTTCGGTGTATGAGTCACGAGGCTCTTACCAGTTATACGCCGAGAAAATGCAACCTGCTGGAGTTGGTGAACTTACATTAGCTTTCGAAAAAATGAAAAGTCGACTCGCAGCCGAAGGCCTCTTTGACTCTGAGCACAAACAACCTCTACCAACATACCCTCGCAAAATTGGCGTAGTAACTTCTGATACTGGAGCTGTAATACGAGACATTGCGAATGTTCTAAGTCGACGTGCACCAGGAGTTAGTATAATATTAGCGCCAACTCCAGTTCAAGGTCCGGGAGCCGCTGAAAAAATCACTCAAGCTATTGAATTGCTAAATAAATACGAGGATATCGACGTTATTATTGTTGGTCGTGGGGGCGGTTCACCAGAAGACCTTTGGCCATTTAACGAAGAAATTGTTGCTCGAACAATATATAATTCGAAGATACCGATAATTTCCGCGGTAGGACATGAGGTTGATTTTTCTATCTCCGATTATGTATCAGATCACCGAGCACCTACGCCATCTGCCGCCGCTGAGATAGTTGCAAAAGAGCATGGACAAGTAGCTCAACGTGTGTTTGAACTTCGCAATCGACTAAGAAATGCCATAGAAAAAGAATTAACCAAACACGAGGATCATCAAAAACATCTTAACCCCCATCGTGTACTATTACGAACACGCGACAGGATTAGGCAAAACACCCAATTCTTAGATGAAAAACATAAAGACTTGATCGTAGCCTTTGATCGATACACTAGTCGGATATCAAAAAAATTCAACTCTATATTGACGCGCTTAGATGACTTAAGTCCTCTTCAAGGAATGGAACGTGGCTTTTCAATCACAGAAAGTATTGAAACTGGCAAGCTCATAAAGAATTCGACCCAATTAAAATTAGGTGAAACAATCCGTATACGGTTCAAACAAGGTAGTATAATTTGCAATGTAGAGGAAATTGAACAATGACAGAAGAAACAACAAAGACCTTTGAAGAAGCACTAAAATCTTTAGAGTCGAGTGTTAAAAAATTGGAAGCCGGAGAATTAAAGTTAGAGGAAGCGCTATCTATTTTCGAAGATGGAATCGTTGCATCACGGATTTGTGGCGAGTGGCTTGATCAAGCACGCAAACGCGTTGAGGTCCTGATGGAGGAAAACGGAGAATTTAGATTAGAATTATTAGATGATCAACACGAGGGAATGAAATAGCCACGCGTTCAATAAAAGCATGCTATCTAAACTTAATATACGAGATTTCGCCCTTATCGATAATGTAGAAATAGAATTCGATAGAGGACTAAATGTGATTACCGGAGAAACTGGTGCGGGTAAATCGATACTAATTGGAGCTCTCTATGCAATACTTGGAGCCCAAGCAAAAATGGATTGGATTCGCGATGGCGCATCTAAATGCATAATCGAAGCTCTGTTTGAATTTTCCGAAGGTGATCCCCTAATCAAACATATTATTCATTTTGGAATTGAAGCCGATGACGGACAACTATTTTTACGACGTGAAATTCTTCCGGGAGGTCGCTCTCGAGCATATATCAATGGCAATGGATGCCCTGTAAAACTTTTAAGACAAATCGGCGAACAATTAGTCGACTTACACGGACAACATGATCATCAAGCTCTTTTCAATACTAATTTGCACATAAACTATTTAGATTCCTTTGCTAAGCATGAAACTCTTCTAATCGAAGTAGAGACGAAATGGTTGACTTATCAACAAAACTTCAACCACCTTCGCAAATTAGAGGATGAACTTAAGTTACTTAAATCCGAACAATCGAAGCATACTCAGCAACAATTAGAAATCGCTGAAATTTCCCCCGGAATTGATGAAGAAGATAGCCTGGAAAAAGAGTTGGTAATTTTAGATAATGCACAGAGTCTGACAAAATTAAGCAGTAAAATATTTGATCTGTTATATGAGGGAGAAGGAGCTATTTATGAGCAACTGGGACAAACTCGTCGACTGCTTGAAAATCTTATTGAACTTGATGGATCTCAAAATATTCGGAGTAACGAACTCGGTCAAATTCTCTATGCTGTAGAAGATTTATCGCAAAAGATAAGAGATTACAGCTCAGACATTAATACTGATATTGAACGAACGAATCAGATACATCAACGCATCGATGCCATACGCATGTTGAAACGTAAATATGGTCAGACCATAGAGCAATTACTGAACTATCAAAAAAAATTAGAAGAGACAGAATCACAAATAGTCGAACTCCATTTGACAATAAAAGGTATCCAAAAAAAAATAAATGAAGCACAGAAAAATTTAGACCAAGTGTGTAATAAATTATCACTCTCAAGAGAACGAGCAGCAGAAAAACTCGAGCAATCTATAGGAAAAGCATTATCAGATCTTAACATGGAACAAAGTGTTTTTTCAGTACAGATAACAACACAAGAAGATCCTAACGGACCAGTAAAGAGAGACGGGCGAAACCTAAAAGTAAACAAACATGGATGTGAAGGGGTAGAATTCCTAATCAGCCCTAATCTAGGAGAGTCACTTCGGCCTTTGGCTCGAATCGCTTCTGGCGGTGAAGTGTCGCGAACAATGTTGGCAATTAAAGAATCCATCGCGGAACGTGACCCTGTCCCCATATTGATTTTTGACGAAATAGATACAGGTATTTCAGGACGGATAGCAACATCTGTCGGAAGAAAATTACAAAAAATTGCCAAATCTCATCAACTTATCGTTATCACACATTTGCCCCAAGTTGCAGGATTAGCGGACCATCACTTTTGTGTAAACAAACAGCAGGTAGAGAAACGCACAGTTACCGACGTTTCTCGGTTATCGGAAGATGAACGTACGGAGGAAATTGCACGTTTGCTTGCTGGCGAAACAGTCTCTGAGACTGCCCGTCGACATGCTCGTGAATTAATGGAATAATATATTGCTTGCCAATGCCCTCAGCGTTTCACGCATCTTCCTGTCATTCCCGCTTTTATATAGCTTAAAAAGTGAGAATGAAACAACATTTTTAACGGTTGGTATACTATTGGCGGCGGCGGCAACGGATTTGGCGGACGGCTTTGTTGCGCGATACCTTGGTAATGTTTCTCGAACCGGAAAAATGCTTGATCCCCTCTCCGACAAAGTCTTCTTAGCAGCACTCATTGGAGGACTCGCCATTTGGAACAATTTCCCACTTTGGCTCTTAGTAATGTTACTCATACGTGACATTTGTATAATTGCAGCCGGTTATTACATGCTAAAAACACGTGGCTTCGTCATTGCGGCCAACCGTTGGGGTAAAGCCACAACTGCTTGTCTCGGATTTACAACAATAAGTTATGTTATAAATATCACTGATCTAATTTTAAACCTATTAGTTGCGACCTCTGCACTTTTAATTATTATATCCACTATTGCGTACACCCAAACTCTAAGGCGAACACTTCGGGGAGTTGATGACAATCAGGTCTATTAATGAATCCATTAAATAAAATTGGAATCAAATGTAACAACGTAGAAAAAACCACCACTTTCTACGTTAAAGCTCTTGGCCTAAAGATTTTAGAGCGATTCCCAATCATAAATGGACAAGATTATGTATATTTGCAATCAGAACAGTTGATCATAGAGCTTATGCCAAAACCAAAATCAGAGAATGCAAAGATTCATCATCTGTCTTTCTCAAGTTCCTCTTTGAGTAAAGACACTGATAAGCTGACCAGAGATAATGTCGTTGGAGTAAAAGAACCATTTGATGTAGGAGTAGGAAAAATTAGGTTAGCTTTTTTTACAGACAACGATGGCGTAAATATCCAGCTCTACGAACGTCTGAAAGAAAACGGAGTTTCTAAAACGGATAGCTCATAAAAAACTATTCGAGCTTGGATCGCCAAAAAACTCGCATCGCATAACGCCAACCATACATTGCAAAAGCGTCGCGTTTCATAAAAGGTCTTTCCAACTCTTGAGCCGTGATAAACGTTTGATATCCTCTTATTTTACTAAATGGAATAGTCCCACCTTTGGGTTGAACCATCCCCATCATACAGCCTTTGGAAATTGGAATTGGCTCTCTTAAGATATGTCGATTCACCCCTAACCTTGAAGGAACAATTGTTGCACTCTCGCCTATTATTTCAAAAAGGTCACCCGATTCATTAAATTTCATCATAATTAGCTTTACTGGATCTATAGATTCAGCATAAAATTCCCATGCAAAAACTTCTCCTCTATTCGGCGCCGTCGGAAAAGTATATTGACGATCGACAACAACTAAACCCTCATGACTGCTACTCGAATCAAAATCAGCAATATTGCGAACACCTACTGTATCTACACTCACACCCGGTTGCGAGAAAAATTCATCCCACTCTGGATCTCTTAATTTCTCATCTTTATCAGAACAAGATGTGAGTAAAATTAAAAATAAAAGTATCTTTATCGAGCAAAACATATACTAATTTTCTTTAATAAGACGACGCCAATAAGTATACGCGTCCCGCATAAACCTATCATGCGCATGACGTCGAATAATACCTATTAATCTACGTTGCAATACTGTACGAGTGATGTTAGAAGACAAAAACATTCTCCTTGTCTATAGACCAAAACCAAAATAATAACGCCATTTATCAATTTTCGTTCCCTCAACATCGACCCGATCACGATTGAGAGGACGAACAGCCTGAAAATAAGCTAACAGGGGAATCCGGTAAAATGTGAATAATTGGAGTCTTAGTTCACCTCCAACATCTGTTAACAACGATTTCGTATTTATATCTACTTCTTCGAACGAAGAAAAATTTCCTACAGCACCAGCTTCAGCAAATATCTCTGCCCGCATCTTAGAAAAATTAAAATTCAAAAAACGTTTGCTTATACGATTCAAAACAGGAAAACTATAGCCTAAACGGCTATAAAATAACTTCGATCCCGAATCTGTAAAATAGGGATACCCACTAAGAAAATTTTGTCCTCCGATATAGTAACGAAGAGGCCAATAAAAACGTCCTTCGAAGAACCCCCCGTCTTCAACGAAGCCCGGCTTCAATACAATGTTTCGATATGCACCAATTATCTGAACAGACAAAACGTTATCGAACGGAAGCCCAACCCTCTCATTGTAACTCGCTACATACTCGTTTACCCTAAAGCGCTTAGGAGCACGAACAAATTGACCTTTATAACTGTCCTGATCTGCTCGCTCAACTAAAGAATCAGCCAAAGTCGGTAGACTATAACGATAGACTACTGATAAACTGCGTCCAGTTGGTTCAAATGCATTCAATGCCGTGGGAAAAGTACGCTGATAACTCCATCCCAAACTTAATGTATGCGTACTATAAAATTTCAAGCCATTATAAAAGTTCAACGGATCGTTCCGACCCACTAATGTTGTATCCTGCGAAAGGACATCTTCTTCAGCACGCTCAGAAATATCTATACCATTCTGTATAAAGAAAATATCCGTACTGCTTCGAAATTGTCTCAACGACCATGTTTCTCTGTAATCTCGGAATAAATAACCACCACTCAGTTGCTGACGTCTACTCAACGGAATATCAATTCCAGTCGCAATCTGTTGTGACGTCGTCTTAAATAAATCTTCTCGAACTCGGCTTTGATAAACATACTGCTCAACGTCAGGCAGTAAAAAATTAGTTGACTCATCGACCGGTATCGGGTAAAGATTTGTAGCCAAAAGCGTATCGCCTTCGACTTCGTTACTTTTTATAAGGTTGTCTATCTCTCGACGTCTACCTGCTACGTAAAAAGAAGGATTAAAGGTCCTATTATTACCGACACGCGGACGTAGGCTACGTTCTAAATAGAAACCGATATCTGTATTCATATCAGTCGGATCACGCAAATTTTTACCGGCAATACCCCAAGCCGTTAACTGCGGCCCACCCAAGACATCTCCACTGGATAATTGAAGACCAAAGCTAGCTTGATTTAGCCCGAACGTGTTGCCTACAAAAGTTGGTCCAATTTGTAAAATAGGCACATAGCGTACTACGTTATGTCCTCCATAACCACCCACCTTAAACCGTTCAGAAATCTTTGGGCCGGTATAAATCGACGTATAATCTCGCGATAAAATCGACGGAAACTTCTCCTGTTTGGAAAACCCATCCATCACATCCATAGAGATTCGGTAGAGATCATAATCGTTTGAGCGGTAAGAACTGTATACTAATTCTTCATCCTTAGATACGGTCGGAGCAAAGGCTCCGCCCAGGACATTAGTGCGTTGCTTCACTTCACCACTCTCGAGAACGTACTCATAAATATTAAAGACACCTGTTCGGTCGGACGAAAAAACAAATCCGCTACCATCAGGAAGCCAAGTCGGGTCGCGTTCGTCAGCAGCGGAGTATACAAGAGCCTGGAATTTTGAACTATCTTGATGCGCAAATGCAACACTGTCCGGAAAAACCTCTTCGACGACCGTAGAATCAACTTCACCCTCATCCGTGGCTACACCATCAATGGTCAAAGTCAACTCGTTCGTGGTATCCTTGGTTCGGGTCCAAGGTTCAGGCCTCGGCGGACTATCAGCACTAATGATAGCAATGTCACGATCTTCGCCCCTGAAAATACTAAAAATTATCCATTGACCATCTGGAGAAAAGTGAGGTCCGTAATATTGAGTTCCATTGTTGTTGTTTGTTAAATAGACTCGCCCAGTTCCGTCGCGATTTACAATAGCAAGATTGTTTGTTCCATCCTCATTGTGGACATAAACAATACGTGCTCCATCAGGAGAAAATGAAGGATCCTTAGCACGCAATCGTGCACTAATTCTTCTTTCTTCTTTGGATTCAACGTTTAGGATATAAAGATCATCCAAGCCCTCTTTATTCTTGGCGTAGACAATTTCTTTACCATCAGGCGACCAAGAAATCCTTGAATCAATATAATCTCGTGACTTAAAAGTTTCACCGGTCGAAAAATTGTGAATTTTCAAAAAAGAGATAGCGTAATCCAAATTATCACTACTCAAATACGCCAAACTTTTGCCATCTGGAGAATAACTCGGGTGATATTCGATTATTCCTTTATTGAGCAAAGACAGATGCTCTCCTTCAACATACCCATCCTCATAAATTTCAGCTTGCGTTACACGATATCGATCTACTAAATATATTTTCCAATCTTCGTAAAATTGGTCGACCGTTACGCCTAAGACTTTTTCGATCGCCGGATCAAAACTCATAACACCGATATTGTGCGTTAATGCATCAACTTTATCTGCCCCATATTGATCGTGGATATAAAGAGTCATGGCGTAACCCTGGTTGTAAACCATCTCACCGTAGTATTTTCCGCTGCGGTCCATTACAGATCCCATCTCTTCCCATGACAGAAGATCGTCTTCTAAAACAGCCATCCGCAAGAGCATATCACGATGACTATCCCATCTGTCATATCCAAACTTATAGGCACCATATTGAGCTATTCCCTCGGACCAACCCCGCGGAGCATTCATGTGATATAACGGGAATTGAAACGAAATATCGGGGTTGCTATCGAACCGCGATACCGAAAATAACGCGTATTGAAATGGCCATTTTTTTCGGGCCATATTGAGCGTGATGATATGATTCAACTCATGTGTTACAACATTTTTTATCCAATCATGGCTACCACGCAATTCCATATCGAGATTTGTAGCCCAAACAGCCATTGTATTAGCGTAGTAATCAGCCCAACCATTTCCCAACTGATCCGA
>MDSV01056291.1_pt1 | contig 18329 bp, 18 predicted proteins | sample 810851 | NCBI WGS metagenome assembly MDSV01 (sample SAMN05326640, study PRJNA326480) | marine metagenome | isolation source: seawater | place: Atlantic Ocean: North East | collected 2012 | reverse complement strand
TATAAGAATCCTTGAGCTTTAAGCATCAAGGTAGGTATTAATAAAAAACATGATTTATAATTTTTTATCAGACTACTTATCTATAATAATATTTTTGTTTGTTGCTTTATTCTTAAGCATAGGCTTTATTCTTATTAACTTTCTTTCGTCACCTAGTAATCCTGATCCAGAAAAACTATCTGCATATGAATGTGGTTTTGAGGCTTTTGATGACTCTCGAATGGAATTCGACGTAAGATTTTATCTTGTAGCAATTCTATTTATTATTTTTGACTTAGAAATTGCATTTCTTTTCCCTTGGGCAATTTCTTTAGGTAATTTAGGAGCTCTAGGTTATTGGTCAATGATGTTTTTTTTGGGAATATTAACGATAGGTTTTATCTATGAATGGAAAAAAGGAGCTTTAGAATGGGAGTAACAAACAATCATTTAGATGACAAAACTAAAAAGATACCAGAAGAATTTAAACAATTAGCAAAAGATTTTGCTGAAAAAGGTTTTATCACAACTTCATCTGATAATTTAATTAACTGGGCTAGGACAGGGTCTCTTCATTGGATGACGTTTGGACTAGCATGTTGTGCTGTAGAAATGATGCAAACTTCAATGCCTAGATATGATCTTGAAAGATTTGGAGCTGCACCAAGAGCTTCCCCAAGACAATCCGATGTAATGATAGTTGCAGGAACATTGACCAACAAGATGGCTCCCGCTTTAAGAAAAGTTTATGATCAGATGCCAGAACCAAGATATGTAGTTTCAATGGGTAGCTGTGCTAATGGTGGAGGCTATTATCACTACTCATACTCTGTTGTAAGAGGCTGCGATAAGATTGTCCCAGTTGATATTTATGTACCTGGATGCCCACCGTCAGCTGAGGCATTACTTTATGGAATTCTTCAACTTCAAAAAAAAATAAGAAGAGAAGGAACTAAGCAGAGGTGATTGAATGCAATTAAAAAATTTACAAAATCTTGAAAAATTAATTAATTCAGAGTTAGCTAGTAAAATACAAAGTTCAAATATAGATAACAAAGAACTTTTAATTGAAGTAAGTGATTCAGATTTGATAAATGTAATTCAATTTTTAAAATCAAACGACCTCTGTAAGTTTAGACAATTAATTGATATTGCTGGAATTGACTATCCTGAAAATGAAAAGAGATTTAATTTGGTTTATCTATTATTATCACATGAACATAATTACAGAATTAAATTATTAGTTCAATTTGATTTAAATCAAACAATACCATCTATCACAAAAATTTTTCCATCAGCAAATTGGATGGAAAGAGAAGTATTTGATATGTATGGTATTAAATTTAAAAATCATCCAGATTTAAGAAGAATATTAACAGACTATAATTTTAAAGGTCATCCTCTAAGAAAAGATTTTCCTTTGACTGGATTTAATGAAGTTAGATATAGCGAGAAAGAAAAAAAAGTTATCTACGAACCAGTAAAATTAGAGCAAAACTATAGAAATTTTGACTTTGAAAGTCCATGGGAAGGAACAAACTATATTAAAAAATTAAAAGATACTAAAGCAGATGAAAAAAAAAACTAAAACTATGAATTTAAATTTTGGCCCACAGCATCCAGCTGCTCATGGTGTTTTAAGACTCATTTTAGAATTAGACGGTGAAATAGTGGAAAAAGCAGACCCTCACATAGGATTGCTTCATAGAGGGACAGAAAAACTTATAGAGCAAAAAACTTATACGCAGGCTCTACCTTACTTTGATAGGTTAGATTATGTTGCTCCAATGAACCAAGAGCATGCTTTTGCTTTAGCAGCTGAAAAATTGCTTAATATTGAGGTCCCTATAAGAGGAAAATATATTCGTGTAATATTCTGTGAAATTGGAAGAATACTAAGTCATATATTGAATGTTACAACTCAAGCTTTGGACGTCGGAGCTTTAACCCCCTCTTTATGGGGTTTTGAAGAGAGAGAAACTTTAATGACTTTTTATGAAAGAGCGTCAGGTTCCCGATTACATGCTAACTATTTTAGAACTGGAGGAGTTAATCAAGATGTTCCTCAGAAGTTACTTGATGATATTGAAAAATTTTGTAGGTCTTTCCCAAAAATAATTGATGATCTCGAGAGTTTATTAACCGATAATCGTATCTTCAAACAAAGGAATGTTGAGATTGGGATAGTATCAAAACAGGATGCTCTAGATTATAGTTTTTCTGGAGTTATGTTACGAGGTTCTGGAGTAGCATGGGATCTCAGAAGATCTCAACCTTACGAAATTTATCAAGACTTAGATTTTAAAATCCCAGTTGGGAAGAATGGTGATTGCTACGATCGTTATCTATGTAGAATGCAAGAGATGAGGGAAAGTGTTAAAATCATACTACAATGTATTGAAAAAATACCTAAAGGACCTGTTAAATCTATTGATAACAAAATAACTCCTCCAAAAAGAGATGAACTAAAACAATCAATGGAGGCACTAATACATCATTTTAAATTATTTACAGAGGGGTACAGAGTGCCTAAGGGCAATGTTTATACTGCAGTTGAAGCTCCAAAAGGAGAATTTGGAGTTTATCTAGTTTCAGACGGAAGCAACAAACCTTATAGATGCAAGATCAGGGCTCCAGGTTTTTCTCATCTGCAGGCAATGGATTATTTAATTCGTGGTCATATGTTAGCAGATGTTCCCGCGGTGTTGGGATCTCTTGATATAGTATTTGGAGAGGTAGACAGATGAGTTTAAAAAAAGTGCATGACGACCAACCAAAAGATTTTAAATTTTCAAAAGAGAATCTAGAAAAAGCTGAGGAAATTTTAAAAATATATCCTAAAACAAATAAGCAAAGTGCCGTAATGCCTTTCTTATATTTAGCTCAAAGACAAAATAATAATTGGATACCGTTAGCTGCTATGAAATATATAGCTAATTACCTTTCAATGCCTTACATCTCAGTTTATGAAGTCGCTACATTTTATACAATGTATAACCTTGCTCCGGTTGGAAAACATTTTGTTCAAGTTTGCACAACAACCCCATGTCTAATACGAGGGGCAGATAAAATTGTAAAACTGTGTAAAGAAAAGATTTCTCCTAAAGAAAATGAAGTTTCTCAAAAAAGTAATTGTTCTTGGATGGAAGTAGAATGTTTAGGAGCCTGTGTTAGTGCTCCTATGATACAAATTAATAATGATTATTACGAAGATTTAGATGAAAAAAGTATGGAAAAAATTTTAGACTCAATAATTAAAGATAAACCCTTAAGACCTGGCTCTTATAGAGGACGAAAAAATAGTGCGCCAGAAAAAAATAACTCAGTTAACGGAGAAAATCATGCTTAAAACTGAAGATAGAATCTTTAAAAATCTTTATAACGAATTAGGTTGGGAGATAGATAGTGCTATCAAAAGAGATGATTGGAAAGATACTAAAAATATAATTTCAAAAGGCAGAGATTGGATCATAAATGAAGTAAAAATATCTGAGTTAAGAGGTAGAGGTGGAGCAGGCTTCTCAACTGGCCTAAAATGGTCCTTTGCTCCTAAACAAGTTGGTTCAAGACCACATTATTTAATAATAAATGCAGACGAGTCAGAACCAGGAACTTGCAAAGATAGAGATATTTTAAGATTTGAACCTCAAAAATTAATTGAAGGATGTTTGATTGCAGGTTTCGCGGTTAATGCTCATACTTGTTACATCTATATTCGGGGAGAATATTTCAATGAGGGCAGCAGATTACAAGAAGCGATTAATCAGGCCTACAAAAAAAATTATTTAGGCAAAAATGCATGTGGTTCAGGATGGGATTTTGATATCTATATTCACTATGGTGCTGGAGCTTATATATGTGGTGAAGAAACAGCATTGTTAGAAAGTATGGAAGGTAAAAAAGGTCAACCTAGATTAAAACCTCCATTCCCAGCTTTAGTTGGTTTATACGGTTGCCCTACAATAGTTAATAATGTCGAAACAATAGCAGTAGTTCCGACTATATTAAGAAAAGGCGGAAAATGGTTTGCTTCTATAGGTAAACCAAAAAATACTGGCACAAAAATATTTTGTATTTCAGGAAATGTTAACTCACCATGCAATGTAGAAGAGGAGATGGGAATACCTCTTAAGGATTTAATAGAAAAACATGCTGGTGGAGTTATAGGAGGCTGGGATAATCTTCAAGCTGTAATCCCTGGTGGATCTTCAATGCCTTTGTTGCCAAGAAAAATATGTGAGACTATTACAATGGATTTTGACACGTTAATTGAAAATAAAAGTGGATTAGGTACTGCTGGAATAGTTGTTATAAATAAACAACAAGATATCGTTGCGTGTATGGCAAGAATAGCAAGATTTTATAAACATGAAAGTTGTGGTCAATGTACTCCATGTCGAGAGGGTGCAGGATGGATGTGGAGAATTTTAGACAGAGTCGAAAAAAGAAAAGCTACTTTAAGCGATATAGATCTATTAGCAGATGTAACTAAACAAATTGAGGGTCATACTATTTGTGCTTTTGGCGAAGGATCAGCGTGGCCTGTTCAAGGATTGCTTAGACATTTTAGAAAAGAAGTTGAGAGCAGATGTAGAGAAGAACCATTAATAAAGAAAAAAATAAATAATCCATATTTAGTAGATCAACATTTACAGGAAAAAGAGAATGCCTAAAATTACTATTAATGGAAAAGAAATTGAATTTGAAAAAGGTATGACAGTCTTGCAAGCTTGTGAACTTGCTGATGTAGAAATACCAAGATTTTGCTATCACGAAAAATTATCTATAGCTGGCAATTGTAGAATGTGTCTTGTAGAAATGGAAAAATCACCAAAACCTATTGCCTCATGCGCTATGCCAGCAGCTGAAGGTATGAATATTAAAACCAATACACCGTTTGTAGAGAAAGCTAGAAAAGGGGTTATGGAATTTCTATTGGCAAACCATCCTTTAGATTGTCCAGTTTGTGATCAAGGTGGAGAATGTGATTTACAAGATCAATCTTTATACTACGGAGTAGATAAATCGAGATTTGTTGAAAATAAAAGACAGGTCAAAGAAAAATATATGGGCCCTCTTATTAAAACACAAATGACAAGATGTATTCATTGTACTAGATGTGTGAGATTTGCGACAGAGGTTGCTGGAATTCCGGAGATAGGTGCAATTGGTAGAGGAGAGAATATGGAAATAACGACCTATTTAGAAAAGTCTATGCAGTCCGAGCTTTCTGCTAATGTAATTGATCTTTGTCCAGTCGGAGCATTAACTTCAAAACCTTATGCATTTGAAGCTAGGCCCTGGGAGTTAAAAAAAACTGAAACTATAGATGTAATGGATGCAATTGGATCAAACATAAGAATTGATTCTTATAATTGGGAAGTAAAAAGGATTTTACCAAGGCTTAATAATGAAATTAACGAAGAATGGATTTCAGACAAAACAAGATATTCATGCGATGGATTACTAAAACAAAGATTAGATGTTCCTTATGTAAAAAGAAATAACAAGCTACAAAAAGTTAGCTGGGATGAAGCAATTAATGAAATATTAAATAAAATCAAACAGCTTAATCCTAATGACCTAGCCGGCCATGTAGGCGATATGGTAAATTTAGAAAATGCAATTGCTTTTAAAAAATTGTTCAAGTTTTTAAATTGCAACAATTTAGAATTTAAAGAAAAAGATTTTTACATAAATCCTAGTGAAAAAATGAATTACATTTTCAATTCTTCAATTAAAAAGATTGAAGAAGCGGACCTAATACTTTTAATTGGAACGAATCCAAGGCTCGAGGCAACTATTTTGAACGCAAGAATAAGAAAGGCATATGTAAAAAATAATACTCAAATTTATTCTTTATGTGATGTGGGAAATCTAACATATGATTACGAAATTATTGGAAATAAAACAGACGATATAAAGAAAATCATCAATAAAGAAAGCGAATTTAGTAAAAAATTTTTATCTGCAAAAAAACCCATTGTTATCATTGGTGAGTCAGCTTTAGAACTTAAGAGTGGAAAATATATTTTTGAAGAAATGAAAAATTTTTTGACAAAGAATAATTTTATAAATAAAGAATGGAATGCATTAAATATCCTTATTCAAAATGCTTCTACAGTTGGACTTATTGATTTAAAAATTAATTCAAACGATGGAAAAAACCCAAATTTTTTTGATAGGTTAAACTCAAATAGTTTTAAATTTATTTATTTACTGGGTTCAGACAATTTACACATTAAAAAAGAAAATGAATTTATAGTTTATCAAGGTAGCCACGGAGATAGAGGGGCAGAAATAGCAGATGTAATTTTACCTAGTGCAGCATTTACAGAACAAAATGGACTATACGAGAATTTGGAGGGAAGAGTTCAAGAATCTAAAAAGGCTACTTATCCAATAGGAGAAGCAAAAGAAGATTGGAAAATTTTCAACTTATTATTAGAAAGATTAGGAAAAAAAGATGAGTCTTTCAAATTTGATGTTTTAAGAAAAGAAGCTTTAAGTCAAATAGAAAATTTTTCAAAAATAAATGAACTTCCAAACTTCAGACCTAGCAAAAATGACAAACAATCATCAGATTTTATAAGTGAGGAAATTATTATTAAGCCTTTAGATTATTTTTTCTCAAACTCTGTTTCGCGGTCTTCAAAAACAATGAGCGAATGTCGTCAGATAAGACAAAAAATAAAGAAAGATGGAACTAATAATTGATGTTGGAATATATTCAAATTTTAGGAGAAGAAATTTATAAGATATTATTTTTACTTATACCTATTTTAGTTTCGGTAGCTATGGTGGTTTGGCTAGATAGAAGGGTATGGGGATTGGTGCAAAAAAGAAAAGGACCTAATGTTGTCGGACCTTTTGGTCTTTTTCAAACAATAGCAGATGCATTAAAGTATATTTTTAAAGAAATAATAATACCAGCTAGTGCTAACAAAACTGTTTTTGTACTTGCACCTATTGTAACTATGACTTTAGCGCTTGTTGCATGGGCAGTAATTCCTATGAGTGAAGAAATAGTATTATCAGATATTAACGTAGGAATTCTTTATTTATTTGCTGTTTCATCTTTAGGTGTTTACGGAATAATTATGGGAGGCTGGGCTTCAAATTCAAAATATCCTTTTCTGGGAGCTATAAGATCTGCTGCTCAAATGGTTTCATATGAAGTTTCAATAGGAATAATTATAATTAATGTGCTTCTATGTGTAGGATCTTTAAATTTAAAAGATATTGTCTTAGCCCAGCAAGATTTGTGGTACGTTATTCCTTTATTCCCAATGTTTGTTGTCTTTTTTATATCTGCTTTAGCAGAGACAAACAGGCCTCCATTTGATTTACCAGAAGCAGAGGCAGAATTAGTTGCAGGATATCAAACAGAATATTCTGGAATGATGTATGCAATGTTTTGGTTAGGTGAATACGCAAATATATTACTTATGTGTGCGATGGGTTCAATCTTATTTCTAGGTGGTTGGTTGCCAATATTTGATATTTTTCCGTTAAATTTAATACCAGCCCCTATTTGGATGATTTTAAAAATTTTATTTTTATTTTTTTTATTTGCCCTTATTAAAGCTATCGTTCCAAGATATCGATATGATCAATTAATGAGATTAGGATGGAAAATATTTTTGCCTTTTTCATTAATTTATTTAGTCTTAACTGCAAGTTTTTTGTTTTATTTCGATAAATTACCTAATGGAAACATTTCATGAATTTAACAAGAATTTTTAAAACAATATTTCTGATTGAATTTCTACGAGGTCTCTTAATGGCAATCAAAGAGATATTTAAAAAGTCTAAAACTATAAATTATCCTTTTGAGAAGGGTTCAATTAGTCCTCGAATGAGAGGTGAGCATGCACTAAGAAGATATCCTAATGGAGAGGAAAGATGTATAGCTTGTAAATTATGCGAAGCAGTCTGTCCGGCTCAAGCCATTACGATAGAGTCTTCTGAAAGACCTGATGGAAGCAGAAAAACAACTAGATATGATATTGACATGTTAAAATGTATTTATTGTGGCTTATGCCAAGAGTCTTGCCCTGTCGATGCGATAGTACAAGGTCCAAATTTTGAATTTGCGACAGAAACTAGAGAAGAACTTTATTATAACAAACAAAAGCTACTAGATAATGGAGACAGATGGGAGTCAGTTTTATCAAAAAATATAAAACTAGATAAACCATACAAATAAATGTTTATACACGCCATTTTTTTTTATTTTTTTTCATTAATAGCAATATTTTCTTCACTAATGGTGATCACTTCAAGGAACACTGTAAATTCAGTTTTCTTTTTAATTTTAGATTTTATTTCAGTGGGGTGCTTGTTCATTATGGTAGGAGCAGAATTCCTAGGAATGATAATCTTAATTGTTTATGTAGGAGCGGTTGCGGTATTATTTTTATTTGTTGTAATGATGCTGAATGTTGCTGAGCAAAAACAGTCTTGGTTTATTGGTAAAAAATCAACTCATATTCCCACAGGGTTAATTGTTAGTGTATTAATCTTTTTGGAACTAATTGTTGTAGTTGGTGGATGGAAACACAAAGATAATTTAATGAGTAGTAGCACTCTAACAATTTCTGATGTTTCGAACACTCACCAACTTGGTTTAGTCATGTACACTGACTATATTTTATACTTTCAGTTAGCCGGAGTAATACTTTTATTATCTATGATAGGAGCAATTTTACTTACATTCCGAGAAAGACCTGGTGTTAAAAAGCAGAGTTATTTTAAGCAAATAACTCGAGACCCTCATTCATCGGTAGAGCTCAAAGAGGTTACCTCCAATAAAGGAGTAAAGATAGATGATTGAAATAGGTTTAGGCCACTACTTATTTTTAGGAGCAATTATTTTCTTTTTAGGAGTAATGGGAATTTTTTTAAATAGAAAGAATGTTATTGTGATTTTAATGTCAATAGAATTAATTCTACTTGCAGTAAATATTAACTTAATATCTTTTTCAATTTTTTCCGGAGATATCGTCGGTCAAATTTTTACAATGTTGATCTTAACTGTTGCAGCTGCAGAAGCAGCTATTGGTTTAGCTATAATTGTTATTTATTATAGAAATAGAGGCTCGATAAGAGTTGAAGATATACATGGGATGAAAGGATAAATGGAATACGCAATAATTTTTCTCCCGTTATTTGGTTCTTTAATAGGTTATTTTGGAAAAAAACTTACAAAATACTTTTCGGAAATTACAACCAGTATATTTGTAATTTTTTCGGCCATTTTGTCTGTGGTTGTATTTTGGCAAGGTATTCAAAATAATGATTATGGTAATTATAAAATATTTGAGTGGGTAAGTTCAGGAAATTTTGTAGCAAACTGGTCAATTAATATAGATCCCTTGAGTTCAATAATGTTGGTGGTTGTAACTTTTGTTTCAGCTTTAGTTCATATTTACTCAATTGGATATATGAGCCACGATCCTCATAAACCAAGATTTATGTCTTATCTTTCACTTTTTACATTCTCAATGCTTGCTCTTGTGGTATCTGATAATTTTCTACAATTATTTTTTGGATGGGAAGGAGTAGGCTTATGCTCGTATTTACTGATAGGTTTTTGGTATAAGAGAGAAACAGCAAATAACGCAGCAATTAAAGCATTTATTGTAAATCGAGTTGGAGACTTTGGTTTAGCTATCGGAATATTTCTTATCTTTTTTTATTTTGGCACTATCAATTTTAAGGAAGTATTCGAATTAGTACCTCAATATTTAGAAGATAAATTTCTATTTTTTGGATTTGAAACAAGTCTTGTGACTTTAATTTGTGTATTTTTATTCATTGGTGCTATGGGAAAATCTGCACAGTTTTTACTACATACATGGTTGCCAGATGCGATGGAAGGCCCAACGCCAGTTTCTGCTTTAATTCACGCAGCTACAATGGTTACTGCAGGCGTTTTTTTAGTTGTAAGATGTTCACCTCTATTTGAATACTCTCAAACATCTTTAAATTTAGTTGCAATAGTTGGAATGATTACAGCAATATTTGCTGCATCTGTTGCTTTAGTACAAAATGATATAAAGAAGATCGTTGCTTATTCAACATGTAGTCAACTTGGTTATATGTTTTTTGCTGCTGGAATAGGAGCATATCATGTTGCCATGTTTCATTTATTTACTCACGCTTTTTTTAAAGCACTTTTATTTCTAGGTGCAGGCTCCGTAATTCACGCCTTTAAAGACGAACAAGATATAAGAAAAATGGGCGGTATAAGAAAAAAACTTCCATACACATACTTCTTTATGTTAATTGGAACATTAGCATTAACAGGTTTTCCTTTTTTTTCAGGATTTTATTCTAAGGATGCTATAATTGAATTTGCATATTTAAGCGACACTTTAATAGGAAACTATGCTGCAATTCTTGGAATTTTTACTGCTTTTTTAACAGCTATATATTCTTGGAGATTATTTTTTAAAACTTTTCACGGGACTTATAACAATAAATTAGTGCCAATTAATGAAACACATGAATCACCTATTGTAATGTTAATACCATTATTTTTTCTAGCAATTGGTGCTATTTTAAGTGGATTTATTTTTAAAGAAATTTTAATTGGTTATAACAGTAATGAATTTTGGGAGTCTTCGATTTTTTTTCTAAATGAAATACAACATGATCACATTCCTCTTTGGTTACTATCGATTACACCTCTTTTAGTAATTTTAGCTATACCGCTATCTTTTTACTATTTTGTTTCAAATACTAAAATTATTGAAAGTTTTAAAAATACAAATTTACCTTTATATAATTTCTTATTGAACAAGTGGTATATCGATGAACTCTATGAATTAATATTTGTCAAACCAATCAAATTAATCGGTTCATTTTTCTGGAAAAAAGGTGATGTAGGAATAATAGACAGATTTGGTCCAGACGGAATTTCTAAATTAGTTAAGATAGTCTCTGATAAGGCAGGCAAATTTCAAACTGGTTTTATTTATGACTATGCTTTTGTAATGTTAATTGGTTTGTCGATTTTATTAACTTATTTAATTTTAATTTAAAATGAATTTTCCAATATTATCTACATTAATTTTCTTACCTCTAATTAGTTCTTCATTTATTTTTTTATCCAAATATCAAAAAAATAATTTCAGTCCAATCTATATTTCGCTTTTTGGAAGCGTTGCAACTTTTTTACTTTCATTGTTCCTTTGGTATTCTTTAGATAAGAGTATTGCAGACTTTCAATTTGTAGAAGAAAAGTCATGGATAAATGATTTCATAAAATTTAAATTAGGAGTTGATGGAATATCAATTCTTTTTATTGTTCTAACAACTTTTATAACTCCTATATGTATTATTTCATGTGTTAATAGTGTTAAAGATAGAGTAAAAGAATTTTTAATTGCTATCTTAGTTTTAGAAACATTTATAATTGGAGTTTTTTGTTCCTTAGACTTAGTAATTTTTTATTTATTTTTCGAAGCAGGATTGATCCCAATGTTTTTGATAATTGGTGTTTGGGGAGGTCCTAAAAGAGTTTATTCAGCGTTTAAATTTTTCCTTTTTACTTTATTAGGCTCGGTATTAATGCTTGTTGCAATAATTGTTATTTATTGGATAACAGGAACAACAGACATAACGTCAATTTACGAAATAAGAATCCCGAATGAATATCAAAATTTATTATGGTTGGCATTTTTTAGCTCATTTGCCGTTAAAACACCTATGTGGCCTGTCCATACTTGGTTACCAGATGCACATGTTGAAGCGCCCACAGCTGGTTCAGTAATATTAGCAGCTATCCTTTTAAAAATGGCAGGTTATGGTTTTTTAAGATTTTCAATACCAATGTTTCCCGTCGCCTCAGAATTTTTTACCCCTTTAATTTACTCTTTGAGCATAATAGCTATTATTTACACATCACTTGTAGCTTTAATGCAAGACGATATGAAAAAACTAATAGCCTATTCATCCGTTGCTCATATGGGATATGTAACTCTAGGAATATTTACTCTCACAAAACAAGGTATAGAGGGGAGTATTTATCAAATGATCAGTCATGGACTGATTTCAGCTGCATTATTTCTTTGTGTAGGAGTAGTTTATGACAGGCTTAACTCTAGGTTGATTAACACTTATGGCGGATTGGTAAATTTTTTACCAAAATACTCATTTTTATTTTTAGTTTTTGCTTTAGCTGCGCTTGGCCTTCCTGGCACTACTGGGTTTCTAGGGGAGTTTTTGATTTTAACAGGGACTTTTCAAAAAAATTATCTTGCAGCAATGTTAGCAACATTTGGTGTCGTTTTAGGCGCAGCTTATATGCTATGGTTAACAAAAAGAGTGATATTTGGAAAAACAGTTAACGAAAAAATTAAAAATTTAAAAGATACTAATAGATTAGAAGCATTCATGTTAACTATACTTGCATTTTTTGTAATTTTATTTGGGTTTTATCCTATGCCTTTAATTGAAACTTTAAATGTATCTGTAGATAACTTGATAAACAATTATGAACAGTCAATAAATAACTTCAACTTAGTAAAAAATGATTAATAATTTAAGCATAATGTTACCTGAAGTATTTTTAACATTTTCAATTTTTGCAATTCTTATGCTAGGAGTTTTTTTGAAAAAAAGTTTTAATTTAATTTTTAATTTATCATCAATTATACTAATTTTAACTATTGCAATTATCTTAAATAATTCTAGTGATACGGAAAAGATATTTTTAAATAGCTTTATTAAAGATAATTTTTCTAATTTCTTTAAAATTTTGATTCTTGTTTCAAGTTTGTTTGTGTTAAATGCATCAAAATCTTTTATAAATGATAACAATATCAATAAATTTGAGTACCCTATTATAATACTGATTTCAGTTCTAGGAATGTTTTTTATGCTCAGTTCAAACGACTTAATCTTATTTTATTTAGGGCTGGAATTACAATCTTTAGCTTTATATATTTTAGCATCAATTGATAGAGACAACGTAAGATCATCTGAGTCTGGACTTAAATATTTCGTATTAAGTGCTCTATCATCGGGACTGTTATTATATGGATGTTCCTTGCTATACGGTTTTACAGGCACTACCAATTTTGAATTGATAGCAGAGCAATTAAATAGAGATAACACTGGCTCTATATTCGCAATGGTCTTTATTTTGGTTGGTTTAGCATTTAAAGTTTCAGCGGTTCCATTTCATATGTGGACACCTGATGTGTACGAAGGTGCACCTACTTCAATTACTAGTTTTTTTGCTGTAGTGCCCAAAGTTACAGGACTCGCTTTACTAATAAAATTTATGTTTGTCCCGTTTTCGAACATTTTGTTAGAATGGCAAACTATAATAATTTTCATATCTATTGCTTCAATGATATTAGGAGCAATTGCTGCAATTGTTCAAAAGAATATAAAAAGACTTTTAGCTTATAGTTCTATAGGTCATATTGGTTACGCATTAGCTGGAGTTGCAACAGGGGTGGTGTCGGGCTATCAAAGTGCTGTAATTTACATTACTATTTACGTTGTAATGAATATAGGTGCATTTTCGTGTTTGTATTTGATGAAGAAAGATGGACTATATAGAGAAAATATTTCGGATTTATCTGGAATTTCGAAGAAACATCCAATTTTAGCAATTTCTTTTTTAATTATACTATTTTCTTTAGCAGGAATTCCACCTTTAGGCGGTTTTTTTGCAAAATTTTATATTTTTACATCAGTGTTAGAACAAAAAATGTATGCTTTAGCAATCATTGGTTTAATAACTACTGTGATATCTGCTTTTTATTATTTAAAAGTTATAAAGACAATTTATTTTGATGATAGTCTAATAGTTTTTGATCCAGTTAAGAACAAATCCGCTCAACTAACTATTTTAATTAGTTGCAGTATTTTAATAACTTTCTTTCTCTATCCATCAATCTTAAACAATGTTGTAAGTTCTTTATTTATTCAATGAAAATAAAATTGTTAAAGTTTAAAAAAGTTAAAAGCACTAACGACGTCGCGATAAAACTTATCAAAAAAGATTTATTAAAACCAACATTGATATTTTCTGAACAACAGACTAAAGGAAGAGGTACAATGGGAAAAAAATGGATTTCCTCGAAGGGAAATTTATTTTTATCAATTCTTTTTTTAATAAATTCAAAAAAAATAAATTACAAACAATTTGCGCTTTTGAATGCATATTTGATAAAAAGGATCTTATCCAAGTTTATTTTTAAAAAGATAAATATTAAATGGCCTAACGATCTACTTATAGACAAAAAAAAAGTGTGTGGAATCTTACAAGAATTAATTTACCATAAAGAAAAAAGCTTTTTAGTCATTGGAGTTGGAATAAACACTTTTTCTTCACCTGGTATTCCAAATTTTGAAACTTCTTCACTTCAGAAATATACAAAAAAAAGAATAAATAATAATCAAATTTTAAAAGATATTAAAAAAACTTACGAATTATTTGTAAAAGATATAGGTAAATATGGATTTACATATTTAAAAAGAAAGTACAAATGAACTATTTGGTGGGAGACATAGGCAATACATTCATAAAATTTTCAGTTTTAAATAAAGATTTTAAAATAAAGAGAACGTATAATTTAAAAACAACGAAAATATACCAAAAGAAAATTAGGAATAAGCTTTTAGATAAATTTAATAGCAAGTTAACATATAAAAAAGTTATTTTTTCTAGCGTTGTACCAAAAGCTTTTACTGTAATCAAAAAAAATTTACGTAAAAAAAAATTTATCGTCTCCGAGGTCAAAGAAATAAATCTTAAAAAGATTATCAAAATTAAAGTAAAAAATTATAAGCAGTTAGGCTCTGACAGAATATCTAACGCAATAGGAGCTTTAAATTATAATAATAGTATTATCATTGATTTTGGAACTGCTACAACTTTTGATGTTCTTATAAATAGAGTTTATGAAGGTGGAGTTATATCTCCTGGAGTAAACTTGTCTATTTTAAATCTAAATAAATCTACAGCCTTACTACCAGTGTTAAAATTAAAAAAAACAAAAAAAAATTACGGAAAAAATACTCAAGAAGCTTTAAACGCTGGTTTTTTATGGGGTTATCAGGGACTTATTAATAATATAATAAAAAAAATATCTTTAAATTCAAAACCTAAATTTAAAATTATTTTAACAGGCGGGTATGCTAAATTGTTTAAAAGATACATAAAAAGTAAAACTACAATTGATCAAAATATTACAATTAAAGGAATTGCAAAAGTTTTAAAAGAAATAATATGAAAAAAGATGAATTAATTTTTTGTCCACTAGGTGGTTCAGGAGAAATTGGCATGAATATGAATCTTTATGCGTACGGAACAGAAGAAAATCAAAAATGGATCGTTGTAGATATGGGAGTAACGTTTGCTGATGACTCTTTACCAGGAATAGATTTAATCTTACCGGATGCAGGATTTATAGTTGATAAGAAAGATGATTTATTAGGCATAGTATTGACTCACGCCCACGAAGATCATATTGGATCAGTTGCACATATATGGCCACAACTAAAATGTCAGATATACGCTACGCCTTTTACAGCAGTGTTAATCCAAGAAAAATTTAAAGAAAAAAAAATTGATATTTCAAAGTTTTTAAATATTGTTCCTTTGAATACTAAAATTAAGCTTGGTAATTTTGAAATTGACTTTGTTAGTTTAACTCACTCGATATTAGAACCAAATGGATTGAGTATTACAACACCATTGGGCACAATTTTACACACCGGGGATTGGAAGATAGACCCTAACCCTTTAATAGGAGGAAATATTGATGAACAAAAATTAAAAAAAATTGGGCAAAAAGGTGTTTCTGTCATGATTTGTGATTCTACAAATGTTTTTAGCCCTGGTCGTGCTGGCTCCGAGGCAGATGTAAGAGAAAGCTTACTAAAAATTATGGAGCAAAAAACTAAAAGAATTTTAGTAACTTCTTTTGCATCTAACGTTGCAAGAATGGAGTCAATTTTTTATTGTGCAAAAAAAACAGGAAGATCAATATGTTTAGTTGGTCGTTCAATGCAACGTATTTATAAAGCAGCAAAAAAATGTGGTTATCTTGGAAATCTAATTGAACCAATAGACTCTAAAAATTCTAAAGATATATCAAAAAATAAAATTTTATATTTAGCTACTGGAAGCCAAGGCGAGCCAATGGGAGCAATGAATAGAATAGTTAATGGTGTTCATCCTGAAGTTTTTATAGAAAATGGGGACTGTGTTATATTTTCCTCGAAAATTATTCCTGGAAATGAAAAGAAACTATATCAATTACAGAACTTGATAGTTAAAAAAAACGTTGAAATAATCACCGAAGAAAATGCATTTGTTCACGTTTCAGGTCATCCGAATAGAGATGATCTTAAAGATATGTATAAATGGGTAAAACCTAAATGTATAATTCCAGTTCATGGAGAGCACAGACATATGAAAGAACATGTAGCATTTGCAAAAGAGATGCAGATACCTAAAACATTGCTTATAGAAAATGGAGACATTATTAAATTGCTTCCTGGTGATAAACCTGAAATTATTGATAAAGCTCCGACGGGGAGATTGTATTTGGACGGAAATCTTGGAGTAGAAGAGGACTCTAAATCAATAAAAGATAGAAAAAATTTATCAGTAAATGGATATTTAGAAATTACGTTAATTGTTTCTAACAATGGGAAAATAAAAAAACCTATTATTTCACTTAAAGGAATTCCTGAAAGCGATGGGGAAGAAAATTATATCTTCGATATGGAGGATGAAATCTTTAATATTTGTAAAACTTTTTCTTTAGGAAGCAAAAAACAAGAAAAAAATTTAATTGATACTATTAAGCAAAACTGTAGAAGAATCGTCAAAGACAAAACCGGAAAAAAACCTTTCACAAACATAAATATAGCTAGAATTTGATGGGTATAACTGGGTCAATAATAATTTACGTCATGATTTGGTGGATAGTTTTTTTTTCAGTTTTGCCAATAGGCATACAATCAAAAAAAGAAGTTTTTAAAGAAAGACTTGGCGGTAACGATCCAGGTGCTCCAAAAAACCCAAAAATAGGTAAAAAATTTTTAATAACAACTATAATTACATCATTATTATTTATTGTGATATATTACTTAGTAAATAATGGTTTCTTAAATTTAAGGAATTTTTTACAATAATGTATTTATCAAAACTTTTTATACCAATTACAAAAGATCTACCTTCTGAGGCGAAAATAAAATCTCATCAATTAATGTTAAGAGCTGGAATGATAAGGCAATCTTCGGCAGGAATTTATTCTTGGCTACCTTTAGGATTTAAAGTAATGAAAAAAATTGAGCAAATTGTCCGGGAAGAACAGAACTTAATTGGAGCTCAAGAGATGCTAATGCCTACTATACAATCTTCAGATTTATGGAAAGAAAGTGGAAGATATGAGGATTATGGAGAGGAAATGTTAAGAATTAAAGACAGACAAGGAAGAGAAATGTTATATGGACCAACAAACGAGGAATTAATCACAGACATATTTAGATCAAGTGTTAAATCATACAAGTCTCTCCCTCAAATTCTGTATCACATACAATGGAAGTTTAGGGATGAAATAAGACCTAGGTTTGGAGTAATGAGATGTAGAGAGTTTTTTATGAAGGATGCCTACTCATTCGATTTAAGTGATGAGGACGCAAAAAGATCTTATAATAAAATGTTTTATTCTTATATCAGAACTTTCAGTCGTCTTGGGCTTAAAGCCATACCTATGGCTGCGGATACAGGACCCATAGGAGGAGATCTTTCACATGAGTTCGTAATTTTAGCAGAAACAGGCGAAAGCCAAATTTATGCTGATAAAAAGATATTTGAAATAGATTTAAAAAAATACAATTTTTCAGACGACTCACTTCAAAAAATGCGAGAGGATTTTACCTCTATTTATGCCGTTACTGATGAAAAATATAACGAGAAAAATTTTAATGAAAAAGTTAAAAAAGAAAATCAAATCAAAACTAAAGGTATAGAAGTAGGACACATATTTTATTTTAGTGACAAATATTCAAAACCGCTCAATTGTTTCATTGATACTCAAGATGGAAAAAAAACATCAGTAAAAATGGGGTCGTATGGAATAGGAATATCAAGGCTAGTTGGAGCTACAATTGAAGCAAATTACAAAAACGATGTAATGAAATGGCCTAAATCTATTTCACCTTTTGAAATCGTAATAATACCTAATATAAGTAAAAATAATAAAGAAAACTTAGAAAAAGCTGAAAAAATCTATAAAGAATTAAAAAAACAAAATATTGACGTATTGTTAGACGATGTAGATGAAAATATGTCTAATAAATTTAAAAAACAT
>MDSV01223416.1_pt1 | contig 18331 bp, 15 predicted proteins | sample 810851 | NCBI WGS metagenome assembly MDSV01 (sample SAMN05326640, study PRJNA326480) | marine metagenome | isolation source: seawater | place: Atlantic Ocean: North East | collected 2012 | reverse complement strand
TGCTCAGTGGATTGAATGGCTTATCGAACATCCAGAACAATTAAGACCAACAAAAAGGAAAGAAAGACATCTCAAAATCGGTGAAGTGGATGTTACACTCGTACACGGCGATATTACCGAACATCTTGATTGGCTTGAATCAAAGAATGCAAGCCTTGTTTTGAGAAGAAAACTCTTGACCAAATGTTTGGAAATCAATCCATTCCTTTGGAAAAATTCAGTGAACTTACAACCGAAATGGGAAACTCATCCAATTCCTAAATTGAGATGGTCTGGAGAGGGGGCGACTGAGGGCTTGATTCTCAAATTAGCTGCACTTTCTGACACCGAGACACTTGCGGCAACCGTCCATGGACAAGGCACTATTTCTGAACTGAAAAAAAATCTTGAACATAATGCTGGAAATCTGGTTAAACATATCATCCTTTTTCACAGGGATTTGGATTTTACAGATTTTCGCAAAAGATGAAATGAAAGAAATATAATACCACCAACCTATTCGATGTTATGAGGCTCTTTCCTGCTGGGTCATCGAATTTGTTCAAGACTGGTGTGTTCTGGGGCGTCATTTTTGCAATTGCGATCGTATCAGTTCTAGTCTTGGGTTTGATTTTTGATGATGATACGATGGAACAGTGCAATCGAAATTACAGGGGTGACGTCACGGTTGAGAATTGTAATGATTACGACCAATTATCTGGAATAATGATGTCTCCAATCGCCATTCTTAGTTTTCCAGCGATTATTTACTCCGTTTTGGGATTCCTTGAGTATAAGCGAAAAAGGACGCTAACTGTTGTCATGGGCGCCCATGCTGCAAAGAATTATTTGAAGTTTGAACGATTACTCAAACTTGTAAACAAAAACCCTTCAGAAGAGTTGTTGACCGAATTACAAAACGAATTGTACATGACAGGCAGTCCTCTCATGAGTTATCTTACGGACGAAGAAGGATCTGCAATTAAACTTGAACGAAGCGATGTATTAAACATTGAATCATTGAATGTCATCTTCAACACTGTTGCTGCTGCTGTTGAACCTGCGGCAGCAGTTCATGATGAAGCTGTACGGTTGCAAAAGATGCAAATTAAGGCATCAAAACAAGCAGCAGAAGCAGAGCGATTGCATCAACAAAACATGATCAATTCCCATTCCAGCGACACCCCAGTAAAGAAAAAAGGAGGGGCGGCTGGTTCAATTGCAAAAGGACTGGGCACCTTCATGATTGGAGGGGCTCGGCACACCTACTATTGCAGGAAGTGCGGTTCTGTTCGTTCAGGAAGAACTCATCAACCAAAGATGTGTTGCGGAATGAACATGAAGAGACAGAAATAATGATTCTATCTATCCTTCTGAAGGTTCTTTAGTGCCTTCACGAGGAGATTCGGGTTTTCCTCAAACGTATCTTCTGACATTTTTTATCACCTCTAACTCCCACTCAGGACGAATTCGATACCGTCATGCGTTTGCAGTCGGAAATTCTCCTCCTTCAATTGTTCGGAAATTGTATCGAAGATTTCTTCAAGTGCTGGATCCACCCATCTTGTCCAACCGACTTTTTCCAAATGATCGTTTATGCGTTTTTTCTGTAGTGTATCCTTGTGGGTATGACTATTTATGAATTCATTGTAACTCGACTTCCCCAAATTGTATCCGAAAAGAAGTCGATACTGTTCTAGAAATTGTTTCCGATTTAAATTATTCCACTTTGCTGGAATGATTAAATGGGCACTTGAGTAACGATTCTCCTTAAACCAGAGAAATGCTTCACTCGAAAAGGTAACTGTTTTACCACCTTTTGCAATATCTTCTCCTGAAATTGTCCCAATGGCTTCAAGGCAGTCTTCAACTAAGATTTCTTGAGATTTCTTCAGCCAATACGCATATTCCTTTTTGTCTTCTTCTTCTTTACGTCGCGCATCCTCTTTCTGCTGTTCGAGGAAATTTTCTTTTTCAGCCCTCAAAGCACCTATAGCCTTAGAAAATGCATTGTCTTTCTTTTTCGAATCTTCAGCCATGACAATCACAATTACTTAAAATTCCATCGAAGAACAAATTCAACACCATCTGCTGTTGTCAAATTACAATTCTCTTGCTCTAATTGAGTTGATATCTTCTCAAAAACTGCTCGAAGGTCTGGATCGGGAAATGTGTATGAAGTTATGTGCCGTTTTATTTGAGTTATTCGTTCATGTTCCGTTCTAGATTGATATATCCCATTATTGTGGATAATCCGTGCTCTCTCTTCTTCTGTCAACTCGGAAACTATTTTTTTCCTACACAGAATCATGTTGCGATTATCTCTAAACCAAATAAATGCTTCACTCGTAAAAGTTACATTCCCATCGGCCTTTTCTGCAACCTGTTCTTCGGTAATTGTGTTAATCGCTTCAAGACAATCTTCCTCAAGAATCTGTTTAGCTTTTCCTAGCCAAGTCTGGTATTCTTTCTTCTCTTGTTGTTTGATTCGTAATTCTTCCTGGGCTTGTTTTTTGATTATGTTTTCACGTGAAGCACGCAAGTCTCCAATAGCCTTAGAAAATGCATTGTCTTTCTTTTTCGAATCTTCTGCCATACCAATCACCATTGAAATCAGTTCAAACTCCACAAGAGCGTAAATTCGATTCCATCGTTTGTTTCCAGCACGAAATTTTCTTCGCTTAATTGGTTCCGGATTTTTCGATAAATATCATACAAGTCAGAGTTGGCAAACGGAGTTCGCTTAGGAACTATTAGTTGAGTTTTATCGGGCTTATTTGAAGCTTGAAGTTCAAGTGATTTGCGCCGTGGAAGTTCAAGTGATTTGCGCCGTCGCTTAATATCTGCTGCGATTTTTTTTGTCACCTCAATGGAGGGATCGGGTTCAGATTCTCCCATGAGTGTCTTTTTATCCTCTTTAAACCAAAGAAAGGCTTCGCTTTCAAACGAAACTTTGCCTGATTTCATGAACGCTTGAGCCGTGATTCCTGCAAGTGCATCTTGGCAATCTCCAACCAGAATCTCTTCTGCTTGTTCAAGACGATCTTGATACTGCTCCTCATTCTTTTTGATGAGAGCCTCTTTACTGGTACGCAAATCTCCAACAATCTTTGTGAATGGATTGTGCGATTTCGCATTCTCTTCCGTCACCATAAATCACCTGAAGACAATTTCAATGAACATGTCCTCAACACGGAGTTTTGAACCACTGAATGCTTCTGCTGAATCTCCAGCTTGGAGTTTTTCACCATCAAGCCACGTTCCGTTCTTGGAACCCATATCTTCAATCAGTAATTTCTCGTCCTCAAATTTCAGAGTGATGTGATTGCGACTGATTCGCTTATTTGTAATTGAAATCTTGTCTCTTCCTAGAACAAGTTCCTCTCCTTCATCAAGTTTGATTGGGATAACGCCACCCTCATTTATTCCTGATAGGTTCATGAGATGGCATTGGCCATTAAACGCGACATCGCCAAGGTCTTCCAGATCCAATTCTAATCCAATCATCTTGGCGATTTCGGACCATTGACGAATACGTCCTGAAGTCTCAATTGCAGTAGATTTCTCTACAAGAGATGTAAACGATGAGTCTTTTGCATTAATAAGGTCTATATTTACCATTGAATTCTGTCCAGATTTAACTTGAAGTTCGGCTTGATTGGCGATGCTCTTGGAATCGACTGTCCACCACGGATGCTTCCCAAGGACCATTTCTGCCACGGTAATACCAAAGGAGAAAATGTCAGCGCCGAAGGTCGCATCCTTCCCTCCGAAGACAAATACGCTAGGGCACATGTAAGGTCGCGTACCAACCGGTACTTCAGGGATGGTCATTGATTCACCAGCACGAAGTTTTGAAACTCCGAAGTCAATTACTCGTAAGAAACCTGGCGTAGCTGCTGAGTGATCTGAGATGAGAATGTTTCCTGGTTTGATGTCTCGATGGATGATGTTGTTGCTGTGAGCTGCATGTAGGGCAAGAATGAGTTGTTCTGTGTAATGCTTGTAATGAGGTACGCTTTCTCCTATGCTCTCTTCAATAATCGCATCGAGAGGCTGAGCTTTGTAGTACTTGAAGAGAATAATCCATGTCGTTGGATTTAATTTCTTTGAACTAATAACAGGTACGATATGTTCGCACTCGACATCAATAGCAGCTTCATTTTTGACCCGGTATTCTTCCAAATCGCTTTCTACATTTCTGATCCATTTTACAGTTACTTCTCTGCCACTGCTAACCTCAACCCCGTAAAAGACATCTCCGTATGCCCCTCCACCAAGATGGGTGTCAAGTGTAATTTGACCCCAGTCATCTTGGTTATAATCAATCACTAATCCTTCATAGGGCATCATCTTCGTTCACCTAACGATGTCTCGATGACCTAATATTTAATCCTATCAAACCTTCATTTTAGGACGAATTTATCACACCCAGGAAGGAAAACTTCGACTGGTGGTTTTGGAACGGTTAGATGTTTATTTTTCTTCAATTGAACTTTATTCTTGTAGGTTAGTAACTCAATTCCAAAGAGACTTACTTTCCGGTCGTACCTTATTTCTACAGGATTCTTACCGATGTTTTCAATTCGTAACTTTTTCTTTGAAAGACGTAAGTGTATTTGATCTCTAGATATCTTATTTTTTTCTTTAGGATTCAGATGAGATTTAGCGAAGGAACGCCCAATGTTCGTATCGTTAGAAAGTCGAAGTACTTCACCGCTGTTCGTGATCATGCATCGAAGTGTTTCTTCATCCCAATAAGTGATTTTTTTCTTCGGTTTTGGAGGGCTAACTGGAATAGTGAAAATGGGTTCTTCATGCTTCCACGAAGTCTCCGAGCCTGGACGGATTGTAGCATGTGGCATGCTATCAGCTGATGGGTATTCTCCTTCTTTTGATTCGTAAATCTGTTGGGCGTAGGACAGTAAATCACCATCCATGTAACCCAAGATATCTCTGGTTGAAGGGTTGCGTTTTACCTCTCTCCCTCGAAGCATCATTTGCCCCATCCCAAGTGCGACTGTAGACAAGTCAGTCATATTTTCATATTCTAAGGAGTCGGTTGGCGGATGGAAATCATCTCGCAAATAGTGGAAAGCATGCGAATATTCATGCGCTAAAATTGCCATTTGGGCTTCTGGGAACTCACGATAAACATTCGAGACTTCAATCGTCATATCGAGATAAATAATCCCAGATTTCCATGTCTGAATCAATTCGATTCTTCCTGGCAAATCCATATCCAGAAACTTGACCACCACGTTGGCTTTCACTTCTCCTCCCCAAAGATGCTGTTCAATAATTCTTTGAGCAGCACGCAGATTGTACGTATATTCGCCAAGATGGTGAAGAATCTCAGTGTAATTCAATTCAGGAAAATAGCCCCATTGCTTCATGAGGTCATGCAAGTTTTTTTTCACCCAAGGCCGATTCGCAACGAACATACTACTCAAGAGAAGCATTCATATTTGGACTCTTCGTAGGCCTTTCATGCATCCCGGCTCTAAGATTGATGCAAAGGCAACCTTGGGAATAAGCGGTATCCGTGAAGAAGCCGCTAAATCGGGTATTCAAGGATTTATTCGTCTCAAACCTGATGATGGTAGTGTGGCACTTGCCAATCATGTCATACTCATTCTTGACTTAACGGCTTCAATGAGCAGAAATCTGGGGGCTCTTCAATCAAGTCTCTTCCAAATCGTGGAAAAACTCCAAACAAATCGTGACAAATGTACCATCATTGGTTTCGCAGGGAGAACGCAAAAGACGAACCCAGATGGAGCAGAAGTATTTCGGAAATTTATGCGAATAAACGATCTCAAAGAGGACATTCCTGAAATGAAAATCATGGGGGGCACAACTGATTTCATTTGTGGACTAAACAAAGCATTCGAAGTTGTCAAAGAACTAGAAATTGAATACGGAGACGGGTATCCTAACCATGGTAATGAATCAATGCAATGGAATTCGCATAATCACATCGCCATCTTCATGACCGATGGGAAAAATTATGGCAACGTGCCTTGGCAGGCTGTTGAAAAGCTGAAAAGCGAAAACGTCACTTTACACACAATTGGACTTCGAAAACAAATCGATACAAGTGTAAGGAAAAACCTCATGAAAATGGCGAAAATAGGGAGTGGAGGATTTAGTTTTAGTCGTTCGATGGAAGAGTTTAACAAAAGAGTAGAAACATTGCTTGGACTAACGCTTGATGCCGTCACTAAGCCAACAACGTTGAGGTTATTCACTCAACCAGATGTTGAGTTGAATTACGCAACGATTCTTGGCCACCCTGAGCAGTATGCTGATGAAGAAAATCCAGAGTTTAATCTACCAGCCTTGAAATCGAGTGAACGCAAGATTTTGTTGTTCGAAGTAGCCTTGAACAAAGCCTACCCGAAAAACATGCGGGTTCCTCTGCTTAAGTGCACTTCAAACCCGAATTACTTCGATGGTGAGGGGATTCTTGTCAGTACACCGGTCATGCCGAAGAAGAATTTCCTTAACTTGCTCTCACGCGGTTCCAATGCTGATTTGAGAGTACATTTATTGATGCACCAAATTGAGAACAATCTTGAGAAGGCATTGGAAGAAGCAGTTGAAAAAGACAACATTGATGGTTTCAAAGCAAAGGCTTCAACTTCACTACAAAATGCAAGGGAAAGAGTAGAGGAAGAGTTTGCAAAACACCCAAAGAGACCAATTCTCATAGAGCACATTACTATGCTCAAGGAAAGTATTCAGAGCGCGGAAACAATAACCGATCCTAGGGAATTCTTCTCAACAATTTATGCAATCATGCGAACAACGAGGTGATTTGATGGCGGTTTATTGTAAAAACTCGTCATGTGGCGCAGATTTAACAAAGCGCATAGAGATGGGTTATACCACCTGTGGAGAGTGTGGCCGGGAGATTCCTTACAATATAATCAGCGGTGAAGGGGATTTGGATGCTCCTGTTCTTATCGAAGATGACTTTGATGAATACGATATTGCGGAACCCGTTTTGGAAGACTATGAACCTGAGGATGAGAATGTAGAAAATCCATATCCAGAGGTTGATGGGCATGATGAGTTATTATCCGATATCGTTTCTGACCTGTTGGATTCAGAAAAAACAAAGCCTCTGGATGTTTCAAATCCCACTTTGAAAGAATTTGCAATTCAATTACTCGAATTACTGAGAAACAGCGAAGAGGAAAATCTGAAACAACGAGCGTTGATGACCTACCCTGTACAACAAATGATTGAAACTGCCTTGAAACCTTACGGTGTTTACAACCAAGACATTGTACTCTTCTTCACCAGCCTAACTCGTTCATGGGATCAAAATAAAGTATACTTTCCAGGAGACTCCCTTGCCCGAGTTAATTTCAGTTCTGGATACAAAAAAGGATTCATTTCCCTTGTTGCGGGTTTCACAAATTCGAGAGTGGACCCCTTCAGTTATTTTTCCGACCCTGGGGAATTCGATAGAGCGGTTTGGAGATTGTTCGTTGAGGTCGAAGGAAGTCTAAGCGAATTTGACAAACATTCGAAATCGTTTCAGCCGAAAACAACAGAACTTGAATCACTTAAGGAATCCGACATCTCATTGTTTTGCTACAGTTGTAATACATCACATCGCTTGAAATCAGAGTTGCTTTCCGATCAACACAGTCCTGCAAAAGGTCTCTGCTCTGACTGTAAATCAACCAAACATACAACTTTCGTCATAGATCAGCACGGTTCGCGGACATCCTCTCCAATTGTTTTTGATCCGGCATCAGAACAATTCTTCATCTCCTTTTCTAATGATAAAAAGGGAATTGAACTCAGGGAGGTTTGGGAAGAGTATCAACGGACAGGTGACATCGACATCATTGATTTTAATCCAGGAGATCCTGCAGAATCCATGGCAGATCTTCTGAAAATAGAACTAAGATTACATAGAATTGCTGCAGAAATGTATGCAAAATTGAGAGGTATCCCTGTCACGAATCCAAATAACAATCTGAAAAGCAAGGGATTACTGAGAGAGCTTGATTGGTTAAACAATCAAGTCAAATTATTCGTTGAAAAAGTTGAGAAGAATTAACGACTGTATGAGCATTCATCTGCGCGTCAATAAATCTCTCAACGTGTCTTGTTCGTCTGAAATGGATGGGCCCTGATTATTTTCTTTGTTAAGTCGCTCCCAGTTGACCAACCATGCAGCTGCATTGCAAACGAAACGGGATGACCCGGCGTCATCCCATTGAATATACAGCCTCGTAAATCCACCATCGATCAGTGCTCTTTTTCCATCTTTGTCATAGCATGCAGTCACACAGTTTCCATCTGATGAATTCATAATGGATTCCAAATCATTTACAAGATTTATTTTTGAAATTGTGACGCCTTCGAAGAGATTATTCAGCCCTGTAGTTACAAGATGTGGGTGAAAGCCAGGTTTATCCCGGCTTGGCGCTTCTTCGAGAACCTTCGATGCGAGATAATTTCCGCTCATTGATGACTTAAACAATCTACCCAATACCCCGTTTGCGTCCGCATGATATGGCGTGTTATCTCCCCAAATGTATACTCCTTTCCCGCTATCGAAGAAGTCGCTAATGACCTGAAGATAATCTGGGGTGAGCATCACCTTACTCGAAGAGATTATCCAAAGTTGGGAGACTTGCTTCAAAGTCGCTTTAAACTCATCAATAGGCGGGGGAGTGTTTTCATACCTGACGACTTTGAATCCTTTCTTCTTCAGGGCTGCAGTTGGCTTTGAGAAGTCAAACCCTTCTCCTGTGTAGAGATGAAGAACAGCGATACTGTAGCCTAAAAATCCACCATCTTGGGCTAAATCCCATTGGTTGCCTTGGGCATTTCCGTGTCGATCTGTTGGAACTCCTCGGATGGTGGTTTTCCCGGCATTCTCTGTGTATGGAGACTTGTTCATGGCGGACCTACGCAAAGAAACAGATTAAACATATCCTAAATCAGATTTTCAAAAGAAAAAAGGTACCCTTTTCGCAAAATCGAAATCTTTTTCCACCTGTAAGTTTTATGTTGAGGACTTGTTACGGAACACGTTAGCCATGAAGAAAGGTACCTCTGAAGACTCCCCCAAGGCAAAGAAAAAAACGCCTAACCCTGTCACTCAGGTAATTGGTCGCGTCTTCGCCGAAACTTTTGTTGAACTGAAATCTGCAAACCAATTCGAAGCAATTCGCGGCGAACGCCACGTTATTCGTGATCAGGCGACGAAGCATCACGTCATCGTTATCGAAGGAGTCATGTACAAGACTCCCAGCTTGGGCCTTGACTACGTAGATTTACTCTCTCTGGTGAAGAGAGGTCTTGCTACTGGGGAAAAACCGACTTACGTGCAGGCCATGGAGTCGGAACACTCAGACGGGATTGCACTATCAAAAAAAGCGTGGAGCAATAAATTTGAAAATGTGCGCCGATCAAGAAAGGGAAATCCAAGTTACTTGAGTACAGAGTGGCTCTTCGCTACTGATTTTAAATCTGAATCGGATTATATAACCGCCACGAACAAAGGATACTTCTCCACAAAAGATCACAAAGCAGGTGAAAAGGGTGGTTTCGCAAACGGCCCACACCTGTATTTTGCTAGGCAAATCGGATTGGACGCTAAGCAATCACTTGAAGCTCTGAACCTCGGGCTTGGCGATCTTGATGATTACCAGTTCCTAAAGAAAGGAAAATTCGATAACAGGGAACAGGCACAAGATGCGAGAGATAAAGGGTTCAAAATTAAGAAAAAGTACCTTGCTGCGATGGAAATGGGTTGCAATTCAAAAGATCAGTACTTAGCAATCGTCAAACACGGTTGGGAGAATCTTGGTGCATTCAAGGAAGCGGAAAAGGTTGGATTTAAGCCCAATGAAGCTGAATTGTATAAAACCATCAAAGAAACTCCGATTTACCATGCCTACTCAAACCGCATATTTTCTTACAGTGATGTAGAAGCACTGGATATCATGCGTCATTACAGAACCATGGTTGACTTCCAACACGAAGCTGGTTATGACAAATTATGGAAGGCTGAAGTCTTGGATTTGCTTATGTCTGCTGAAGGCAAATCTGTTTCCTATGATGACATTTTCAAGGTAGCGCTTGAGACTCATTCGTTTGAAGGAACGGCAACAGAGGCTCAGGTCCTCAAATACTTGATTACTGATGATCAAGCAAACAAACTTGGTCGAGCAATTCCGCGAGATAAAGTGTTCGAATTTCTCAAAAGTCGGCAACGAAGAGAGCCTATTGAAACAGATTGATCGATAACTTCGAACCATCATTTGATGATGATATACAGCCAAACCTTTCATTTGGTTGAATGATGTGGGGTTAACATGGCACACAAGACAACCGTTGTGGTTGATGGAAGCAATGTCATTACTGCTAACATCGGAGAGGAAACATATTTCAAAGTTAATCGAATAATCAACGTGATCAATAAACTCAAGGAGTTAGGATATACGTACAAAGTTGGAATGAAAGCGAAGACCTACAACTACATCATTCACCATGCGCCAGAAGAAAAAATCAATGAAGCAGATAAGAAAATTCTCACTGAACTTGTTGAAAAACTTGAGATTTCTCTGTTGAATAAAGATGCTGATGATCACTGGTTGCATCTCGGTGCGATTGAGTTTGATGCCTACATTCTATCTCACGATAAATTCCGCAAGGAGATTGAACATTGGGAAGAGGAGGGGCGGCATGATCTTGCAGAGGAGATCAAGAACCGACGCATTACTTTGGAATTTTTTGATGATGCGCCAATCTTCGAATTACCTGATATCTCAGAGATGGAAATTCTCGTATCTGACGATGATGACGAATCGATAGTCATAATCGATCCTTCAGAGGAGAAAGAGGTTGAAATCGATGACGAGGAAGAAGAGCCAGAGAGGGATAGCGATGAGGAACTTGAAGAAGAGTCTGATGAAGAAGATTCCCACGAGGAAGAAGGAGAAATCTCCGACTTTGTATATGCCGAAATTGGAGTCGAGGATACTCACGTGAAATGCATGTTGAGAGTTATTGATGGTGAAGAGAACTGGATGGAATTTGATCTTCCGCTTGAAATGGACTTAGGGCGTGGATTCTTTGCAGAACTACTTGGCGTTTCAGAATCCACACAGAGTGTGCTCGCTAAAATTTCGAGAGTGCATTTTGAAATCAAATTCCCAGGTACAATTACCGGTGGAAAATCAACCAAGAAACTACTGATTCGAGATCTTAATTCGACAAATGGTACACAGATTGATGGAGCAAGACTTGGAAAAATTGGACAAATTATCAACATTCAATCAATGACTGAGCGCGAAGGTAGTTCCAAGTGGCCAACTATACTAATTGGAAGCAAATTATTGGAAATTAAACTTGGTGCAATGCGGCCAAGTTCAGAGGAATAGGATTGATTTCTTAAGAAAACATTGTCCTGCTTTGGATTTAGGCTCGTTCTACTCCATTCAATTAAGTATAAATACGATACAATTGTAGTAAAAACTGAGTAACATGAGTGACCTATTGGATCAACTAACTGAAAAAGAGACGGAAAAGGAAACCAAAGCAGCAGTCACATGGGTGATTGATGTAACAGGTTCAATGGCGACCGAAATTGAAGCTGTAAGAGATACTTTGCTGGAATTCGCAGATATCTTTGAGAAGCGTGGTGTACGTCTCGATCTTGGACTTATTACATTCAGGGATCTTACCATTGGGGAGGACGTTACTATACATTCCTTCAATGGAAAAACATTCACAAGAGATGCTGGTGAATTCAAGAACGAAATCAAAAAACTTTCTGCAATGGGTGGCGGTCCTGAGCCTGAATCCAGTTATGATGCAATCGTCAAGGCTTGTGAAATGGAATGGCCTCAAGGGTCAGACCGAGTCATTGTTGTCATCACAGATGCACCTTCTCATACAACTTCGGATGGTGGTTCGTACGATATTTCAGACGTATTGGCAAAGAAGAATGAGGCGGAGATTGCGATGACATACGCTGTAACATACACAACGGTAGACCGTATTCGAGAATGTTATTACCCTCTCCTCAACGACAAAACTGACCAGATGTTTGATTTAGGCAAGAAGGACAAATCAAGCCTTGTGAGGACAATTAGGAATATCGGCCTTTCTACTTCAGAACGAACTGCAAGTAAAACCGACAAGGAAGGAACGTTAACCGACTGATAATCTGTAAAAACATCCGGTTGATTGAACTCAAGAACAGATTTAACGATTCGGAGGAGTGTCTGTGGACTACATTCCAGTTGCACGGCCCGTTAATCGGTGGCTCAAGAAGGCCTCAGGTTCAACCGAAATAAAAATTCAAGGCATAACCTATTCCATATCTACCGATTCCATGGGAAACGAGATTGAACATGAAGGTGGTATGGGCATTGCCTACGAGTGTTCGATTCCTTCTGGATTTCATGGACCCGGCAAAACCGGTTACATCAAGCATCAAAAATTAGACACAACCTCCGAATCTGAGCTACTTGAGAATCTTGATAAAAAGAATTCTGAAATCATAGATGAGATCAATTTACAAAAAAAAGTACACGACATAGGTTATGCACCTGCAGTAGTCGGCGATGGTCTTTTCTCCGCTTTACACGAAGATCCAAAATTCCACATGTTCATACAGGAACAGGCTGTTGGTGAATCATTTCATAATCTCAAAGATTCACTTTCCATCGAAGAAAGATTGGATGTGTTGGAAAATCATTTTTTCCCAGCGATACAGACTCTTCATGAAAACAACATATATCATTCAGACCTGGATGTTCATCATGTCTTTTTTGATACAACTACAAAAAAATTAGAAATTATTGATTGGGGAGGAGGAGTCATTGCCATAGGCACTGAAGAAAAAATCAAGCCAAAAGTTGGAGGGAAAGGAAACTATTCGCCCGTCGAACAAAAGCGAGAAGAGGATAGGATGTACTATACTCCTCAATCTGAAATCTATTCCGTAGGTGCGGTTGCATATTACTTCCTGCGGGATGATAAAAACGGCGAGGATGATTCTGCCGATTGTTTCGGAAAGCATGAACAATACGATGTCCATAATTATGAACCGAAATACCAAGAAAGTATACCATCTCGAGTCGCAGAAGCGATTCGAAAGGCTACAATGGAAGATCCCTTGGAACGATTTCAATCGGTTGAAGAATTGATTGAGGCTTGGGGAGGAAGTCAAAAATCAAATTTAACATCCCTCGTTGTAGCAAATAGGGATCAGGTATTATCAGAAATCAATATTGAGAATGAGAGTTTCTCTCACTTAGGCCTTGATATCGTAATGTTTGGAAGCCAACACAATCCTAACTGGTCCATCAGTGGAGAGTTTGATTTTTTCATGACAGAGGGTTCAAAGGCAGGCCAGTGGAAAACCGTAGAAAAACTCGAAATCTTTGATCGCCCATACATCATCCGGAAAGATGGTGAAGTTCTCCTACTCGATGTTCGTGTTGTCGAATCTGCTACAGGTGATGCAATTGAAGTGGAAGAAATCGAAACCGAAGGATTTGAGTCAAAGACGTCTGGTGAGATTTACATCAAAATAGGAACAACCGATGATAATCAAACAATACTAAAGAATCCAATTACAAAGCATACTATATCTGTAAATAAGGAAGAAATCAATTCAGGATTTTTCCGTATCTGAACCCTTTTTGGCCTCTTGCGCCTCTCTTCGTTCTCTTGATCTGCGTAAAGTTTTCGTGATATTTGCTCGAACTTCAGGCTTCGAAAGTTCTGTCTTTTTGTCCTTATCAAGGCCCGGTTCTTTCTGGACAGAATTAGGGGGTGTGTTGGTTTTGTTTTCATCATCCAATGGTTCGACCTTGTCTCCATTTGAAGACTTTCCAAGGTCTGGTGATTCTGTTTCCTCTGTCTCTGGAGCTTTTTCCTCAACCTGAAGATCAGTTTCTGATTCACGTTTAACAGTTTCAGGCGATGAGATTGGCTGTTGGCTTATGTCCGAATTAAATGTGTCTGGGGCGGCTGATGCCCCTGCTTCCTCTGTACCAGGAATCTTTCCTTCAACCTTGACTTCAGTTTCCTGTTCTTCTAAAACAGGTTCGGGATCTGGCTTAGGTTGTTCGCTTAACACCTCATTTGAAGATTTTGAGGCCTCTGGTGATTCTGATTGGTCAAATTTAGGTATAGTTTCTTTTTCAGGAACTACTGCCTTATTCGACACTTCTTGAGCAGGGTTTTCGGGTTGTGGTCTTTCCGTATCGTTTGTTTTGTCTGAAACAGTTCTTGGGCTTTTTTTGCGTTCAGGTTGTATAGGGACACGTTGGCGTTGAACTGGGGGTTCAGTTCTTCCTGAACCTTCTTTGATTGTTTTTGATTCAAGCAAGTTGCGCTTTTCAGTATGCTCTATTTTGTATTCTTTGGTGAAATCCCACAACGGTCCGGGAGGAGTCGGATCCCTCATTAGCATCCAAACTGGTGGTTTTGCGATAGCTTCCTCTGTGGAGTGAATTGTTTTGTGTTTCGAAGGTCCGAAGATCCCTTCAAAAATGGGAGTGCTCGTTCCTGTAAGCGTATCTGAAATTGAAACTTCAACTTCAGAAAGAGGTGCTGTAAGTGTAATCGTCTGCGTGAGGAAACTTCCGCTTTTAACCTCAGTTTTACTTGTTTTTTGGCCTCCGTGAAGGTTCAGATTACGAACAATCAGTGTGAAGTTGTCTTTCCCGAGATTGAGTGCAGAGAGATTGAGTGCTGCTGGATTTGATGTTGACTGGATTGTAAAGAATTTCGTTGAACAATTGATTCCTTCCCATATGATGTCTTTGCCCAAGTTACCCCACAACTTTAGTTCACCAACACCCAAGTAATTTTCAAGTTCCTTGTGTGTACGCTTTCCATCATATTCTGCGCATCCTCCTACCATTGATTTTTTCTTAAAAGCTTCAATTGAGAAGAGATGTAAAAGATTCTCAGATAGTGTCATACCACCCATTTTTTTATTCTGGACTCTGTAAAGGCCGTCGGGAGGGGGTTGTTTACCTTTTAGAGGGTTGGAAAGGCTTTCAACTTCTTCAACATTTAACCATGAGAATTGTGTAGGGTCATCTCTAAATTTCTCTTCAACTGTGCAAACGAATTTAGGTTGATTGTCCTTGAAATTCGGATTTATTCGTATCTTACCAGGCCCAGACTTAAGGTACTGCGTTGGAATATCATTGAGGGTTAATTCGTGCTCAACCGTAAATGGAACAGTTTCTTCATCGATGAACATATCTGATAAATCCCACAAATCATCCACTTCTACTGCGTTACCTGTGTTGTGATATTCTTCCAGAATCTTTGGTACCTGCAGCCCTTTAGGCATTGCCTCCTCATGGATTTTATTTCCTTCAAATTCGTATTGATACACTGGAGTCATTCCCTCATCGATGTTGTACACTCGAATATCACCACTTTCTGGAGATACGGGAATTCCAACTAAACGGCCAAGATAGGTGTGTGGGATATTACGATCAAGGTTCAGAGGCACTGGGCTATGGCCGTGAATTATGTTTCGAACTCCAGGCAAGACTTTGATGATTTCAGAGGATATGTGAGCAAATCTTGAATCAAGTGCATCGAATCCTGAAGATGCATCCCTAGCCCAAAACAACTCTGTGCATCTAGAGGTAAACCCTCCATCAGATGATTTGAACGCATCCATGGGAAGTATCAGAAGATCACGGTCGCCTAAACGAGTTGGTGTCTTCAGATCTAGAATCTCTTCTTTTGATAAATTAGAAAGGAATTTCCGTAGACCATTAGGTTCAGCGTGCATAAACCAGCTGTTGCCGATACCTAAACTTGCTATCGCCCCAGGGAAACTACATGAATTTGAAGTCAAACGTTCCAAGAAGGTTTGATGGAATTCACTTGCTGCTCTATAAGCTTCCCAAGTCCCTGAAAGAATCCTCTCGGAAAATAATTGCAACTCTTCAGGGCTAAAATTCGATACATCATCAAAGGCAGTTCCTGTCAATTTCTTTTGAGCAAAGTATTGAGTGAAATAAAGTACTGCAGCCGATTGTTGGTATTTTTTGTACGTATCGTCCAAAAGGAAATCCTCAACAGAAAAATCCAACTCTGGGTCAAATTCACCCATTGGATTAATCAATTCGAGTGAACGAGTATTCCCTCCGCGACGCTTTTCATAACCCCATTTCTTTTCGTTCCGTAACCAACCTCCGCGTTGATCAAGCAAAAGAAATTCTTCGTGGTTTCCTACAAGAATAAAGACATGCGCAGGGGCTTGCAACACCATTTGACGTAGGATTTCCGCAGACAATTCACTATGGTCTGCACGATCAAACACATCGCCTACTTGGATGAAGAATTCGTTCGTTGCAATCCATTCAACATCAATATCGCAATAACTTGCACGTGGATTAAATGTTCCAGCCTTTTGTCCGAGAAGGCCAGCATGTAGGAACGATTCAATTGTTTCATCTTCGGGAATTGCTTTTTCCTTTGAATGTGTAAGATACTCTCCTAAATCAGGAAAAAGATTGTTCATTGCTTCTAGATTAAGTGAAATTTTCCCATCTTCGCTCTCGGAATATACCTTCTCGCCTGAAATCTCAATCTTTGCAAGATTGTGCTGGGTGAGGTATCCAATAAGTCCAGGCGCCCATCCGTGTAAATCACCAAGAGCATGAATTCGGGTCGATTGTTCTGACGAATCACGATCGTTTACCAGTCTCATTTTTTTTTCTGGCCCTGGTTGTTTTTCCTTGACGAGGTTTTCTAACGACTTGTTTTGGTTGAGAAAGCCTTGCTGATTTTTCTCATGCTCTGATTGACGGATTTCCATGTTCTCCATGGCGTTTTCTGTTTCGGATTTACACTTCTCGAAGGATTCTTTTTGAGATTGTAATAAAGCATCTTGATGATTGAGTTCTGCCTGCAAGTCCTTAATTCGTTGCTGAAGACTGACAACTTCCTGTTCAGTGGCTTGCGTTTCCTCTTCCGCCTTCGTTTGTTGGGACGAGGCTTGTTGATGTTTGGAGATAGCGTCCTTCAAAAGTTGATCGCTTTTCTTCAACTCCCTTTTGTGTTGAAGAACGAGTTTACGCTGCTCGATTACGTCCTTTAACGCAGCGAGCAGGCTCCACATGTTCCTTCGACGGCGGTTCTCCTTAATGAACTCAATCAAACCAAAGAAAAGAATGTTTAATTTAAAGGAAAACTGTAAGAACACAACTCGCCTGGAGCATCATACAAATCGGGTGAAGGTATTTGATCGACAAGTAATCCAGGGCCAGAGAAGAGGTGTTTTTGAAAATGCTGTACTCATCTTTTGTTAATTCTTGAGTGCCTATTCCAAGAAACAATGTTAACAAGAACCCGAGATCGATAACTTTCCAGGAAAAATACACACACAGGACTGCGTTAACAAAAACTCCGGCATAGAATTCTTGTTCCTCAGGCCGTACTTCTCGCCCTCTATTGATACCTGACATTATCAATCGAGAAAGAATGATTATCATCATCAAGAGAATGATAAATTTGTAGTATAATGGTAGGACTTCAAAAGAAAATGTGAGGTGTGGTAACGTCATCAATACTGCAACAAGAAAGAAAGGGATGATTTTTAGATTTCTTTTTTTTGATCCAATTGCTTGATTGGGATGTAAGTCGTTTGTGGTATTCCAGGATTCGTGATAAGACAGTTTTGGGGATTCGTCTTGATTAATCTCTTGCGTCTCAGTTTCTTGAATCGTTTTATGGTCTTTCTGAAGTGGGTGTGCTAAGGGCGTTTTTACCATCGCTGAATCTAAAAACCCCTCTTCGATATCCTCAAACAACCATTCCGTTGAATCGGGGTGTTCATCCAAATTTACAGCCCCTTATTGTGTAAAACTGCAATTTTGCTTCAGGAATATCTCCCTCGTCGGGCCAAAGGCGATTTGCGGTCATCGATATCTCCTCTCCATCGATTCTGTATGACCTCAAAGTAATTTTCGGCCAGATTTTCTGGCTTCTTTTTTACATAATCCTGCATTTTCGACACAGATAAGGGAAAGTTTTATGCTGCCAGAAGTCGATATAATATTGTACACAATGTACAACGGAATGGTGAATAAAATGGTATTGAAAATGAGCGCACATGAATTTGACGAAGACGGATACTGGTCTCCTGGTGGCGGAGAACAGCTTTGCCTACTTGGTATTGACTTAGATATTCCAGATTGCATCACACATAGTGGTGAAATGGAAGTAGAATCTATCATGTTCAAGACATTCCTTCGAACTGGTGATTGCATGGGCTGCGGGGAGCGTTCTTCAAAGGAGACGATCGTCTTCGGAACCAATCAATACC
>MDSV01162174.1_pt1 | contig 18334 bp, 18 predicted proteins | sample 810851 | NCBI WGS metagenome assembly MDSV01 (sample SAMN05326640, study PRJNA326480) | marine metagenome | isolation source: seawater | place: Atlantic Ocean: North East | collected 2012 | reverse complement strand
TAAATACGGGTATGACTTTAGACGAATTCAAGATTATATTTTATTGGGAATATTTTCATAGAATATTAGGAAGAATAATTGGTTTATTTTTTTTAATACCATTAATCTATTTCCACTTTACACAATCAATTTCAAAAAAAAAATTAATTAATTGTTACTTGATTTTATCTCTTATTATTATTCAAGGAATTGTTGGTTGGTTTATGGTTAAAAGTGGTTTAGTTAACGATATTACTGTAAGTCATTACAGATTATCCTTACATTTAAGTATAGCATTTTTAATAATTTTGACCATGTTTTGGTTAATCAAAAATGAAAAATTAAATACTACAAAAAAGTTTTTTACTAAACAAAAAGGTAATAATTTATATCTTATATTAATATTAATTTTATTTTTTCAGATTTCATTGGGTGCTTTTGTGTCAGGTTTAGATGCAGGTAAAATTTATCAAACTTGGCCTTTAATGGGACAAACGTTTATCCCTAATGATTTAGAAACAATTAATTTCAGAAATTTTTTTGATTTTAATAATCGAAGTTTAGTTCAGTTCTATCATCGTAATACGGCATATTTAATTACTTTTTATATAATTTTTATAGGATTTATAATTTTCAAAGATAAAATAATCTCGTTAAAAAAACCTTATTATTTGCTGTTATTTTTTTTATTTTTACAAATTTTATTAGGTATAATAACTCTTACTAGCGGTCTAAATATGTATCTAGCCTCTTCACATCAAATTTGCAGCTTACTTCTCATGATTAGTGCTATAAATTTGTACTATTATCACATAAATTAAATTGACTTTTTAAGTTTTAATTAGTAATTACTGCCATAATTTATGACGCCTTTTATAAAAAAAAAAGATATTAAAAAAAACTGGTATATAATAAACGCTGAAAACGCTGTAGTTGGTAGACTTGCTTCTTTCATATCTAAAGTTTTAAGAGGAAAGAATAAATCTTCGTTTAACCCGCACATAGACAATGGAGATTTTGTTATTGTGACAAATATAGACAAAATTAAGTTTACTGGCAAGAAATTCAAAAATAAAAAATATTTTAAACACACTGGACACCCAGGTGGAATAAAAGAAACAACTCCTTTATTACTTAAAGAGAGAAATAAAACTCAAGATATTTTAAAATTAGCTGTAAAGAGAATGTTACCAGGCGGCCCGCTGGCAAAAAAACAACTAACTAAACTAAAGATCTATAATGGAGATAAACATCCTCACGATATTCAAAAACCTAAAGTAATAGATTTTGAGAAACTTAATAAACGAAATATTGTAAGAGCTTAATGGAAAATTTAGATACTAAGATAACAAACAATAAGATTGTTAAACTTGATTTTAAAGATAGTAAATATGCTACAGGCAGAAGAAAAAAATCTATAGCTAAAGTTTGGGTAAAAAAAGGGTCTGGAAATATTTATGTTAATGGTCTTAAAATGAACGATTATTTTAAAAGACCAGTCCACCAAATTATAGTTACACGACCTTTGGAAATTTCTGAAGTTAGATCTAACTATGATGTAAAATGTTCTGTAAGAGGAGGGGGTCTCTCCGGTCAAGCAGGCGCTATAATACTGGGTATCTCTAAAGCATTAATTTCTCACGACGAACTTCTAAAAAAGAATCTTAAAAAAGATAAGTTAACCACCCGAGATTCTAGAGTTGTAGAAAGGAAGAAATACGGGCATAGAAAAGCCAGAAGAAGCTTCCAATTCTCTAAAAGATAATCATTTAAATTTAACAATTTACTGGTCAGTGTTATAAGATTAAATGTCTAAAAAAAAAATCAATATAGCTATAATAGGTGCTACTGGTTATACAGGTTTAGATTTAATTTTTTTATTATCTAAACATCCAAAAGCTAATATCAATTATTTGTGTGCCACTAAAAATATAGGAAAAAACATAAATTTTTTTGACAAAAGAATATCAAAAAAATTACCCAAAATTTGTAATTTTAAAGAGATTAAATTTGAAAAAATTGATTTAGTGTTTTTATCTTTACCTAATGGAGAGGCTCAAAAAATTATAAAAGAAACGTTTTACAAATTTAACAATATAAAATTTATTGACTTGTCTGCTGATTTTAGAATTAAAAATAAAAATCATTATCAAACGTATTACAAGATAAAACATTCAGCTGTAAATCTTATAAATAAAGCAATTTATTCAATCTCAGAATTTGTTAAAAAAGATATATGTAATTATAGAATTATTTCAAATCCAGGGTGTTATCCGACATCTATACAAATTCCTTTGGTGCCCTTAATAAAAAAGAATTTAATTAAGAATAAAAATATTATTATAGACTCTAAATCAGGGTATTCTGGTGCTGGTAAAAATCTTGAGAAGAAATTTACTCATAAAAATCTTTTTAAATCAACATTTGCTTATAATCCAAAAAATCATAAACATAATATTGAAATAAATCAGCAAATTAAACTACTTACTAAGAAGAATATAAGCTTTATTTTTAATCCTCATATACTGCCAACTTTCAGGGGAATACTAAGTGCTATTTACGTAGATTTAACAAAAAATTCTTCAGCTAAAAAAGTCAGAAATGAGTTAATTAAATTTTATAGAAAAAAAAGTTTTATTAAGATTCTTAAACTAAATAAAGAATTAGGATCAGGAAATGTGCTTAATACAAATAACTGTGAAATATCAATATGTGATACAAAATTAAAAAATAAGATAGTAATTTTCTCAGCTATTGATAATTTAGTTAAGGGTGCTTCTGGTCAGGCTATTCAAAATATGAATCTATTATACAAATTTAATGAAACAATGGGGTTAAAGTGAAAATATTTTTATCTTTAGTTTTACTTTTATTTTTATCTTCATGTAATAAACCAAGAACTGTACTTATTTGTGGAGATCACATATGTGTTAATAAAGCAGAAGCCGAGCAATATTTTGAAGATAATCTTATTTTAGAGGTAAAGGTTATAGAAAAGAAAGAAAATAAGAAGGTAAGCTTAGTCGAACTAAACTTAAGGTCTAATTCTGAAGGAAAAAAAGAGGTTTCTATATTCAAAAAAGATAAAACAGATCAAAAAATTAAAGAATTGAGTAAATTGGATATTAAAAAGAAAAAAGAAGAAATAAAAAAAAGAAAAAAAAAATTAGCTAAAAAAAATGATAAATCTAAACATGAACAGATCAGACAAAGTAATAAAAAAGATAAAATTAAAAAAACTATTGATAACAATAAAACACAGATAAAGACTGTTAATAAATCTGATAAAAATATAACTGATATTTGTACATTGATTGAAAAGTGTAGTATTGATGAAATATCAAAATATCTAGTCAAACAGGGCAAAAATAAAGATTTCCCAAATATTACAACTAGAGAGAATTAATGAAAAATAAAAAGAAACTTAACATTGCTTTAATCGGTTTAGGTAATATTGGTTGCTATCTTTACAAATATTTACAAACTAATAAAAAAACTCTTGCTAAAAAAAATTATTGTGAACCAAATATACTTTTTGTTTCAGCAAAAAATAAAAACAAAAAAAGAAATGTCAAAATTAATAAGAAAAAATGGCTTAGAAACTATCTTGATGCTACGAAGAATAAAAATGTAGATATTATTGTTGAGTTAATAGGAGGCGCAGAAGGTCCTGCTAAAAAACTAGTTTTTGAAGCTTTAAAAAATAGAAAACACGTAGTCACAGCAAATAAAGCGTTGATAGCCAAATATGGTGACGAATTATCTAAAATTGCTGAGTCAAATAATGTTAATTTGGAGTTTGAAGCTGCTGTTTGTGGTGGTGTACCAATTATAAGATCTTTAAAAGAAGGTTTAATAGCTAATAAGATTAATAAAGTTTACGGTATTTTAAATGGAACATCTAACTATATTCTTTCAACAATGGATAAAAGAAATCAAAATTTTAAAGATGTTTTATTAGAGGCTAAAAAATTTGGTTATGCCGAGTCAAATCCACTATCTGATTTAAATGGTGATGATGTTGCTTCAAAGTTAAAGATCCTATCTTCTTTATGTTTTAATTCTTTTATTGATCATAATATTTATATAGAGGGAATAAATCATATTGATAAAATTGATATAGATAACGCTAATAAACTTGGTTATAAAATTAAGTTACTTGGAGTATCTGAATTGATTGATAACAAAGTGTATCAAAGAGTTCATCCAACATTTATTAAAAAAAGTTCATTTATAGCGAGTATAGACGGAGTTTTAAATGCTGTGATAGTTGATGGTAAACCTGTTGGTCAAAGTGTTATTCAAGGTGAAGGTGCTGGTCCAGAGGCTACTACATCAGCCTTGATTTCAGATATATCATCTATTTTAAGAGGTAACATAAAATTTCCTTTCTCCATTTCTAGCAAAGAAAGAAAAAAATTAGTTCATAAAAAAATTCTTGAGAGATCCTTTTCTGCATATCTTAGATTTGAAGTTATAGACAAGCCAGGAGTTTTATCAAATATAACTCAAATTTTTTCAAAAAATAAAGTTTCAATAAAAAGAGTTATTCAAGATCCAAACAAATCAAAAAAGCTATCCTCAATTGTAATAATTACTCACTTAACAAAAGATAAATTTCTCTCTAAAATTATTCAATTGACTAAAAAAAAACAATATATAACTAAAAGTCCTAAATTGATTAGAATAGATCCTAATTAATTATGTCTATTAATTCAGAATACTTAAAATTATTTGTAAAGGCTACAGAACAGGCTGCTTACGGGGCATCAAAATTTGTAGGTAAAAATGATAAGATCGCCGCAGATCAAGCTGCTGTAGATAAGATGCGAGACGAATTTAATAAGATTGATATGGACGGCACTGTTGTAATAGGTGAAGGAGAAATGGATGAAGCTCCCATGCTTTACATTGGTGAAAAGGTAGGTACAAAAAAAGGTCAAAAAATTGATCTAGCTGTTGATCCATTAGAAGGTACTAATTTTGTGGCAAAGAATTTACCAAATTCATTTTCTGTTTTAGCTGCATCAGAAAAAAATAATTTATTTTTTGCTCCTGATACTTACATGGAAAAAATTGCTATAGGTGCAAATTTGCCAAAAAATTTAATTGACTTAGATAATAGTGTTGAAAAAAATGTAACTCAATTGGCTGATGCAAAGAATACAAGTCCAGAAAATTTAACAGTTTGTATATTAGACCGACCAAGACATGAAAAGATTATATCTTCTTTAAAAAAGATGAAAGTAAATCTAAAATTAATAAGCGACGGTGATGTATCTGGTATAATTTACATCGTTGACGATAAATCTCCTGTTGATATGTACTTGGGAATAGGCGGAGGTCCTGAGGGCGTTTTAGCAGCAGCAGCACTTAGTTGTTACGGAGGACAAATTCAAACTAGACTTGTTTTAGATGAAGATGAAGCAACTCGTGCAAAAAAAATGGGTATTAAGGACTTAAAAAAGAAATTTAACATTGATGATATGATTAAAGGTGACGTAATGTTTTGTGCTACGGCAATAACAAATGGAGATTTAGCTGATGGCATAAAGGATAAAAAAGAATTTTTCGAAGCATCTACTATTGCATTACATAAAGACGGAAAAATAAACACCTTATTTAAGAACAAAATTAAAAAAAGATTTTGATGTCAGTTACTGGAAGAGATTGGATTTTAAAAGAATTTGATGAAGAAAAAATCTCGTTTTTAAAGGAAAATTTTTCTTTAGATGAAATAACTGCAAGACTTTTAGCAATTAGAAATATTAAAAATGAAGATGTAAATAGTTTTCTTAATCCCTCTATTAAAAACTTTATGCCCAATCCAAATGTTTTAAAAGACATGGAAAAATCATCATTAAGATTTTTAGAAACGGTAGACAAAAAAGAAAAGGTTGGAATTTTTGGAGATTATGATGTTGATGGAGCTACTTCTACGGCTTTACTAGGTAAATACTTGGAGGTATTAAATATAAATTATGAAATATATATACCTGATAGAACTACAGAAGGTTATGGACCATCTAAAAATGGATTTGATGCGCTTATAAAAAAAGGTGTCAAACTCATCATTACAGTAGATTGCGGAACTTTATCTTTTGAGGCTATAAAACACGCAAAAGATAAGAACCTTGATGTAATTGTTTTAGATCACCATCAATCAGATGTAAACTTGCCGGCAGCATTTTCTATAGTTAATCCAAATAGAATTGATGATAATTCAAACTTAAATTATCTTTGTGCTGCAGGAGTTACTTTTATGTTTTTAGTTTCTGTCAATAGAGAACTCCGCTCAAGAAACTGGTTTAAAAAAAACTTAATAAAAGAACCAAATCTTATCAATTTTTTAGATTTAGTTTCTCTTGGAACTGTTTGTGATGTTGTGCCTTTAGTTGGTTTAAATAGGGCTATTGTGAAACAAGGTTTAAAAGTTTTAAGAATTAAACAAAATATTGGTTTAAAAACATTAATTGATATTTGTAAAATAGACTCTCACCCATCAATTTACCATCTTGGTTATGCTATAGGTCCTCGTATTAATGCAGGCGGAAGGGTAGGAAAATGCTCTCATGGAGCAAATTTATTATTGAATTCTAATCCAAAAAAAGTGTTTGAAATAGCTACTGAACTTGAAAAATTTAATAAAGAAAGAAAATTTTTAGAGAATGATTTAATTAGCAAGATTCTTAATGAAATTAAAATTGATAATAAAGATCCAGTAATATTATTAAAAGGTAATAATTGGCATGAAGGAATAATAGGTATTGTAGCCTCAAGAATTAAAGATAAATATAATAAGCCAACTATCATTATTTCTATTAAAAAAAATATTGGGAAAGCTTCAGCTCGATCTATTGTCGGTTTTGATATTGGGTCTGCAGTTTTAGCTGCTTTAGAAGAGCAAATTTTATCAAAGGGCGGTGGTCATAAAATGGCAGCTGGATTTCAGATTGAAATAAACAACATAGACAAATTTAGAGATTTTATAATTAAAAGATTTAATAAAGTTAGCGTAAATTCGTTAGTTAACAAGCCTCTATATTTTGATAGTAAAATTTCTCCTGCAGCAGTCAATTTAGAATTTTATGAAAAAATTAATACATTGTCACCATTTGGTTCAGGAAATCCAGAACCAAAATTTGTTATCGAAAATTTGAAACCAGTTAGCAGCAAAATCGTCGGTGAAAAACATGTCAAAGCTATATTAGTTGGTAAAGAAGGTTCTAGTATAAAAACAATTGCTTTTAATGCTTCAGATTCTGATTTAGGAGCATATTTATTAACAAAAAATACTAATTTAATGAATATAGCTGGAAAATTGTCTCTAAACGAATGGAAAGGGCAAAAAAATGTAGAGTTTATTATCGACGACATTTCTGTTAATAAGAAAACAAAAAATAAGGTCCCATCGTCTATCGGTTAGGACAGTTGGTTTTCATCCAACAAAGAGGGGTTCGATTCCCCTTGGGACCGCCAAATAAATCAAAAAACAATTAAAAAATCATTACTAGAATTTTTTACGAAATTCTTTTATTGTGCCATTAGAGTACTATGAAAAAATTAATTATATTTCTATTAATTGTTTTTTTAAATAGCGAAGTTAATGCTTCAAGATCTTTATTATATTCAAATTATAAAAAAAACCCTGAAATTTATGAAGATCATTTAAAAAGCCTAGAAGCTGGTTATTCATGGTTAATGACCTATCAAGCTAAGGATATTTATTGTAAACCAGAAAATTTAGAAATTTCATTAACCAATATAAAACAAGCTTTAAATTTATCGGTTAACGATTTTAAAAAAAAAGGGGGAAACCCAGATGAGTTTCCTGTAGAATTATTATTAATTACAGGACTTGAAATTCTTTTTCCATGTTAATTTTAAGATAGCGCTTTATTAAAAGCCGGCTCAAAGTCAACTTTTATACCTTCACTGTTACATTTTCTAAGAAAGTAATATAAAACTACACCATCTTTAGAATGACTTGGGATTGTTATCTCAGATGTAAAATTGTCTTTTGTGTTAATACTTATTCTTTTAATCGATGAATTTAAAATTTTTCCATCTTGTGAATAATTTAAGTATGGTAGATAAAAAGTCTTAAGATTTTTCTCTCCTAATTTTTTATCAAAAATAGTAGAAGCCTCCTCAATTTCGTTGACTGAATTAATCATTTTTGGAGATATTTCATTATCGGAAATAATCTCGTTATAGGTTTTTAGATATTCAAAATTTCTGACTGGATTATTTTTATAAAAAAATCCATCAACTCTTATCGAAAATTTTGAAATAGGCACAACTGATAGTAAACCAGCTTCTTCATCCATGTCTTCAAGAGTTTCTTCGTAAGTGGTACCATTTTCTGTTTGTACAGCTGCATAAACGGGTTTACACGTAAAAATTGTCTCATCTGATTTCGATACAGTGAATAATAACAAAGATAAAAAAATAATTATAAAATATTTCATCATATGATTTTGCAAAAAATAAGTGTTCAAAAATTGCTTTAAATTTGTTTAAAATATTTTTTTTGATCAAAATATGATCACATTCTTGTTACTTTTTAGAAACAATGCTATAAGACTTATTATACAAGCAAAACAGTTAATGAGAATCAATCTAAGTAAAGTGTCTATTAAAGAAAATGTACGATAAATTTGGTCAATTTATAAATGGTAAATGGCAACAATCCTCTAGTGGAGAAACATATGATGTTTTTAATCCTGCAACCGAAGAACTTATCGGAAAAGCTTCAAAGGCTAATAAAAAAGACATCGAATTATGTTTAAAATCTGCCGAACAAGGTTTTAAAGTGTGGAAAAATACTTCACCATGGGACAGATCCAAAATTATTAGGAAAATATCAGAATTAATTAGAAAAAAAAACGAAGTATTGTCTAAATGGTTAACACTTGAAGTTGGAAAACCTTTAAAAGAAGGATCTGGTGAGGCCAATGGAGCTGCAGATATTTTTGAATGGAGTTCTGAAGAGGCTAAAAGAATTTATGGCGAAACTTTACAAGGTCGATCTCCAAATACGAGAATTCACGTATATTATCAGCCTGTTGGGGTGGTTGCTGCTTTGGTGCCTTGGAATTTTCCAATTACACTTGCAGCACGAAAAATTTCAACTGCTCTATCTGCGGGGTGTTCAGTCATAGTAAAACCAGATGTAATTACTCCAGGATCGGTTATGGAATTAGTAGATATTTGCAATGAAGCAGGTGTTCCACCAGGTGTTATAAATCTTTTGTCAGGTGACCCAGCTTATATTTCTGATCAATTACTCTCATCTGATATAATTAAAAAAGTTTCAATAACTGGCTCAACTAGAGTCGGTAAATTAATTTTAAAAAAGGCTGCTGAAAAAGTTCAAAGAGTAACAATGGAGTTAAGTGGTCATTCTCCTTTTATAGTATTTGATGATGTAGATTTAGAAAAAGTAACGGATATAGCTATTTTTGCTAAATTTAGAAATAATGGTCAAGTTTGTATTTCTCCAAGTCGTTTTTATATTCATGAAAATAAAAAAGATGATTTTACAAAACTAATGGTTGAGAAAACTAAAAGTTTAAAAATTGGAAACGGGTTAGATAAAGAAACTATTTTAGGCCCATTAACTACAAAAAAAAGATTAGATGAAATTGAAACGTTAGTAGAAACAACAAAAAATGAAGGTGCAAAAATTCTATGTGGTGGAAAAAAACCTGCTGGTTTTAATAAAGGTTTTTTTTATGAACCTACGGTTTTTACTGATATCAAAGACAACTTTACAATAATGAACCAAGAACCATTTGGTCCACTAGTACCAATTTTATCTTTTAAAAATTTTGATGAAGTAATAAGTAGAGCAAACAGTAATGATTTAGGTTTAGCCAGTTATATTTATACAAATAATCTTGAAAAAGCCCATCAGGCTTCAGAATTAATGGAAACAGGTACAGTAGCTGTAAACACTGGTGTGGTGGCTTTACCAGAGGCTCCATTTGGAGGTATTAAGCAAACTGGATATGGCAGAGAAGGTGGTTCTATGTCTATTAAAGACTATCTTAATATTAAATATACACATTTAGGCCTTAAATAAACTTTAATGAGCTTCTATGTATATATGCTCAAATCGATTGAAAAAAAATCTGTTACTTATGTAGGATACACAAATTCATTAAAAAATAGAATCAGGTTACACAATTCTGGAAAAGGAGCAAAATTTACGCGAGGTAGAAAATGGGAGCTTATTTATAAAGAAAAATTTAGTACAAAAAATAAAGCAATTTCGAGAGAATATTATATAAAACATAATAGATTGTTGAGAAATAAAATTAAAAACCAAAATAAATGAAAATTTCTATATTACTACCTTATAAAGAAAACTTTTCTCCAGAATACCCAGGGGCAGTTTCTCTATTTGTTTATGAAACAACACGAATAAGTAAGTTTAAAAAAAATATTACTGTTTTTGGGAATACCAATTTCAAAAAAAAATTTCCTATTAAATATGTTAATATTGAATCAAAGAAAAATATACTTTCAAGTCAAACAAAAGATTACGTCAAAAGATTTATCACTTTAGAAAAAGAAATTAACTCATCAATAATTGAAATTCACAATAGACCCACTTATGTAAGAATTATATCAAATGAATTTAAAGATAAAATTATTTCTTTATATTTTCATAATGATCCACTTTCGATGGAAGGTTCTAAATCAATAGATGAAAGAAAATTATTATTAAAAAAATGTTATAAAATAATTTTCAATAGCAATTGGTCAAAAAAAAGATTTTTGGAAAATATGGAAAATAAGTTTATTAATAGTGATAAACTCTCTATTTTTTACCAATCAGCAAAAAAAGGAAGTTTATCTCTTATCAAAAATAAAAAAAAATGGATAACTTTTGTAGGTAAACTGAATAAAGCAAAAGGTTACGATATTTTTTGCAAATCAATCGTTAAAGTTTTAGACAAAAATCCAAGTTGGAAAGCAAAAATTATTGGGGATGAAAAAAGAGAAGCTATTAATTTAAAACACAAAAATGCAAATTTACTTGGTTTTAAAAAACACAACGAAGTTTTAAATATTTTCAAGAAATCAAGTATTGCTGTTGTATGTTCTAGGTGGGATGAGCCTTTTGGTAGAACTAGCTTAGAGGCTTCAGCTAATGGTTGTGCTGTAATAATAACTAATAAGGGAGGTTTACCAGAAACAGTAACTAATGCGAAAATTTTAAAAGGATTGTCTAGTGATGAATTAAAAAAATTACTTAATGATTTAATAAAAAAAGATAAGATAAGAAAAAATTTACAGAAATTATCTATACAAAATTTCTATTTAACTCATAAATTTGTTGCTAATAAAATTGACAAATATCGAGAAGAAAAATTACATAGTGTAAATAATATTTATATTGCTAGAAAAAAAAGTAAACTTCGAATATTGCATATCACTAATTTTAACGAAAGACTTGATGGTAGATTATTTTTTAATACTGGGCGTAGGATAAATAATGGTTTTATTAGACAAGGCCATAGTGTTCTTGGATTTAGTGATAGAGATATACAAAAGTATTACAGATCTTTAAATGACTTTAAAGGTTCTAAAATTTTAAATGATAAATTAAAAAGAACTTGTTATAACTATAAACCAGATTTGATTATTTTAGGACATGCTGATTTAATATCTTCTGAACAAATAAATGAGTTAAGAGCTGACTATCCAAACATAAGAATTGGGCAGTGGTTTTTAGATCCACTAAACCCGCGAGGGCCTGACTACGAAAGAAACAAACAAAGAATACTAGATAAAATTAATTGTGTAGACACGACTTTTACTACCACTAGTCCTTCTGCATTAAATTTTTTACCTAAAAAAAGTGAAATTTATTATATCCCTAATCCGAGCGATACTTCATTTGAAACTCTAAATAATTATAACAAATCTTGCTCGGTGGATGTTTTTTTTGCTTTATCTCATGGTGTACATAGAGGTGTTTTAAAGTCAGGTAAAATGGATGATAGAGCTATATTTATTAAAAATTTGTTAAATAAGACGCCAGACACAAAATTTGATATATATGGTTTGGATAAGATTCAACCGATTTGGGCTGATCATTATTTTAAAACTATTAGTAATGCTAAAATGGGTTTAAATTTGAGTAGGGGAGAGACGATTAAATATTATAGTAGTGATAGAATTACCCAAATAGTAGGAAATGGATTAGTTTGTTTAATAGATGAAAAAACTCAGTATAGAGATTTCTTTAGTGATAAAGAGATGGTTTTTTATAAAAACATAAATGATTTATCTGAGAAGATATTAAAAATTTCTAAAGATGATAAATCTAGAAGGGAAATTGCGAAAAAAGGTAAAATAAAATATATGAAATATTTTAATTCTGATCTTGTCGCTAAGTTTATTATAAATAAAACACTTAATATAAAAGATAACAAAAATTACCTATGGCAAAAATAAAAAAAAAAGTTGCTTTAATATTTGGTGTAACAGGTCAGGATGGATCATATTTGGCCGAACTCCTTCTTAAAAAAAATTATATTATTCATGGTGTTAAAAGAAGATCCTCAAGTGCAAATACTGAACGTATTGATCATTTGTTTGATAGCGTAAATTTTACTAAAAAAAATTTTTTTATACATTATGGAGATATTTCAGATGGCACAAGTACCTTAAATATAATCAATAAAATTAAACCAGATGAAATATATAACTTAGCTGCTCAAAGTCATGTCAGAGTCTCTTTTGATATACCAGAGTATACAGCTGACATAACAGCACTTGGTGCATTAAGAATATTAGAATCTTTAAGAATATTAAATTTTAAAAAGACAAAATACTATCAAGCTTCAAGTTCTGAAATGTATGGTCTGGTTAAAAATAGAAAATCGCTAGATGAACTTACTCATTTTCATCCAAGATCAATTTATGGAGTGTCGAAAGTTTTCGCATACCATACGGCTGTACATTATAGAGAAGCTTACGGTATTTTTGCTAGCAATGGAATTTTGTTTAATCATGAATCACCAAGAAGAGGTCCAACTTTTGTCACAAAAAAAATTGTTCAAGGTTTGACAAGAATTAAAAAAGGAATTCAAAAAAAACTTACACTAGGAAATTTATATGCTGTTAGAGATTGGGGTCATGCGAAAGATTATGCTTACTCGATGTGGAAGATTCTTCAATACAAAAAACCCGATGACTGGGTCATAGCTACAAACAAAGAAAATACAGTTAAAAATTTTGTTAATTCTGTAGCAAAAAAATTAGGATTTAAAATATTTTGGAAAGGATCTGGTATTAACGAAAAAGCAATAGATAAAGAAAGCGGTAATGTAATTGTTGATATTGACACTAAATACTTTAGGCCTAGTGAAGTTGATTTTTTAAGAGGCAATTATTCAAAAGCTCGAAAATTTTTAAAATGGAAACCCTCTATATCTACAGATCAATTAATTGATGATATGATAGATTATGAATTGTCTAAGTTTGATTAGGCTATGCAGAAATACTTTTATCCTCTTGTAGAAAACCCTTATAGAAAAAAAGATATTTCTAGCGCAATAAAGACTCTTAAAACGTGTAAAATAACTTCAGGCATTAAAACTAAAGATTTTCAAAATAGATTTACTTCAAAAATTCATACAAATTTTTCACTATTAGTTAATTCTGGATCTTCGGCAAATTTATTAGCGTTACAGTGTTTAATTAATCCTTATAGGAAAAAAAGGCTTAAGAGGGGGGATGAAGTACTTATACCTTCTTTATGCTGGTCTACATCGCTTTGGCCAATAGTCCAGTCAGGCCTTAAACCTGTTTTTGTAGATATAGATATCTCAACATTAAATATTGATATTGATGACTTAAAAAAAAAAATAACCAATAAAACAAAAGCAATAATGCTAGTTCATGTGTTAGGAAATTGCACTAATATGGATGAGTTAGTTAAGATTAAAAAAGCAAAGAATCTTATCTTAATTGAGGACACATGTGAGTCCTTAGGTACAAAATTTAAGAATAAATATCTAGGAACGTTTGGTGAATTTTCGTCATTTTCTTTTTATTCCTCACACCAAATTTCATCAGGAGAAGGTGGGATGATTTGTTGTAAAAATTTGGAAGATTATGAAATTTTAAAATCATTAAGAGCACATGGATGGTCTAGAGGACTTAAAAATGAAAAGCACATCGCAAAAAAAAACAAATTGTTAGATAAAAGATTTATTTTTTACAATTCTGGATTTAATCTTAGATCTACAGACATTGCCGCAAGTATAGGGTTAAGTCAATTTAATGATTTAGATTTATTTATTAAAAATAGATCAAAGAATAGGAATACAATTAGAAATAGTATTCATAAATCAAATATTTTAAGAGAAAATTTATTTTTAATAAAGGAAAACAAGAATGTCAGAGCTTCTTGGTTTGGTATTCCAATTTTATTAACAAAAAAAATAAATAAAACAAAATTTATTAAAAGTTTGGAAAAAAGAGGTATTGAAACAAGACCTATTATAAGTGGAAATTTTTTAAAACAACCTTCTGTAAAGAAATATAAGTTAAATAATTCAAATAATTTTAAAAACGCAGATTATATCAATAAAAATGGTTTTTTTATTGGTTTACCAACTAATATAATCTCTAAAACTAAAGTAAAAAAATTAGTGAGAGCTCTTGAACAAAGTTTATAAAAAAAAGATTGTTATAACAGGAGGATCAGGTCTTTTAGGTAAATATTTCTATAAAAAATATAAAAATAGTCTAAATATAATTAGATATCCTTACCGTATTGAAAATTTTAAAAAGTTTGAAAAATGGATTATAAATAAAAGATTTGAATATTTCATACATTTTGCTGCAATAACAAAAAATGAAAGTAAAAAGTTTAAAAGTATCTTAAGTTTAATTAATGTTAAATCCCCTATAAAAATGATGAATATTTTAAATAAAAGTAAAAAAATAAATTTACGATATTTTCTCTTTATTTCTAGTTCTCATGTATATGGTCATTCAAAGAATAAAATAAAAGAGAATCGAATTAGAAAACCAACAAACTTATATGGCAAAACGAAGAAAAAAGTTGAAGATTACATTATTATAAATAGGAAAAAATTTAACTTCAAACTCGGTGTAGCAAGAATATTTAATTGTACTGGCCCAAATCAAAAAAAAGGAAATTTTGTTCCTGACATGATACAAAAGATGAAAACCAAAAAAGAAATATTTAACGTAAATCAATATAGGGATTTTATACATATAGATGATGTTTCAAAATCTTTGAAACTAATGATCGACAAAGAATTTCAAAAACCAATTAATATATCAAGTGGAAAAAAAATTAATTTAATACAAGCTTGTAAGATCCTTAATAAAAAATTCATAAACAAAAATATTATTTTTCATAAAACAAGAGGGAAGGATATTTTTGGAAACAATGCTCAGCTTAAATTGTTGGGTATAAAAAATTTTAAATCACCTAAAAAAACTTTATTGTCCTTTAAATGATAAAAAGATTTATTTTTTTTAGAAACGATAGGTTGGGAGATTTTATAATTCTAACTTCAGTGATCAAAAAAATAAAAGATAAATTTAAAGATGCTCATATAACCATTCTAAGTTCTAATTTAAATAATAAATTTGTAAGAAAATATAAATTAATTGACAGATGCTTAGTGTATAAAAAAGAAAGTTCTATTTTCGATAAATTAAAAGTTTTAAATGAAGTATTAAAATATAATTATTTTGCTTCTTTCGCTGTTGACGGTAAGTCTTTTTCAAATTTATGTAATTTTTTTTTAAGATCTAATTATAAATATGGAATTGTGTATAAGTTTAAGATATTGAATTTTTGGCTTACTAAACCGAACTTTATTTACCGTTTTTTTTTATTCTCAAAATATGAAACTTTTACAAGTAAAAAAAATCTAAATACTATAGAACATCTTCCAACAAAACTTGCAAAATTAGGTAATTTTCTTGGCCTTAATATAAAGTCATCTGATAACTATTTTTTTGATGTCACTAAAAAAAATGATAAGTTCTTTAAATCTTTTTACAATAAAAAGATTAAAAGTAAATACGTTTTGATACACCTCGATGAAAAATGGAATGACATACAAAACGTTAATTCAAATTTATTTAAGTGCTTATTTCTTCTTCAAAAAAAAATTAAAAAGAAATTAGTAATTACCAGTTTCAATAATACTAATGATTATTTTTTTTCTTTCAAAAAATCTTATAATAAACATAAGCATAATAAATTGCTCCTAATTGAAAATGCAAACTTATTTTTTTTTGAAAGATTAATAAATTATTCTATAATTTCCATTAGTTGTCACTCAGGTTTTTTAGTTCAGATAGCTGGAACAAATAAAACCAATATAATAGATATAATTAATAAAAGAGACTACAAATGGTATAGTTGTTGGAAGCCCAAAAATACTAATCACAAATTCTTATTCAAATCAAATTTTTATAAGTTTTTTTCTGTCGACGATATATTTAGAAAGTTAGCTTTAATGATTAAATGATTAAAAATTTTTAAAATAATAATCTTTTTGAATTTTATGATATTTAAAAAAATTTTTTTGCTTTAATTTTTCAATTACTTCGTCTTTTCTTTGATCGAATAATTCTATTTGTAGTATAACTTTATTGTTTTTTAATAATTTGGGCATGCCATCTAAAACATTTTTTTCATGTCTTTCTACATCTATTTTTATAGCAATATTTTTATTTTTTAAATCTAATAAATGATCTCCCTGATCACTTTTACACACTGTATGAAAAATTTTATCTTTTTTGTATTTCGCAAGTTCCTGGTCATTCTTATCAAATACGGAAAATCCTCCTGTTTTATTTTTGTCAGACACCCACATCGTTATATCCCTTTTCTTGTCTGACAAAGCTACGTTATATAATTTGATATTTTCTAAATTGTTAATTATCTTATTTTTTTTTAGTTGATTAAAGTTTTCTTTTATTGGTTCAAAACTAAATATATTTATCTTTTTTTTAGATAAGTTAACAGAGTAAAAGCCCATATGTGCTCCAATATCTAAAAAGTAATCAATCTTTTTTTTTTCTATTTGGTCTGATAAAAAATCAATTTGTTTTTTTTCATACTTATCTTTAAGAAAAATCTCTCTATCTATTGGATTTTTTAAATTTAATTGAATTAATACATTTTCATGTTTTATTATTATTTTATTAAAATCAAAAAATCTTAAGAATATTTTTAATAATGATGGAACGATTCTTTTGAATAAATAAATCTTATAAAATAACTGGAGAATTTTTCTCATATTTTTATCTTATTTAAGGCATTATTTTTAAATAAATTTGCTTCTTTTATATATCTTCGTACCATTTCTGTAGATTTATGCCCTGTCATCGCCATTATGCTTCTCTCTTCTGCACCAGATTCTGCTGCAGAGGTAGCAAAACCGGACCTTAAGCTATGGCCTGAGTAGTTTTTACTGTCTATTCCTGCTATATTTAAGTAATCTTTTATTAATAATGCCACTGTTTGATCTGTTAATCTATTATTTGTTAGTTTAGAGCCTTTTGTGAATCTTCTAAAAAGTGGTCCTTTTTTAATTTTTGAAACATTTAGCCATCTTTTTAAAATTGTTACCGGGCAATATAAACTTTCATCGAAGTAGGGCAGAGCTTTTATTGATCCTTCTCCAAATTGATCTGTTTTTGATCTTTTCACTGTGATCTTTAATCCTTCATAAACAAAATCTAAATCTTCATAATCAAGTGAAACTATTTCATTTCTTCTAAACCCGCCTGAAAAACCTATAAGTATTATAGATTTATCTCTTAACTTTTTAATATCTTCATTATTTTGTTCATCTATTACTTTAAGTATTTTTCTTAACTCATTGATTAATATAGGTTTTTTGCCTTTTTGTACTGTTCCTTTTCTACGTTTAATTCCCATTAAATTTTCTACAATTACAGGATGCTTTGTATCAAGGTAATGACCCTTCATTTTATGGATAACCCCGATTGATACTAATCTGCGTTTAATTGTACTTAATTTTACTTCCTTTGTTGAAAGATGCGTTAAATACAAAGATACTATTTTTGGGTCTGATGGTAGGTTTTTAAATCCATTCTTAACACAAAATAATCCAAAATCTTTAAAATCTGATTTGTAAGCTCTTACGGTATTGCTAGCCTTAGAACTTTGTAAGTTTTTTAATGTTTCTTCCTGCAAAGCTTTAATATCAGTAACCAAATTTTTCATAATTTTTTATATATTACTATTGATAACCATTAATTATCGTTAGTAATATATTAGATGAATTCTAGTGTCAAGTGTTTAAAATTAAGC
>MDSV01094441.1_pt1 | contig 18335 bp, 12 predicted proteins | sample 810851 | NCBI WGS metagenome assembly MDSV01 (sample SAMN05326640, study PRJNA326480) | marine metagenome | isolation source: seawater | place: Atlantic Ocean: North East | collected 2012 | reverse complement strand
GCGCCTCGCGCTCGGCGCGAAGCTCGAAGGCGTTGCGCAGGGTCAACGACACCGAAACCTTCCCCTCGGCGACGCTCAGTTCGGTCTGCACGGCGATCGGGCCCTTCAGCTTCTTCGCGGTCTCCATGGACTTGGGCGTCTCCTTGACCTTGCGGAACACCGCGACGAAGAACCCGCCGGTGTCGTCCTGATGCGGCAGAATGCGCATGCACCGCTCGAGAGGCAAGTTCCCGGCGTCCGCGTACGCGGGGAACATCGTGGCGTGCAGTTTGTTCTTCTCCTCTGGCCCGTCGAACGAGTCATGCTTGCCGAACTTGTCCCAGACCTCCCAGTGGCGCACGCCAGGCACGCGTCTGAGCTCGGGGAGCTCTTTCGACACGTCCAGCAGCTCGAGCGCGCCGTCGCAGTCCTTGAGCATCGCCGCCACCACAGCCTCGTCCTCGATGGGGTTAAACGTGCACGTCGAGTACACGAGGCGACCGCCGACTTTAAGCAGCTGCGCGGCGCGCAACGCGATCTTCAGCTGCAGCGGGTGTAACCCGTTTCCGTTGCCGACAGTCCACCTGGGCCAGATATCCGGCGCCTTGCGCATGGTGCCGTCGCCGGAGCACGGCACATCCGTGAGGATGGCGTCGAAGGGGAACGTGCGTCCGCCGGGCGAGGCGATCACGGGGAAGTTCTGCGCTTCGTGGTTGGTCACGAGTAAGCCGGGCGAGTTGACGCGCTTGGTCTGGTGCGTGAGCAGGTTGCACCGCTTCATGTCCACGTCGTTGGCGATGACGAAGCCCTTGGGGATGGAGGTGTTGTCCCCGAGTGAGCCGTGCAGCATCTCCAGGAGCTGGAACGTCTTCGAGCCGGGCGCCGCGCACATGTCCAGCACGACGTGCGACGGCTCGATGTCGAGGAAAAACGCAGGGATCATGGACACCACCTCCTGGCGCGTGATGGAGCCGTATTCGTTCGCGCGCTTGACAAACTCGTGGATCTGCTCGAGGTGCGGCAGGCGGCGCAGCTGCTGCCTGGAGTAGTTGAACTGCCACGCCAGGCGGTTGGGGTACCACCGCACGCACTTGGGGGGCTCCACCGTCTCCTCCGACATCTCGCCCGCCGCGGCGTCCACCTTGCTGAAGAGCCTGTTCTCGATCTGATCGCGAATGCCCTCCGCGAACTTGCCGCTGCCGTTGATGCGGAACGACGTGGGCAGGGGCGTGCGCAGGCACTCGAGGAACGCGTCCCACTCCGCATCTGGCACGATCTTCTGCGCCTTGTAGTACTTCTCGAACGTCTCGTTCTTCCTCTCGTACGGTTTGTACGTCCCGTCAGGCTCCGGCTTCGGGGACTTCTTCTCGTCCCACACGTTGTCGCGCGATTTCTTGAAGTCGCGCTTAAACACGCGGTTGTCGCCCTTGCGCTTGTGTCCGCGACCGCGACCGCCCATGGTGCGAGCGAGGGGAAACGAACGGCGAGAGGCGAACGCGACCGGACGTTCGCGACCGGGATTATGCGCGCGGGGCGCGGGGCGAGCCGCGCTCGGCGACAAATTTCCAAGAGAAAGGAAAGCGTGCCGCCGCCACCGGCGGCGGTCTCGTCGTTTTTTTCACAGAACATCCGAAGATCCGATGGTGTTTTTCCGAGAAGCACTTTTTGCGTGCGTGGAAAACGCGCTTGGCCACGATTGTCTTCAAAAGATCCCCAGGTTTTCGAAGAGAGAAAAAAAAGTGGGCGCTTCTGGTCGTTCAGCGTCACAACACTGACGCTTCGTCGCGGTAAACATCAACCTTTGACTTACGAACATGGGCGATTGGGGTGGACAGCAAGGCGGCGGATACCAGCAGGAAGGCGGCGGCGGCGGCGGCGGCTGGGGCGGCGGCGGGGGCTACCAGCAAGGTGGCGGTGGCGGCTCCTTCGGCGGGTCCTGGGGCGGGGGGGGCGGTCGCTGGGGCGGGGGCAACAACGTCCGCCCCGGCGACTGGCAGTGCCCCGCCGGGTGCGGGAACGTCTTCGCGTCGAAGATGAACTGCTTCAGATGTGGCACGCCCAAACCCGAGAACGCGGAAGTCGTCAGCGGCGACCAGGTACGACGCGAGCCCCGATGAACGCACGATCGATCGGACGCTCCGAAGCTTTTGGTGGCGCGAACCGTCGAGATTTTTCCCACGCGCGCGGCAGTCGGGCGTTTCGGCCAAATCATCCAAAACAAGAGGGCTCCAAAAAGCAAACCCATCCTCCATCCTTTTTTTTGTCGCGCTCATCACGATGATTTCCTTTTTCTCTCTTTTCGCGCCCGGGGGATGCGCTCTTCGCTCGACAGTACGGCGGCGGCGGCGGGTACCAAGACCGCAGCGGCGGCAGCTGGGGCGGCGGCGGCGGCGGCTGGAACTCCGGCGGTGGCGGCGGCCGCGGCTACAACGACCGCCCTCGCGGTCCCACGCCTCGCCCCGGGGACTGGAACTGCCCCGCGGGCTGCGGCCTCGTGTTCGCGTCCAAGCCCAACTGCTTCCGGTGCGGCGTCGCTAAGCCCGAGGGCGCCGACCTCGAGTACGGCCAGAGGCAGGACGACGGCTACCAGCCCGCTGGAGGCTTTCGCGGCGGGGACTGGAACGCCCCCAGGGGTGACTATCCCCCTGTCGCCCCGCAGTGATACGCGACGCGTACGCGACGTTCCGCCGCGACGACGAGAAAACGTCACCTTTCGGAAAATCGCGTTTCGCCGAAAACGCGCTTTCCTCGACGTTCCCGCGCCGTCGCGCGCGCGGGCAACCTTTGTTTTGTGTGTGTGTGCTTGTGTGTGTGCTGTGCGTGCTGTGCGTGCTGTGTGTCGTGTGTGTCGTGTGTGTCGTGTGTGTCGTGTGTGTCGCGCGCGCCGTTCCGCGCGCGCGCGACACGTAGGTAGAAGAGACGCGCCTCGGCGGGTGTCGCTCGTGACGCGCTCGAGCAGACAGACGACGCGCTCGCGCGGCAAAAAAGAAAAACGCGCGCCTTCGTTTTCGGAAGCGGGTCGGTGACAAACGCACGAACGCCGACGACACGCCTACCGACTACCGTTGCATCGCCGCCACGAGCGCGTACGACGCGAGACTCCCGATTCCCAGCCCCGCGGTGATCGCGAAGGACAGCGCCGCGCCCTCCTCCGCGCGCCCGCCCAGCGGCCGGGCCGTCGGGCCCCACATCACGCTCACGCTCCCCAGGTGCCCGTTCGTGAACGCGAGCGCGGCGACGAGACACACCGGCGCCGCGTCCGAGCGCGCGAACCAGCCCGGGAATGCCCAGCGCCGCGGCGTCACCACGTTGCACGCCAGCAGCGGCGGGATCAAGGCGAGGCGCGCGAGGGACGCGGCGACCACCGTCCGGCCGCGCGGCGCGCGTCTCGGCGCGGCCGCCGCGAAGGCGCGCCCGAACAGGTCGAACGCGTTGAACAGCAGGAACAGAGATGGGGTCCACAGGTCACCGGCCCACCGGGTTCGGCCCGCGGGGTGCGCCAGGCAGGGCGGTGACGTCGCACCGTTCTCCGCCGCGCACACCGAGGACGTCACCGCGGGGAACACCGAGAGTGTCACCGCGAACGTCGCGAACGCCGCGAAGCGGTAACACGCGCAGGTACCTTTCGCGGCGGACGCCGAGGGGTCCCTCGGCGTCCCGACGCGTCCCGACGGGGACGCATCGCGCGTTCCCGGCGCCTCATCCTCATCCCCCTCGCCGCGCTCGCCGCGCAGCAGAGGCACGCTCGCGGCGGCGCCGGCGCCGTCGCCGCTTTCCGTTCGTTCCGCGCGGAGAGTCTCCGCGCCGCGCTCGGGTTCCGCCGCGGCGTCGGTTTTCGCCGCGGCGGCGGCTTCCATCCTCCGCTCGAAAAACGGAAGCCGCGCCGCGGAGGCGCTCCCCAGCGCGCAGACGAGCATCAAACACGCCGATGCGTAGAAGTACACCGAGGCTTGCGTCACCGCGCCGTTCCGATCCGCTTCGGTTTCGTCGTCCCCGCCGCGCCTCGCCGACGCCGTCGTGGCGAGCGCCGCGGCGGCGCTTGCGACGCCGGCCGCGGCTTGCCCGCCCATGAGCGCCTGGTTGTACTTCGGGGGCAGGCAGCTGGCGTCCGCGAACGAGCCGCCCTGCACCAGCGCGGTCAGGCCGCCCAGGCACAGCAGCGTGAGCAGGGTCACGCCCGCCACCGCGTCGCCGCTCGCGCCTCGCGCGCGGGCGAGCGCGCCCGAGACGCCGAGCAAAACGCCCATGGCCAGCAGAGGCGCGGGGACGCGCAGGAGGCGCGGGACGCGGGAGAGCGCGTCGCCGCGCACGAGCAGCGCCAGCCCGAGGACGTTGGCGGCCATGAAGGTCATCCCGAACACGGACTCGAAAGCATCGGCCACCGCGGGCGCGTACGGCGGCACGAAGAGGCGCAGGTCGAAATACGCGCGCTCCGTTATGAAGACGTTCCAAGGCAGCAGGGTGCCCATGCCCGCCAGGAACGTGATGCAGTACGTCAGGTGGAACCGGTCGGGGGGCCAAGACGCCGCTTCCGCCAAAGCCGGGGAGTCGGACGCCGTCGACCACCGCGACTCGACATCCTCGTCGGACATCTCGCGCTCCGCCGCGCGGCGGGAATGTCCGCGAGCGCGCGTCCACGACTTTCCTTTCAAACAACGCCGAAAAGAGAACTGCGGAATTCTCCAGTGCGACATCGCGAAAATGACCGCCACGTCGTCAGTTTGTCGTCGACGACGCGTGCCTGATCCCCCTCGGGCGCCACGGTCGCCACAGCGACTCGCGCGAGAGTGGCCCGACACACCGCATGTCAGCCGCCGTCTGCTCTACCGTGCTCCCCACCGCCGCGCGCGCGGCGCCCTCCGCGACGCGCGCGCGCGCCGTCGACGCCGTGGCGCGCGCGTCCCGAAAGGGTAAGGTTGCCTCGGCGCCCCCCCGCCTGAGCGCTCGCCGGTCCACCGCGTCGCTCCGCGCGAAGGCCCCCGCGGTTTCCGCCGCGCGCGGCGCGCGCGTGATCGTCGCCGCCGCGGGCGAGGACGAGAAGAAGGTCCCCTTTGGATACACGCGCGCGGACGTGCTCTTGATCGGCGTCGGCACGACCGGCGCGGGAGCGGCGCTGTACTACGGGCTCCAGGCGAACGGCGTGTCCGCCATCTGGGCGGGGAACATCGTGCAGCTCACGTTCGTGCTCGGGCTGAGCGTGGCGTGGGTGGGGTCGTACGTCGCGCGCGTCATGAACAAGGACATGACGTACGTCAAGCAGCTCAAGGAGTACGAGGACGCGGTGATGGCCAAGCGCCTGGAGGAGCTCCCGGAGGCGGAGCTTGAGAAGATGATGGACGACATCAGCAAGCTCGACCCCAAGTGATGAACGCGAATTTGGTGCGAGTATCGATACAAACGACAGAGACGCGCGCGAGGCGGACGCGCGCGAGGTCGACGCGAGGACTTGACGCGAGGACTTGACGCGAACGCGTAAACAGGTGGTGTACATACTGTTCTGAGCAGATAAAGTCTACGCCAAGAGCTATACGTATCTTACCAGAAACCACCACGACGCACTTCAGTGTTTATGATAGCCGCGTCACTCACCACCGCTACGCGCTCCGCTCGCTCCGCTCTACTCGTACGCGTCGGGGTCTCCCGAGGCGTCGCCGCGCGCCGGCGCGCGGCGGCGCGCTTCCCACTCGCGCCGCGCCTCGGCGTCGTGCGCGATGCGCGCGGAGATGCGCGGCATGGCCCTGCGGTCCAGGAACGGGTACTCGCCGATCCACGTGTCCGTTTCCGGGAAATACGCCTCGCGCACAGCCTCGAACCGCCCGAAGTAGTTGTCGTCGGAGCCGACGACCATCTCGCACGCGTCGCCCTCGCGCACGTCGGCGTGCGACGCGCGCAGGGGCACGCGGATCTCCACCACGGCGCCGCTGTCGTCGCCGACCGTCAGGCTCAACATCCAGGACTCGGGCGCGTCGACGCTCCGGTCGTAAAAGCCGGGTGTGGGCGGGGACTCGCGGGGCACCGCCGCGAGAACGCGGCACCGCCAGAGGCCCACGTTCCTGCCGCGACGCGCGGCGGCGTTGCGCCGCGCGGCGAGCGCCACGGGCGCCCAGAGGAAAAACGTCGCCGCGGGGACGGCGAGCAAAGAGCTGACGTTGACGAAGGCGACGACGCCCAGGAGGGACGCGCCGAGCCTCTGCGTCGCGGTCTCGGGCCCGCCCCAGAAGTACCCGTACTGCTCGCCCGTCGCGCCGATGGGCAGAAGCGCCTGCGTCTCGCGCTGCGTGAGCAGCGTCACGTCCGGGGGCGGGCCGCGGCGATGGGCGCCGTCGGAGTAGTACCCGGACGAAGACGAGGACGAGGCGGTCGCGGCGTCGTCGGACCACGACCCGTCGCCGTCTCGGTCGTAGAAGCGTTCGGTGCCGTACCCGTCGTATCCGCCGCCGTAGCGGTCACGACGCCTCGCCCCCGAGTCTAACGGGCGCTCGTACCCGTACGGGTCGTCCCGAAAGCGCCCGGGGTCGTCGTCGCGCGACGCGCGAAGCGCGGTGGCGGACGGTTCGCCGCCGACCGCGAACCGCGCGGAGGATTTTTCGGCGCGCCCGGCCGACCCATTCGCGCGAGTGCGAGACCGCACGCGGTCGCGCGACCCGTGTCGCGTCGCCGCGGCGGTCGGCGCAGCGATACGTGTCGTCGCCGACATGCGCGCAGGTCCTCGGCTCGGGCGCGTGCAGGACGCAGCCGAGAATGCGTTGGAGGTCCACACTAATAAACCTCAATTTATTGGCCGCTCTTTCTTTCTCGTCGTTGTTCGTTTTTGTCAATCGGAACTACTTTCTAAGAAACACGACAGTGGCCCAGAGCCTCCACGCGCGCGCGCGCCGCGCCGCGTTCGAATCCCGGTCCGAAACATCCGCGACACCACGCGTATGCTTCGTGTCGCGTCAGCGGTGGTGGCCGCGCGGCCGTCGGCGCGCGCCCGCGCGTTCGCCTCGGGAACGTTCGCACGCGGCGCCGACTCGGCGAGCGCCTCCCCCTCGGAATCGGAGGAGCCTCGGGTCTCGGTCGGCGCGACGTTCTCGACGACGCGCACATTCACCGAAGCGGACGTCGCGGCGTTCGCGTCCGTGACCGACGACCCGAACCCCATCCACGTCGACGCGCGCGCCGCGCGAAGCGCCGGGTTCGAGGGGACGGTGGTGCACGGGATGCTCTGCGCGGGGATGTTCGGCGCGGTCATCGGCGCGACGTTCCCGGGCGCCGTCTACGCGACGCAGTCCCTATCGTTCCGCGCGCCCGTGCTCGTGGGCCAGGCCGTCACGGCGGAGGTCACGCTGACGAGGATCACCGGGCGCAAGGCGTCCTTCGACACGAAGGTGCGCGTGTTTCCCGGAAAGCGCGAAGGCGACGAGAGCGCCGCGGCGATCGCCGTCGACGGGAAAGCGCTCGCGCTGCTGCCGTCGGGGCGTCGCGAGAGCCGCGCGCGGTAGGTCGCGTCGCGGGACGCCGAACGAGGTGACATGACACGAGTATCGAGTATCAGTAGTGGCTATGTGTAGGTTTAGTAGTAGTATGACGCGTTCCGGTCAAAAGCGTGCCCTGGGTCACCGCCGACCGGAGCCCCCCAGATTCGCGAACACCGAGTCCAGCGCGCCGCCTCCGCCTCCGCCTCCGCCTCTGCCGCCGCCGAGCCCGGATGCGCCCGCCGCGCCGCGCGAAACCGCGTTTGCCAGCCTCGCCTTGTTCCGCTCCCAGCGCTCGGCGCGCGACTCGGCGTCGTCCGACCTCGCACCTCCTCTGCGTGTCAACAAGCCCCGGCTCTCGATGTCTTCCGCGTCCTCCGCCCTGCCGGCGCCTCCGGTGGCCATCGCGCCCAAGTCGACTTGTTTCCCCAGGTCGACGTAGTACGGACACCCGTCGCCGACGTGCCAGCCCCCCCCGCCGGCGCTCGCCATCTCCGCTCGCTCGCGGTCCACGATGCGGCGCCCATCCGTAACGTGCGCGTCGCGGTCGTCGTCGTCCTCCTCGCTGGCGAACCTGAACTTCTCCGAGTCGCCTCTGCGCAGGATGGAGGCCAGGATCCTGTCCAGGCAGCCCTTCCACAGCAGCGTCGCGCAGTACACAGAGACGCACGCCGGGAACGCGGCGTTGAACGCGTTGGCGAACGTCGGGATGTTGTCCGCGAGCTTCTCGTGGAACACCGTGTTCCTGTCTCCTTCACCGTGCGCCGCGGCGAGCTCGCGCACAGAAGGCACCATCATGAGGAAGTTCAGCGACAACGGCGCGGCGAAGCGACAGGTGAGGGACGCGTTCAGAAGCAACGAGAACGAGTCCGTGCCTCCCGGCACCAGGGAGTAGAACGAGAACATCCCCAGCCGGAACAGCGAGAACATGGCGCAGAAGCACATGTACCCGAGCGGCGCGATCACCGCGACGTGCACCGCGGTGGGCGAGTCGCGCGCGGCGGAACGTAGCATCGCCGAGAACGGCGAGACATCCACGCCGTCCGTCGCCTGCGTGGTCCACATGAACGTCTCCGCCCACACCGTCAAGACGCTGAACGCGGCGAGCGCCACCGCCAGGGCGCGCGCCGCGACGGGCGCCACGCGACACCGCCACCACCACTCGGCGGTTTCCACCGTCGCCGCGAACTTCCCGAAACGCACCGGTCGCAGGGGGTTGCGGAACCTCTTGTCGGAGGTGGTCATCAGGCAACTCCGGTCGCCCAGTCCAGAGGCGCCCAGGCCAGAGGCGTTCAGCACCGCCTCCGCCTCCATCGCCGCGGACACGGCGGCGACGTACTGCGCCGCCGTGCGCCGGTACACGCGCGTCTTCCGTTTGAGCTGCCGCCGCAGCCTCACCATGTCGCTCTCCTCGTCGTAGTCGTAGTCGTAGTCGTCGCCGTCCTCATCCTGGGCCGCCGACGCGTCGACACCGACGTCCTCGAGCTTGGGGGTCTCCGCGGTGACGATGCGCATCATCCAGCGGAGCTCGTGGTTGCGCGGCATGACCTCTCGCGTTGTCTGTGAGGCGCGCACGACTCGGCGCAGCGCGGCGTGCGCGTCGTCCAGAGCCGAGGCCACCTCCCCCACCTTCCGGTACGCCGCGGTAGGGCGCCTCTGGATGTTCGCGCTCCGCCAGATACCGCGCGGGACCTCCACGAGGCCGTACCCGAGCAGGAACACGCCGGCGACGATGCCGAATGACGTCGCGCTCGCGATGGAAAAGGCGGCGACGCCGGAGAGGGTCATGGCGCCGTTGGCCGTGAGCACAATGACCCCCAGCAGCGCGACCGCGACGAGGACAGCGTAGAAAATGACGTTCTCGCGGACGCTCGTGGCGAGCCTCGCGGCGACGGTGAAGTCTCCGGCGTCCTCGTAGATCTGGTGCAGCGGGAGCACGAACCACGTCAGGTTGAAGGTGATCCAGTAGGACAGATCCCACAGCAGCGCGAGCGTCGGCCGCGCGGACTCGTCCCCGGACGCGGTCGCGGCGATGTCCGCGGGGACAAGCGCCAGGATCGAGAGCGATAGCGTCCACGAGAGCGCCAGCTGCAGGCGCACCGCGAGGGAAACCTCGGGCGCCGCGAAGTGGCGGAGCGTGAGCAGCACGCCCACCGTCACTGCTACGAGCGCGGGGATCCCGAACGAAGATTCCATGGTGTCTGGCGCCTCAGAGTCGTCGGGGTCTGACGCTCCGCGAGCACCAGCACACCGCCCGCGGCACCGAGCAGATCCGAGGTCGCGGTCGTCGCGATGCGCGACCGGACGACGCGGTTGCAGGCAGCGGCGCGCCGCGCGGTCTGAGAGGGGGCCGCCGGAATTCGTGCGTGCCAAAACTTTTACCGCCCCGGGTCGGGCGACGACGTCTGCGCGCGACCCGAAACCGATGCGACACGGAGAGGCGTCGCGAAAGACGAGACGTCCACGCGCGACGCGCCGCGCTACAGAACTGATGTGATTATGACAGTACCTCCTCCTTCTCCTCGGCGACGGCTTGGAAAAACTCCAACGCCGCGACGTGCGCCCAGCTGTTCCGCGGCACCAGCGTCCTCCCCTCGTAGAAGCAACAGTGCGTGCCTATGGGTGTTCGCACGAGCGCGCGCGCGCACGCCCCGTCGAAACAAAAGACGTTATCGTCCACGTTGGACGGCGCGCACACCGGGTCGTCGTCGGCGTTGATGACCAGCGTCGGGGTTTCTATGTTCAAAGCGGTGCCCATGGGGTTGGTTCGCTCGTGGTACTCCTCCAGCGACGCGTACCCCTCCGCCCTGTACGCCACGCGCTGGAACTCCGCCATGGTCCTGGTTCTTTTTAAGTCGTCGAAGGAACCGGCGCGCCCGGCGTCGGACGCCGACCACGCGCGCCACGTCCGTTCGTTCTCGCCCGACAGAAAGAGGCGTTTCACCGACTTCAACAAGTGCGTGTCGAGCGCGGGCTCGAAACGCGAGAACGCGCCGCCTTCCGTGGTGTCGTACCCGGGGCACACCATGGTCATCGCGTCGAACGCGCACGTCGAACCCTTCTCTCCGGCGTACCGAACCGCGAGGCCGGTCCCGGCGCTCTCGGCGTACGCGAAGAGCCTCCGCGCGCGCGGGAAGCGGCTTCGCGTCGCGCGCACCTGCGCGTCGAGGTCGTCGCAGCTGCCGAGCAGGTTGAACCGCGGCGTCGCGAGCGGCCGGCCCAGGTGCCCGCGGCGCAGCAGGACCGCCACGCGGAAGCCTCGCGCTCTCGCGCACCGCGCGAACCCGGCGAAATCGCGCGCCGTGCCCGTGAGCGTGTGCATCACCGCGACGATGGGCGCGTCCTCGTCGAGCGCGCGAGTCTCGGCGGCGGGCGCGTGCCAGTCGACGGCAATCTCGCCGCCGTCCTGCAAACGTATCGTCTCGCGCTCGAAGCGTTCCGGCGCGTCCAGCCTCTGCTTCAGCAGGTACGCCAGCAGCTGCATGGCGGAGCTCTGCAGCAGCAGAGGTGCGTCGATCGCGCGGTGCAGCGCCGGCGTCGCCGCCAGCAGCGACCGCATGCGGGGCGACGCGGGCGGGCGTATCCGCGGGCGGTGCGCGTCTTGCGACGTCTTTTTGCGCCAGGACGAGGCGAGCGCGGCCGCGAACGCGGCGGCGAGCGCGGCCGCGAGCGCCCTCGCGACGAGCGTTGCGAGTTCGAGGACACCACCTGAGGCACCGGCGACGCCCGCGAGCGCGTTCGGGACGACCGCGCCGCGCCGTGTCTCGGAGACGCGCGGGGACGCGACGACCGAAGGTGCCGATCGCCGGGGAGAACCGCCTGAGTTTCGCGGATGGCCCACCGCCTTGCGGGGACGGAGAGGGAAAGAGCGGAGGACACGCACCGGGGGTGAAATCGACACCGCCAATGAGCGACCACGCGACACCCGAGCGGCGCCGCGCGCCGCGGGCGCGTAAGTCGACGCGAGCATCTCCGCGCGCTCGAGTGTGCTGGCGGCGACTAAACTTTTGGACGTATCCCACGAAACGGCACCGTCCGGATGCAATCGGATAAAAAATTCAGAGCGAGACGACACGTGCCACTCCGTCGCCGCGCTACCACGATGGCTTCGTGCGTCGCCACCCTGGTCGCCTCGGCGAGCTCCGCGGCTTCGCCGCGTCCCCCCCTCGCCACGCGTAGGCGTGCGGGCGACGCCCGCGGCTCATCCCGCGGCTCGTCGTCCCGCCCCTTCGCGCGTCGCGCGAGCGATCGCTTGCGTCTCGCGGCGGCGGGCGAGCTTGCGGACGACGCGCCTCCCGACGAGTCCGTGTTCGGCGCCGAGCCCTGGTCCGGCGCGCCCGGGGAGGACCCCATCAGCAACGAGGTGCTGTTGAAGGTGGTATTGTCCCAGATATCGGATGAGGAGGTGAACAAACTGGTGTGGGAGTGTTTGGGGTACACCAAGTCCATCGACATGGACGCGGAAACCTTGGAGGTGAAAGAGGTATGGTCGCCGGAAAACGTCTTCCCCAAGTGGGCCGCCGCGTACCCCGAGCCGCCGGATGTTATCGGCGTGACCCGGAAGTACTTCCCCGAAGTGGACGCGCCGGTCAAGGCGGCGTGCGCGGCGCTCACGCGCTCGGTGGCGCAGGAGCACAAGCAGGGCATCAAGACCACCCTGAAGCACCTCGGCTGGAAGGGGTACAAGATGGACGGGCTGACGCCCAACATGACGCGGCGCGCGCAAGCCGCCAACTGGCTGCTGTACTACCGCCGCGAGCTCCGGGGCGTCTCCATCGAGGAGCTCAAGCGGCGGCGCGCGGAGCGGGCGGCAGCGGAGCAGGCGGCGGGGCGCACGGACGCGCCCACTGGGACCACGAAGACGGGCGTGGTGTAGGAAGCAGCGTTCGGATGCCGTCGCGGAAGCGTAGCGACAGTAGCCACACTTGCGCACAGTTTTTAGCGCGTCGACGCGCCCAGTCAGATCGCCTCATCCACGCGAAGCGGAGGAAGGAAGGGCTCGACGAAAGCACGAAGCGAGTCCGGTTCGCCCCACTTCGCGTCCGCCGATGTCTCTGCAGAGCATCGAGGCGTTCGACCGCGCACCGCAGCGCACCGACACTGCGCGGACGACTATGTCTGCGACCAAGACGGCGCCTTTTGGCGAGGGCGTGCCCTTCGGAGACGTGCGTGCCCCTGCGCCTCGAACGCCCCGAATTATCCAGGTTTTTTAACAACGAGGCGAGAAGATGCGCGCCCGACCGCCCCTTCGCGCGGGCTCTTCTCCGAACGCCATCGAGACGGCCCTCCTGACCGACGATCCCTGCGCATCACGCGTACGATCGCGAACAGCCTTCCTGGTACGGCAAATTCAATTCCCCGTACTACACGCAGAGCCACGTCGCGTTCCGCGCCAAGGTGCGCGCGTTCGTGGAGACGGAGATCATGCCGCACACGCACGAGTGGGATGAGAAGAAGTCTCTGCCGCTCGAGCTGTACAAGAAAACGTACCAGGCGGGGATTCTGCCCGGTGTGGTGGGCGCACCCTGGGCGGGCGGTCTCGGTCATAAGCTAGCCGTCGCCGCGCCCGAGAACTTCGACTACTTCCACGAGCTCATCATCCTGGACGAGTTCGGGCGGTGCGGCAGCGGCGGCGTCCTGTGGGGCTTGCTCGAGGGCGTGCACATCGGGCTCCCCCCGGTGTTGAACTTCGGCTCCGACGCCCTGCGCGAGCGCGTGGGCCTGTGCGTCCTGAAGGGCGAGGGCACGATCTGCCTGTGCATTACCGAGCCGTACGCGGGGTCGGACGTCGCGAATATCCGCTGCTCGGCGAAGAAGTCGGCGTGTGGGTCGTACTACGTCGTCTCCGGGGAAAAGAAGTGGATCACCAACGGCGTGTGGGCGGATTTCTTCACCGTCGCCGTGCGCACGGGGGGGCCGGGCATGGGCGGCATCTCCCTGCTGGTGATTGAAAAAACCATGCCCGGAGTGACGTGCAAGCGCATGGACTGCATGGGCGTCTGGGCGTCCGGCACGACGTACGTCACGTTCGAGGACGTGCGCGTACCGGCGTCCAACCTCGTAGGCGCCGAAAACGAAGGGTTCAAGTACATAATGCACAACTTTAACCACGAGCGCTGGGGATTCGTCGTGCAGGCGAATCGGTTTGCGCGCGTGTGTTACGAGGAGGCGTTCAAGTACGCGCACCGAAGGCGGACGTTCGGCAAGAAGCTCATCGAGCACCCCGTGATCCGCGCGAAGCTGGCGGACATGATCCGGCAGATCGACGCGACGCACGCGCAGATGGAGACCATCACCTACCAGATGTGCACGATGGACCGCGAGGAGAGCGCCAAGGCGCTGGCGGGAATCACCGCGCTGGCCAAGGTGCAGTCCACCAAGGTGTTTGAGTACTGCGCCAGGGAAGCCGCGCAGATCTTCGGGGGCGCCTCGTACGTGCGTGGCGGCCAGGGGGAGAAGGTCGAGCGTCTGTACCGCGATGTGCGCGCGTACGCCATCCCCGGCGGGTCCGAGGAGATCATGATGGACCTCGGGGTGCGGCAGGCGATGAAGGAGTGGGAGAAACAGCAGAGCAAGATGTGAGCGAATCCGTACGCGCGCGCGCGTCATCACCACACCTTGCGAGGACGTCGTCCTTTTAACAACACAGCTACCACCATCGTGTCGTCGTCCCTCAAATCGTCGTCGTCATTTATAGATAGTGTGTTCCTACGCGGCTTGTAACGCCTCGGCCTCCTTCTCCGCCTTCTCCGCCTGTTCCTCCCGCCGCCGTTTCAACATCGGGTTCTCCTCCAGGTCATCCGCGTCCGGGCCGAAGGGCGTGTAGTCCACGATGTACTTCTCGATCGCGGGCATGTTCGCGCCCGCGACGGTGGCCTTCTTCACGCCGTTGCGGAAGAACAGGAAGTGCGGCATGGACTTCCCGCGGAACTCCTCAAGGAGCTCGTGCGACTCCGCCATGCAGTGCAACATCACGAAACAGGAGGGCTCGTAATCCTTCTCCAGCTTCAGACGCTTCATCAGCGGCAACACGGACTGACACCGCCCGGCCCACTCGGCGTACACCTCGACGACTGCGAGCGCGAAGACACGGGGGGGGAGGGAGTCGGGAACGCGAGTCAGAACGCGGACGCGGAGGGGCTCGTCGGTGCGCGAGGAGCGCGCGGAGCGCTCGAGACTGAAGACGCCCGCGTTCGGATCGACGTCTCGCGTCTTGACAACGGGCGGCTGCGTCGCGCGTACCTTTCAGGCCTTGCTCGCACAGCTTGTCCTGCAGGAAGGTCTCCGCCTCGTTCGTGCCCTCCTCGCCGGTCACCAAGACGCTCATCGTCCGCTCATCGTAAACGTTGCGCTCCACCGCGGCCATCGTGACCGTCGGACGCGCGCGGCGTGGATTGCGCGCCCGAAAAGGAAGTCGAGCGGACGAACGCGTGCGACGTCCTCGCGAAGTGACGCATCATCATTGTGCCCGGTCGACAAACGCGCGCTAGACCGAAGACTCGAAACGACTTTTTGAACAACCGACTTCGTTCCCCGCGCGCCGCGGCGCGCGCTTCGCGCTCCCGGCTACCCCTCCGCGTCCTCCGCGTCCATCTGCTGCAGCAGGAACTCCACCCACTGGTCCGCCACGGTCGCAGTCTCCGTCTCGGGCGTGTACACCTCCGCCACGGCCACGGGAACCTTGGCCACCGTGCCCGCCAAACCGAGCGCCCCAAACACCACGCGCCCGGGCACAGCCGCCACCGTTCCGAGCACGCCCTTGGGTCGTCTGGCGCCGCCCGGCCCGAGACCCATCTCGATTTTGTCAGCCTCCGACACACCGAGCACGCGCGCCATCAGCTCCAGCACGTCCACGCTCTGCTCGCGCTGGAAGTACGTCACCAGCAGCTTCGCCACCACGCGGCGGTCCACCTGCTCGGACGCATCCGCCGACAGAGACACGGCGCGCTTCGCGTGCTCTCGCAGCGCGGCGCGCGCGCGCGACGCCTCGACGACGGACTTCTGCGCCGCCGCGTCCGCGGCGGCGGCGTGTTTCTCCATCGCCAGCGCGCGCGCCTCCGCGTCCCGCGCCTTCTCCTGCGCCGCCGCGACGCGCGCGCGCTCGGCGACGAGTTCGGCGCCGAGCGTTGCGTTTCTCTCGCGCAGCGCCGACGACTCCAACGCGCGTCGCTCGGCGCTCTCCGCCTCGTCGTCGAAGTGCTCGAGCGCGAGCTGCAGGTTGGCGAGCTCGGCGTCCTTCGCCGCGAGCGCCTCCCTCAGGATCTCGGCGTCGCGCTCGGCGGCGCGCGCGGCGGAGACGCTCGCCTCAGTCGCGGCGGCGATGGTCCCCTCCGCGCGGCGCGCCGCCTCCGCCTCGCGCGCCGACAAGCGCTCCTCCTTCTCGTCGTCCTCCGCTTCCATGTCCAGCAGGTGCCGCCGCAACCGCTCGAGCTCTTTTTCCTTCTTCTCCGTCTCAAACTTCTGGGCCTGCAGATCCCGAGTCGCCAGCTCGGCGTTCTGCGTGGCGATGCGCAACGCCTCGGCGTGCTTCGCCGCGTCCTCGCGCCGCGCGCTCGTGAGCTCGGCGACGGCGCGTTCGGCAGCGCGCAGGCGCGCGGCGGCGGCGGAGTCCGAGGCTCCGTCTTCGAGCGCTCCGCTCCGTCCATCCGCGGCGCGCATCGTCGTCGTCGCGACCGGGTCGCGCGCGGGCGAGACCTTCGGCTCGGGAATGCGCGGGGCAACGCCACGCGTCTCGCGCGGACGCGTCTCCTCCGGACGCGCGGGTTCCGGGACGAAAGGCGGCGGCGGCGCCTTCGCGGGCGGGTTCGCGCGTCCCGCCGCGCTCAGTCGTTCCTCAGCATTTTTGCGCTCGCGCTCCGCCGCGAGTCGCGCGCGAAGCGCCGCGAGGGCGCCGCCCGCGGGCACCGCCGCCGGCTCGCCGCTCACAGATACCCCGCCTCCTTCCGCGCGTGGAGGCACGTCTGTCGACGCGGGGACCTGCGCGTCGGCTTCCTCGTCGCTCCACGAGTCACCCTCGTGTTCGTCGTACGTCGGATTATCGATAGCGTCCCGAATCTCCCCGACCGCGCTGCCCACGGCAGCCTTCGCCTCCTTGGCCTTCTCCGCGACCGCGGTGAGCGCGCCTTGCAGCATCGCCGCTGATCCCGCGCCCACGCCGCGACCGATCGCGCGCTGGGAGTGGCCCCGCGCAGTTCGGAAGCCGGGAAACGAGTTGAGATTATTGGTCCTGTTCGAACCGGAAGTTTGCTGAAGACGTTTTGCGAGTTGGCCGTCCGCGAAACGAAGACAGACGAAGTTAGTCTACGTAGTCTAGTAGTCTACGTTTGTTTCCCGCGCTTTCGCGCTACCCGCCGGCCAGGTTCTCCCCCTTGATGTCCACCCACGCCGAATCCCCTTCCTCGTCAGCTTCCCCCGGTAGGGATTCGAGCTCGAGCCGGAACGTCGTCCCCTTCCTCGGCGCGACGAACACCGAAGGCGCGCGCGATTTCGACGGCGCGCTCGACGTCGCGCGCGGCGACGCGACGACGTGCGCGGCGCGCGCGGTGACGCGCGCCACCACGCCGCGCCTGCCCACCAGCTTCCCGTCGCGGCAGGAGACGACACGCACGGTCCCGCCCCGGACCTCCCCGAGCTCCAGCACCAGTCTCTTGACCTCCGCGAGCCTTTTTTGTTTGTCTCCGCCCTTCTCGCGGCTCGCCTCCGCGAGGGACGCCAGCAAGGCGCGCCGCGGCGCGCGCGCGCGTTCGGCGAGGCGGTGGGCGAGAGTTTCGCGTCGTTCGCGCGCGTCGTCTTCGTTCGCGACTTCGCCGCTCGTGTCGCGAAGCGACGTCGCGGAAGGAAGCGCGCCGCGCACGCCGCTGAGACGAAGCCACGCGTTCGAGGCGTACCGCGTGAACGCGCTTTTTGGCGCGCGCGCGCTCGTTCGTCGCCGCGCGCGCGCGCCCGTCGCGCCGCCCGCGTCGGCGGCGTCCAACAGCAAAACTTTGTCCCGCGTCTTGCCGCGCACGACGGCGTCGACGTCCGCGCCCGTCCGCTCGCTCGTCTCGGCCAACGCCACGAGCGCCCGCTCGACGTACGCCGTCCGCGCCTGGCGCGCGTCCGAGGGAAGTGGAAGCGGGCCCGCGCCCCGCGCTGCGGCGAGCGCGCCGCCCCGCGCGACGCGCGCGGAGAGGGGCGCGTACCACGGCGCGTCGGCGGGCGCCTCGGGCGGGGCGCGCGTCTCGACGGAACGCGGTCGAGAACCCGGCGGTCGATGGACCGCCGGGTTCGCGTCCCGCGCGCCTCGGCCGCCCGCGCGGGCGCCGCGCGCGTCCCGTCGCGCGGAAGACGGCCGGTCGCCGTCGCGCCCGCGGGGCCCGTCGCCGGGCCTCGAGGCCGAGGCGCGAGCGCCGGGAGATGCGCCCTTGCCGCCGGCGAGTCGGCGGTCGAGCGCGTCGATGCGTTTGCGCTTCGCCGAGGCTTTGCCCTCGGGGTCGGGCGCTCCGCCGCCCATCGCCGACGTCTCTCCCTCAGCTGCGGACCAGGGGGCGACGCGTGTCAGGCGCCCGGAGGCGCTCCGCCCTCGGCGCGGCGCTGGCTGTGGTCTCGTGGCGAAGAATCCCGTCGCTTTCTTCGGCGAGACCAGGGGTGTGACGTCTGCTGGTGCGATGCAGGACGTTTTCTGTCTTCAACTCGGACGGAGGAAATTCTTAGCTAAGGCCCTTGGGAGGTGCAAAAACAAAAATGAAAACAAAAAATAAACCGTCAATCCTTGAGTTAACGGGCTCGATATTTTTGTGTTTAGATTTGCCCGATTTTTTATACCTTGGGGAGGTGTTTTTTTACAAAATATTTTTTGTTTTTTTGTCATTTCTGAAAAATTTCCGAACAAAAATGGCACGATTTTGTATTTTGTTTTTC
>MDSV01163448.1_pt1 | contig 18336 bp, 16 predicted proteins | sample 810851 | NCBI WGS metagenome assembly MDSV01 (sample SAMN05326640, study PRJNA326480) | marine metagenome | isolation source: seawater | place: Atlantic Ocean: North East | collected 2012 | reverse complement strand
GAAAAAAGAATACCCAAAAGCTAGCAAGTCTGTGTTACAAAAAGCTCAATATGAGCAAAAAAAATTCAAGTGTAAATCTTAAGAATAATTTTAAAGACTTTAAAGATTTATCAAAGATCTATCTTGATTTTGCAAATAAATTAGATGCATACAAAAAAAAAAGTTATCTGATTGCAGTATCAGGAGGACCGGATAGTTTAGCATTAGCAGCACTTGCGAAATCTTATTCTACAAACAAGAGAGTAAATTTTCATTTTTTACTAGTTAATCATAATATTAGAAAAAACTCTACTTTAGAGGCCAAAAAGGTAAAAAATTTATTAAAAAAACAAAAAATTAATTTAAAAATTTTTTCAAATAAAAAAAGAATTACAAAAAATATCCAAGCTGAAGCTAGAAATGTAAGATATAAAATTTTGGTCAATTACTGTAAAAAGCTAAAAGTAAAAAATATTTTAACCGCACATAATTTAGAAGACCAGGTAGAAACTTTTTTTATTAGATTATCTAGAGGAAGCGGGTTAAAAGGGCTCTCCGCTATGAAATCTGTGAGCAAAATCGACAGACAGGTTAATTTATACAGACCACTATTAGATATAAAAAAAAAATTTTTAATTAAAATTTCTAAAATTATTTTTGGAAACTTTATCAAGGATCCATCAAATAATGATATTAAATATCTAAGGTCAAAAATCAGGAATTTAAAAAAACCTTTAGAAAGCAGCGGTATTAAGTATGACAAAATTTTTAAATCAATACAAAATTTATCTTCAAGCAGGACTACAATTGAGAATTTTTTCAATAAAATTTTTAAAGAAATTATAAGAAAAAGAAATGGAGAAGTTTTTATTAATCTTAAAAAATTTAGTGAACTTAATATTGATGCTAAAATTGCTATAATTAATGAAGCTATTAAGACTTTAAAAAAAAACTATTACGATCTTCGATCTAAAAAAGTAGAAAATTTAATTGATATTATTAATAAAAGGGATTTTAAAAAGACTACTTTAGGAGGGTGTATTTTTTTAAAAAAAGGTGAAAATCTATGTTTAAAAGTTGAAAAAATCAAAAATATTAAAAAAAAGTAGCTTTTTGTCTTATTTACACCCAACTAATCACTACAATATACTATTGAACAAATAAATTTAATGATTATTTAGTAATTATGAATGTAAAAAATTTAATAATGTGGGTCATTATAGTCTTACTTTCAGTAGGTCTATTTAATATGTTCCAAGACCCTAATAAAATAAACTCAGAAAATAGTTCACTACCTTTTTCTAATTTTTTAAATGAAGTTGAAGCAGGCAGAGTTGTTGAGGTTCAAATTCAAGGAAATAACATTACAGGAATATTATCTGACGGTAAAAAATTTAAAACATACTCACCTAACTATCCAGAATTGGTTGATAAACTTTCATCAAAAGGTGTCAGTATAGTAGCGACGCCTCTAGAAGACAAAATGCCTTCTCTTTTAGGAATTTTACTTTCCTGGTTTCCAATGCTTTTACTTATAGGTGTATGGATATTCTTTATGCGTCAAATGCAAGGAGGTAAAGGTGGAGCAATGGGTTTTGGAAGATCTAAAGCAAAATTATTAAATGAAGCACAAGGTAAAGTAACTTTTAATGACGTAGCAGGAGTAGAGGAAGCAAAAGAAGAAGTCGAGGAGATAGTAGAATTTTTGAAAGATCCTAAAAAATTTAGTCGATTAGGTGGAAAAATACCTAAAGGTGCACTCTTAATAGGCCCACCGGGAACCGGAAAAACTTTATTAGCTAAAGCTATTGCTGGCGAGGCAAACGTTCCTTTCTTTTCTATATCAGGATCAGATTTTGTTGAAATGTTTGTAGGTGTTGGCGCTTCAAGAGTGAGGGATATGTTTGAACAAGGAAAAAAACATTCTCCTTGTATTATATTTATTGACGAGATAGATGCAGTCGGAAGAAGTAGAGGCGCTGGTTTAGGCGGAGGCAATGATGAAAGAGAACAAACATTAAACCAACTGCTTGTTGAGATGGATGGCTTTGACACGAATGAGGGAATTATTTTAATTGCTGCAACTAACAGACCAGATGTATTAGATCCAGCATTGTTGAGACCAGGAAGATTTGATAGACAAGTTGTAGTTGGTAATCCAGATATTATTGGTAGAGAAGCGATTTTAAAAGTGCATGTTAAAAAAATTAACACTGGACCGGATGTTAAATTAAGAACAATAGCGAGAGGAACACCAGGTTTTTCTGGAGCAGACTTGGCAAATTTGATCAATGAGTCAGCTTTACTTGCAGCAAGGAAAAATAAAAGAGTTGTAACTATGTCAGATATAGAGGAAGCCAAAGATAAAGTTATGATGGGAGCTGAAAGAAGATCAATGGTTATGTCTGAAGATGAAAAAAAACTTACTGCATATCACGAGGGTGGACACGCAATAGTAGCGCTTAATGTCCAATCTACAGACCCAATACATAAAGCAACTATAATACCAAGAGGAAGAGCCCTTGGAATGGTTATGCAACTACCAGAGAGAGATAAGCACGGTCACTCAATAAAAGAATTGAAGTCGCGAATGGCAATTTGCTATGGCGGTAGAGTTGCTGAAGAAGTAATTTTTGGAAAAGATAATATATCAACTGGTGCAGGCGGTGGACAAGGGTCAGATATAAATCAAGCTACTAAAATAGCAAAAGCAATGGTAATGAAATATGGAATGAGTGAAGAACTTGGTCCAGTAGAATATGGTGAAAATGAACAAGAAGTATTCCTAGGAAGATCAGTTGCAACGCAACAAAATATGTCAGAGGAAATGGCAAGAAAAGTTGATTTAGAGGTTAGAAAACTTATTGATGAAGCATATCAAAAAGCAACAAAAGTTTTAACTGAAAAAAAAGATGATTTAGAAAAGCTTGCAAAGGCTTTATTAGTTTACGAAACTCTTTCAGGTGACGAAATTAGAGATTTAATCTTAAAAAATATTAAGCCAACAAGATCTTTTAAACAGGAAGATGAAGATGACGGAAAATCATCATCAGCTCTTGGTTCGCTTGGATTAAAACCAAAACCAGCAGTTTAAAAACATGAAAAAATATTACACTCGTGCGTGTAATTTTTTTTATGGCTCAAACTCAAAAAAACTAGTCAAAAACAAGTTTTCTTTACCATTATGTGGTGATAGCTCGATTTCGTTTAATCATATTGAAATTTTTACGAGAGATAAAAAAAAAGTTAATTCTAGAGTAATTAACATAAAAGATATTAATAAACTACCTTCAGACTTAAAAAAAAAAATATTAAATGATATTAAAAAAATTACTGTAAAAAGAAAATTCTTAGATAAAAAAAATCATATTATTATGGGAGTTTTGAATTTAACGCCAGACAGTTTTTCTGATGGTGGTAAGTTTAACTCATTCAAAAAAGCCAATAAAAGAATTAAATATATGATCGACGCTGGAGCAGATATAATCGACGTAGGAGGCGAGTCAACAAGACCAGGTTCAAAAACTGTTTCTCAAATAAATGAACTTCAAAGAGTAAAACAAGTTATAAAGATATTTAAAAAAAAATATCCAAAAACTTTGTTGTCGATAGACTCAAGAAAATCTTTAGTTATAAACTTCTCAATAAAACATAGGGTTGATATTGTTAATGATGTATCTTGTTTTCAATTTGATCCTAATTCTTTCGAGAATATTAAAAACCAAAATCTATGGAGGGTAATTCATCATATGCAAGGGACTCCACAAACCATGCAAAAAAATCCTAAATATAACAATGTATTATTGGATATTTATGATTTTTTTGAAAAGGAAATTAAAAAATTTAGCAAGCTAAAACACCACCAAAAATTAATTCTAGATCCTGGAATTGGCTTTGGAAAAAACTTGAAACATAATTTGATGATTTTAAATAAAATTTCAATATTTCATTCACTTGGTTTTCCTATATTAATTGGTACATCTAGGAAAAAATTTATTAATCAAATTTCTAGAAAATATGATACGAAAGAAAGAATAGGAGGAACTTTATCATCAATAATTTTTTCTTTCTCTCAAGGAATTAAAATTTTTAGAGTACATAATGTTGAAGAGGTAAAACAAGGTCTTTTAATATTTAAAACTTTATTAAACAAATGAAAAAAAAATATTTTGGTACTGACGGAATAAGAGGCACAGTTAATAATGGAAATATTAATGGGGAAAAATTTTTTAAATTCGGACTAGCAGCAGGCACATATTTTAAAAATTTGAAAAAAAAGAAACAAGTAGCAATTATTGCAAAAGATACTCGATTATCTGGGTATACTCTCGAGCCTGCTTTAGTATCGGGCTTAGCCTCTGCTGGAATGCATATATTTACATTAGGACCACTACCAACTAACGGATTAGCGATGCTTACTAAAAAGATGAAAGCCAATCTTGGAATAATGATCACTGCATCTCACAACCCTTTTCATGATAATGGACTTAAATTATTTGGGCCAGATGGAATGAAATTATCTGATAAAATTGAAAAAAAAATTGAAAACCTAATTGATACTCATACCTCAATTCATTTATCAGAACCTAATAAATTAGGAAGAGTAAAAAGATTAGAGGACGGTAACGATAGATATATTAAAATATTGAAAAATAATTTTCCAAGTGATTTTAGCCTTAAAGGTACGCGCATAGTTTTAGATTGCGCTAATGGAGCAGGGTATAAATCAGCTCCAAAAATTCTTTCTGATTTAGGCGCAAAAGTTTTTTCAATTGGTGTCAGACCTAATGGTTTAAATATTAATTATAAATGTGGTTCAACATTTCCGCAAATTTTGAGAAAATACGTTAAAAAACATAAAGCAGATCTTGGAATTTCTCTAGATGGCGATGCAGATAGAGTAATTATGTGTGATGAGAAAGCACAATTAATTGACGGTGACCAAATTATTGCAATGATTGCTAAACGATGGAAAAGAAAAAAGATTTTGAAAGGTGGAGTAATTGGAACTTTAATGTCTAATTATGGCTTAGAAAAATTTTTTTTAAGTGAGAAGATAAAATTTAAAAGGTCAAAAGTCGGCGATAGATATGTAAAAGAAATGATGAGAAAGTTTGATTATAATTTAGGTGGAGAACAATCTGGACATATTATTTTGGGAAAATTTGCTACTACAGGGGATGGTTTATTAGTTGCGCTTGAAACCTTGTTTGCGTTAAGAAAAGGTAAATTGGCAAGTGAAATATTTAAAGTATATAAATCAGTTCCTCAAAAACTTTTAAACATTAGAGTAAAAGATAAAAAAATAATTAATTCTTTTAAATGTAAAAAGGCTATTAAAATGGCAAGTGACCTAATAAAAAATCAAGGTAGATTATTAATAAGACCTTCAGGGACGGAACCAAAAGTGAGAATTATGTGTGAGACATTTAACATTTCTCTAATGAACAAGTGCATAAATATAGTCAAAAAAACAATTCATTAAAATATGAAACCTAAATTTAAAGTTTTAATTATTGCCGGGTCTGATTCCTCGGGCGGTGCAGGCATTCAAGCAGATATAAAAACTGTTACATCACTTGGAAGTTATGCAATGACAGCCATAACAGCTGTTACCGCTCAGAACACCACTGGAGTTAAATCAATAGTGTCAATAAAACCCCAAGAGATATCAAGGCAAATAGATTTTTCAGCTAAAGACATTAAACCTAATGCAGTTAAAATAGGGATGTTACACTCAAAACAAGTAATTCATGCTGTTATAAAATCTTTAAATAAAATCAAAATACAAAAAATAGTGCTCGATCCTGTAATGGTTGCTAAAGGAGGTGCAAAACTTGTAAATAACGCTGCAATTGTTCAAATAAAAAAAAAATTGATAAAGAAAATTTTATTAATAACGCCAAATATTCCAGAAGCAGAAATCTTAACAAATACAAAAATCAATACTACTAGCGATATGATAAAAGCTGGAGAAATATTAATAAGTCAAGGTGCAAAAAACGTTTTGATAAAAGGCGGGCATTTACAATCTAAACAAATGATAGATATTTTATTAAACAACGAAATAATTAAGGTGTTTAAGAGCAAAAAGTATATTTCAAAAAACACTCACGGGACTGGGTGTACATTATCTACTGCAATTGCAACATATTTATCATGTGGAAAAGATTTGATTAAATCTTGTGAGTTAGGAATTAAATATGTTAATGAAGCAATTAAATCAAATCTAAATTTAGGAAAAGGAAACGGTCCAATCAATCACTTAAATTCATTTGAGATAAAAAAAAAATTTAAATAATGAAAAACGTAGTAGTAGTAGGTTCTCAGTGGGGGGATGAAGGTAAGGGGAAAATAGTTGACTGGCTTTCCAGTGAAGCTGATGTAGTAGTAAGATTTCAAGGAGGACATAACGCTGGACATACATTAGTTATAGATAAACAAGTTTTTAAGTTAAGATTATTACCATCAGGCATTGTTAGAAAAGAAAAAATTTCAATTCTTGGTAATGGGGTTGTAATTGATCCATGGGCTCTTTTAAATGAAATAGAGGAAATAAAAAAACAAGGAATTAATGTTACACCTGCAAATTTTATGATATCTGAGTCTGCATCACTGATTCTTCCTTTTCACCAAGAAATGGATGAGATAAGAGAAGATACAGCTGGAAAAGGTAAAATTGGAACTACAAGAAGAGGTATTGGCCCATGTTATGAAGACAAAGTGGGAAGAAGATCAATTAGAGTGATGGATTTAAGATCAGAAAGCAACTTGGACAATAGATTGGAAAACGTCTTATTTCATCATAATGCAATTAGAAAAGGTTTAAATAAAAAAATTTATGAAAAGGATAAACTTAAAAAAGAATTATTAAAAATAGCTCCTGAAATTTTAAAGTTTGCACAACCAGTATGGCTTAAAATTGATGAGTTTAATAATGATAGAAAAAAAATATTATTTGAAGGAGCACAAGGTATACTTTTGGATGTAGATCATGGTACTTATCCTTATGTAACGTCTTCTAATACTGTGCCTGCAATGGCAGCCACTGGTTCAGGATCAGGCCCTAATAAAATTAATTATATACTTGGAATTACTAAAGCTTACACAACAAGAGTAGGTAGCGGACCATTTCCAACTGAATTAAATGACGATATTGGTGAAAGTTTGGGAAGAAGAGGAAAAGAATTTGGTACCGTTACTGCTAGAAAAAGAAGATGTGGCTGGTTTGATGGAGTACTTGTAAGACAAACTGTTAAGCTTTCAGGTATAAACGGAATAGCACTAACAAAATTAGATGTTTTGGATGAATTAGATGAAATAAAAATGTGTGTAGAGTATGAGTTAAATGGAAAAAAAATAGAGTATCTCCCAGCCGCATCTGAAGATCAATTTAATATAAAACCAATTTATAAAACTTTTCCAGGCTGGAAATCAAAAACTCAAGGTATAAGAAATCTTAAAGATCTTCCAGATAACGCCAAAAGATACATACATGCTTTAGAAGATTTTATTGGTGCCAGGATTTCTAGCATTTCGACAAGTCCAGAAAGAGACGATACAATTTTAGTAGAAGATCCTTTTAACAATTAATTTGCAGGCAATAAATTTTTAGATTTGCTTGCATTAATCATAGATTTTTGTAATTTTTCGAAAGCTTTAGTTTCTATTTGTCTTATTCTCTCTCGACTAATCTTATATTTCTGACTTAATTCTTCTAGTGTTTTTGGTTCCTCCGAAAGCCTTCTTGCGGTAATGATTTCTTTTTCTCTATCATTTAAAATTTTCATAGCACTATCTAATAACTCTTTTTTGTCATCATATTCTTGTTTTTGAGAAATAATCAACTCTTGGTCCAAGCTATCATCCACCAACCAATCTTGCCATTCATCTGCCTCACCACTTTTTATAGGATCATTCAATGATTTTTCTTGGCCCATCATTCTTCTATTCATATTGATAACTTCTTTGGAGTCCACATCTAACCTTTTTGATATTTCTTTGACTTGTTCTTTTTTTAGATCACCCTCTTGACCAGGAGCGATTTGGTTTTTAAGTTTTTTTAAGTTAAAAAAAAGTTTTTTTTGAGCAGTAGTTGTACCCATTTTAACCAAACTCCACGATCTTAAAACATACTCTTGTATTGATGCTTTTATCCACCACATAGCATAGGTAGCAAGTCTAAACCCTTTATCAGGATCAAATTTTTTTACTGCTTGCATTAAACCAATATTTCCCTCTGAGATTAATTCATTAACAGGAAGTCCATAACCACGGTATCCCATTGCGATTTTTGCAACTAATCTTAAATGACTTGTAACTAATTTATGTGCTGCTTTTATATTACCGCTTTCTCTCCAATTTTTTGCTAACATATATTCTTCTTCTGCATCCAACATAGGGAATTTTTTTATCTGCGCTAAATAGATAGATAGACCACCTACAGAAGGAACTGGAAGATTACTAATTTGATTTTTTTCACTCATATTTATTTATTTATATATGATAAAAATTATTTCAACTGCTTAATTTCTCAATTAAAGTCAATATTTTTTTAAATTCATCAGGTAATTCTGAATTAAAACTCATCCATTTTTTTGTTTTCGGATGAACGAACCCTAGAGTTTTTGCATGCAATGCTTGGCCTGATAATTTGTTTAATTTGGTAAAAAATTCGTTATTAATTTTCTTAAATTTCACATTTTTTTTTCCGTATTGTTTATCACCTAGTAATGAAGTGCCTTTATATTTTAAGTGCACTCTAATTTGATGGGTTCTACCTGTTTCTAATTCACACTCAATTAAACTTATTTTTGGAATATTTTTGATGTTAAATATTTTTAAAGTTTTATAATTTGTAATAGCTTTTTTTCCATTAATATCACTAACAGTCATTAATTGTCTATTTTTTTTATCTCTTGTAATTAATGTAGTAATTTTTCCATTAAGAGGTCTGATTACACCCCAAGAAAGACAAAGATATTTTCTTTTAATAGTATGCTCACTGAATTGATGACCTAAATTCGCATGTGAAATATTATTTTTTGCCACCACCAGCAATCCACTTGTTTCTTTATCAATTCTATGAACTATTCCAGGCCTTAAAGATCCATTAATATCTGATAAATTATTTTTATATTTAAATAACAAAGCATTTACCAAGGTATTTTCATAGTTTCCTGCACCGGGATGAACTACCATCCCTTTTGGTTTATTGAGTACTAAAATATCCTCATCTTCATAAAGAATATTTAAATTAATTTTTTTTGGAATAAGCTTTTGATCAATTTTGTTTGAAATATAAATTGTAATTTCATCCTCATATTTAACTTTTGTAGAAGGTGATGAGAGAACTACATTTTTTGACTTTACTTTTTTATTTTCAATCATCTTTTTAATAAATGATCTTGTATAGTCTTTAATATTCTCTGATAAAAAAATATCTAATCTTTTACCACTATTTTTTCTATCAACGGAAAATTTAATTGTATTATTCATAAATTGATTTAAATTGTCTATATTGCGCCGGTAGCTTCAACTGGATAGAGCGCCGGATTTCGGCTCCGGAGGTTATGGGTTCGAGTCCTATCCGGCGCACCATAATTAAATTTTGATGTAGTTTTTAAAATTTGCCAAGGGTTTTTGAAATTCATTCCATCGTTTATCATATTGATGAACTATAGAGTAAGGTTTTCCCGAATTATTTATTAAACGAGAGTTTGCATCAAATTTAATCTTTTTTAAATATAAAACAGTAGCTACAGGACCTCCAATATTTGAGTATAAGTTTAAATTTTTAATTTTTGAGTTATGCACTAAAAAATTTGCATGACCTTGATCGCATCCTCTTCCACTAGGGTCCGGGCGAAAAGTCAATAAGTATTTTAATTTTTTTCTATACCTGTACTCAGAAATGTATCTTGATATTAAATCTAAATATTCTAAAATTTTATTGTTTTGTCCTAATACAGTTCCTGAACAAAGGATTGTTTTATCTGAAATTTTTTTAAACTCCTGTTTTCCAAATGTTTTAATAATCCAGTTAGAATTATGGGGACAATTTTTAATCATTTGATCCTCTAAAAAAAAATTGATTTGACCTTTAAATTCAAAATTAAATGGATTTGATTGAAAATATATATCTCTACTGTCACACAAGAGAATTTTATTAAAATCTTTTAACTTTAAATAATCAAAAAAAATTTTGTATCTTTTAAATTGAATTTCTTTTTTATTAATTTTTATCTTTATTGTTTCACAATTATATTTTTTTAGCTCTTTTTCTATCTCATGGTCATCTTGGCCTATAAAAAAAGTTACTGACTCTGAATAGAATTTTCTTAGACTTTTTATAAAAAGTTCAACTTGATTAAAATTATAGCCTAACGCAACAGTTAATATTAAGTTTTTATTCATTTTTTAAAAATAAAATTTAAATAATCCAATTTTTTAGCAGAGTTTTATTTTTAAATATATAATCAGGAAAAGAGCTATCAATATTTATCTTTTTCAATTCATAACCTCTGTTAAAAATATCAAAATTATTAATTATTTTTTGATTTATCTTTTCTATATCAACATTATCCTTAGTGTTAAATTCACCATGAGAATAAGATTTTATTTTATTAGCTATATCTCTTGCATTTTGCAAAAAAGAAAAATGCCAACCCCCATCTATTATCTGCAAATTTCTTTTATCAATTCTCCAAAACGGATATTTTTTAAATTTTAAATCTCTTAATTTTTGAGGCATTGGTAAATTTTTTTTTTTACATATTTTTGAACCAATCCATCCACTTTCATCTAAATTTTGAAGATTAAGTTTGTACATGAACATTTTTTGAGAAAATGCGGTGAATTTTGTAGAGGATTTAATTTGACTAATTTTTTTTAAATCTGGTATTTCATCAGAGTCTGACAAGATAATTAAATCATTATCATTAGCTTTATTTAAGCCATTTAAAATATTGTTTCTTTGATGTTGTTCAATAAGAGACTCACCTCCTTTGTGATTAAGAAAGTCTTTTTCATTTTGAAAATCAGCTACAGTATATATTATTTTATGTTTATATTTTTTGAAGTTTTCTATTTTAAAATTTAAATTTTTATTATCACCTTGGTGAGTTTTAGTTGATTCTGAAATTACAAAGAAATCAACGTATTCATTTAAAATATTAAATCGTAGATCAATCATATGATCTTCATTGAAATATTGAAAACAATCATAAATTGCCATAATAAATTATTTTTTTGTAAAAGTAGTAAGGCCAATTTTTTTACCATCAATATTTGATGATGAACAATGAAGTCTAGTTCTGTCGAAAATAAGCATTGAACCTAATTCCCATTCATAGACTAGATCAATTTCCAATCCCGAAAGATTTTTAATGTCCTCATGTTTTAAAAATTTCTCATGGTCTTCTTGATCGAATGGTTTTGTCTCATACATTTTTAAATGCTCTGAAGATCGAAAATTTTGTCCATATTTTAGATCTTTTAAGTTAAGCTCATTTTTATCCATAGTAAAATTTGTAGAACTTCCATAAAACTTATTCTTAAAAATTACCGTGCTTCCTTTTGATGTCAAAGGAATTAAAGTTTGTTTAAATATAATTTCATTTAAATTAAATCCCGCATCCACATGCAAACCTATGGGGTTATAACTTTCTTGAAAGAGGCCTAAGATATCCTCGTTATTTTCATCTTTAAGATTATCCATTCTAAATTCACCGATTTCATTCTTAACTTTTTTATAAAAAAGTGCCTCTAGCTCTTCACTATAATTTTTAAGCCATCTCTTTTTAATTACATTTTGTTTCTTGTTATGCACTGTTGTTGGAAGATTTTTGTATAGATTAAGAAATTTATCCAGTTCTTCTTTATTAAATAAATTTTTCACCACCTTTGGCGAACCTTCCAATTTTTTTATCTGATCTAAATTTTTGTGCATATTACTCACCCATGTTAATTAAAGTACCTCTATTTTTTGCTCCACTATATGAAAGGTAAAAAATAATTATTCCAATCATAAAATATAAAAACGAAATAAAGATAGCTTTTAATATTTGAGAATAATTAATTATATCATAAATTAATATGTTTCTCATCTCTTCAAAAATGTGTACAAGTGGAAGTAATTTAGCAATCATTTGAAGCCAGTTAGGTAGTATCTCTATTGGATAGTAAATACACCCAAGTGGAGCTAGAAAAAATAAACTTGCCCAAGCAATATTTTCAAATGAAGGTCCAAATCTAATAAGACCTGAGGTGACTAATAAACCCAATGTGACACCAAAGATATAAAGAGTAATTAATAAAAAAATTAGAGGAGTTCCAATTTTAAATATTGAGACTCCAAAAAAAGGAATTGCCAACAATGCTGCTGGAACTAAACCAATTAAAGTCCTGAAAATTGCTGTAAAAGTTAAGGCTGCAATTATTTCACTAAGTCTTATAGGTGCTATAAATAAATTTGTAAAATTTCTACTCCAAATTTCTTCAAGAAACATCATGTTGTAGCTTATGCTTGATCTAAAAAGAAAATCATAAAGTATTGCAGCACTTAATATTATACCAACTGTATTTTCATAAAATGAGGAATTAAGAGTAAAAAATTTTGATATAAAGCCCCATAGAAATATCTGTATCGTTGGCCAATATATCAAATCTAAAATTCTTGGAAAAGATCCTTTTATCAAATAAATATGTCTCAGGCTTAATGCAAATATTTTATTTAAATTCATTTTTACTCCTAGCAATCTTTAAAAAAGTGTCTTCTAAATTTTGTCTACCATGTTTTTTAATTAATTCATTACAAGTTCCGCTATCGACAATTTCCCCTTGTTTCATCATTATTATCTCATCGCATAATCGTTCTACCTCCTTCATATTATGAGAAGCTAATAAGATAGTGAGACTATTTTTTTTTTTATAATTTTCAATATATGCTCTTACAAAATCACCAACATCAGGGTCTAGGCTAGCAGTAGGCTCATCTAAGAATAACAGCTTTGGTTTATTTATCAATGACTTTGCTAATGCAACTCGATTTTTTTGACCAGAAGAAAGTTCTCCGGTTTTTTTGTTTAAAAAATTTTGTAAGTTTAAATCCTCAATCATTTCGGTTGTTCTTTGATTAAATTCTTTCACACCATAAAGCCTTGCGTAAACTTCTAGATTCTGTTTTACAGTAAGTTTTTTCGGTAATTCAATGTATGGAGAAGCAAAATTCATAGAGCTAAGTAATTTAATTCTATTTTTTGGTTCTAACTTGATTCCATTGATAAAAATACTTCCATAAGTTGGTGTTATTAACCCTAGCATCATCCCAATTGAAGTAGTTTTTCCGCAACCATTAGGACCTAAAAGACCAAGTGTCTTATTATTCTCAATCTCAAAACTAATATTATTTACCGCTGTTATAGAATTAAATTTTTTAGAAATATTTTTTACTTGTAACTTCATAAAGTATTTGATGCTTTTTTGATTCTGTCGTTAATTGCAATTCCAGCGCCTATCTTTGGAATCAGAGCTATTTGAATTTTTTTATACCCTTTCTTTTTAATTAATCTAAAAATTTTATATAAATTCGATGCCGCTTCTTTCAAATCATATCTTTCACTCAAACTAAAAAAATTTTTATTATTCTTATATCTTTTACCCAAGTATATAAATGCGCTATTTTTATCATGTATTTTTTGATTTATTAAAACAGGTATTCCAGGAGAATAATGTTTTTTCATCATCCCCGGAGATTTAACATTTTTTAAATTAATATTTTTTTTCATTTTTAATTTAAGGATTTTTTCAATTGTTTTATTTTCAATTATTCCAGGCCTTAAAATTTTAGGATCACCGGTTAAATCAATTACGGTTGACTCAATACCAATTTTTGATGCACCACCATCTATTATAAGTTTTAATTCTTTTTTAAATTCATCATAAACATCTGATGCCCTCACAGGACTAACATTATTTGATTTGTTCGCACTTGGCATAGCTAAAGGATAATTAATGTTTTTTAAAATTGATCTTATTATTCTGTGTTTAGGAAATCTAACTGCAATGGTTTTTAGTTTAGCAGAAGCAATGGAGTGAATTTTTGAATTATCTTTTTTCTTTAGAATGAACGTGATAGGCCCAGGACACAATTTGTTATATAATTTTAAAAAGGATTCATTTATTTCCACATCACGCATGACATTATTCAAATTGTGATAGTGGATTATGAGTGGATTCGATTTGGGTCTGCCTTTTAATTTAAATATCTTCTTGATTGAAAATTTGCTATAGGCATTTCCACCAAGGCCATAAACCGTTTCTGTGGGCAGTCCAGCAATATTCCCATTGTTTAAAAAATTAATAGTTTTACTTAGAATTTTTCTATTGAAAGTGAATATATTTGAATAGTTATTTTTCATAATGTAAATATTGTTAATTAGATGAAAAATGAAAATATTCCAGCAGACATTAAAAGTAAATCATTAAAAGAGGCTCGTGATGAAATTGACGCTATTTTAATTAAATTGGAAAATCAAGACACAAATTTAAGCAACTCATTAAGCGATTATCAAAGATTAATTCAACTAAATAATCATATTAATGAATTATTTAAAAAAAAATCTAAAGAAATTTTAGACAACAAAAAAAATGATTAAAAAAAAACTATCAAAAAACGCCAAAAAAGTTGATCAATTTTTGATCAATTTTATTAAAAATCAAAAAAATTCTCTTTTGGTAAAGCCTATGAAGTATGGAGTTATTTCGGGAGGAAAGAAAATAAGATCAACTATAATTTTTGATACTGGCAAGATATTTAATTTAAAAGAAAAAAAACTTATTAATATTTGTGCTGCTGTTGAATGTATTCACTCATATTCTTTAATTCATGATGATTTACCTTGTATGGATAACGATTTAATTAGAAGAGGAAAACCTTCAACGCATGTAAAATTTGGTGAGGCATCGGCTGTTTTAGCAGGCAGCTCTTTATTAACCTTAGCATTTGAGATAATAACAGATAAAAAATTTTTAATTAATTCTAAAACTAAGAATGAAATTATTAGATCATTAGCAAGTTGCTCTGGGCATACTGGTATTGCAGGAGGTCAAGAATTAGATTTAAAATTTGAAAATAAGAAAAAAAAATTAAATCAAATTATTGATATGCAAAAGAAAAAAACAGGTAAACTTTTTAATTTTTGTTTATATGCAGTTGGTGCAGTTGCAAACAAAAGTAAAAAAGATAAAAAATTTTTAAGTGAGCTAGGAGAGGAGATAGGTTTACTATTTCAACTTGCAGATGATTTTTTAGATAATAAAGGTTCAAAAAAACTAGTTGGTAAATCTGTTAAAAAAGACAAAAAAAAAGGAAAGTCAACTTTACTAAAATTAATGGGTGTAAATAAAGCATATTTGTATGCAAATAATTTAAAGAAAAAGATATTGCGAAAAATAGAAAAACATGGAAAAAAAGCTAAAGATTTAACAAATACTATTGAATTTATATTAGAGAGAAAATTTTAATGGGTAGACTTATTAAACAAATCAACTTTCCTGCTGACTTAAGAAAATTCAAAAAAGATGATCTTAAACAAATTTCAAACGAATTAAGAGACGAGCTAATAGATGTGGTTTCTGAAACTGGTGGGCATCTAGGTGCGGGTCTTGGAGTGGTTGAGTTGACTGTAGCTCTACATTACGTATTTGATACCCCTAAAGATAAATTAGTATGGGATGTTAGTCATCAGTGTTACCCTCACAAACTTATTACAGGAAGAAGGGATAGAATTAAAACATTACGAAAAGGTGGAGGTCTATCTGGCTTTACAAAAAGAAGTGAAAGTGAATATGATCCTTTTGGCGCAGCGCATAGCTCAACTTCTATTTCTTCAACGCTGGGAATGGCGGTAGCGAAAAAATTATCTAATAATCATAATAATGTAATAGCAGTAATTGGTGATGGTGCGATGAGCGCTGGTATGGCTTATGAAGCAATGAATAATGCTGGAGCATTAAAATCTAAATTAATAGTCGTTTTAAATGATAATGACATGTCCATTGCACGACCAGTTGGAGCTATGAGTAGTTATTTAGCTAAACTTTTATCAGGGAAACTCTATTTTAGTTTTAGAGAAACATTAAAAATGATCATTTCATCTTTTTCCAAAAGGTTTAGTCAAAAAGCAGGCAAAGCAGAAGACTTGCTTAGAAATATTGTTACAGGCGGAACTCTATTTAGTGAGCTTGGTTTTTATTACGTTGGACCGGTAGACGGACATGATGTTGAAAATTTAGTTCAAATTTTTGAAAATGTTAAAAATTCAAACTACCAAGGACCTGTGTTAATACATGTTAGAACGCAGAAAGGAAAAGGTTATAAACCTGCTGAAGACTCAGGTGATAAATATCATGGGGTATCAAAATTTAATGTATCTACAGGGGAACAGTCAAAATCAAAATCTAATATTCCGTCTTACACAAAAGTGTTTGCGGAAACTTTAATAAAACATGCAGAGAGAGATACTAAAATAATTGGTATCACAGGCGCGATGCCGTCAGGAACAGGCTTAAATTTATTTGAAAAAAAATTTCCTGATCGCTCTTTTGATGTTGGAATAGCGGAACAACATGCTGTTACTTTTGCAGCGGGGCTAGCAACAGAGGGTTTCAAGCCTTATGCAGCTATCTATTCTACTTTTCTTCAAAGGGCGTATGATCAAGTGGTGCATGATGTAGCATTACAATCATTACCAGTTAGATTCGCAATAGATCGAGCAGGGTTAGTAGGAGCAGATGGACCGACCCATGCAGGCTCTTTTGATATAACTTATCTCTCTACTCTACCAAACTTTGTAGTGATGGCTGCCAGTGACGAGTCTGAGCTTGTAAAAATGATCAACACCTCTGTAAACATTAATGATCGTCCCTCTGCTTTTAGATACCCAAGAGGTAATGGTATTGGAATTGAATTACCTTCGATTAATGAAACACTTGAGATCGGAAAAGGAAGAGTAATCAAAGAGGGCAAAAGGGTTGCATTGATAAACTTTGGAACACGTCTCAATGAGTGTAAAAAAGCATCTGATATACTTTCAAAAAAAGGAATTAATTGCACAATTATTGATGCAAGATTTGCCAAACCTTTAGATGAAAGATTAATTATTGAAGTAGCAAGTAACCATGAATTACTTATAACTATTGAAGAGGGATCTATTGGTGGATTTGGATCTCATGTATTACAATTTTTATCTGATAGAGGGATTTTTGATAAAGGATTGAAGTTTAGGTCTATGATTTTACCAGATCTTTTCATTGATCAAGATACACCAGAAAAGATGTATGAGGTCGCTGGGTTAGACTACAGATCTATAGCAAATAAAGTAGAAGAAACTCTTAACTCAAATATAATTCTAGCAAAAAATAAAAATAAGATTTCTAGCTAACCACACTGAGCTCTATTCATTAATAAGTGATCAAGCAAGACGCAATTGATCATTGCCTCACCTATTGGCACAGCTCGAATTCCAACACAAGGATCGTGTCGTCCTTTTACAGATATTTTTGTATTTTTGCCTTTTTTGTCAATTGTTTCTCGACTTGTTAAAATTGATGAAGTTGGCTTAACAGCAAACGAAGCCACAATATCTTGCCCTGAAGAAATTCCTCCTAAAATTCCACCTGCATGATTTGTTTTAAATTTAATTTTTCCAGAACTTTTATTAATTTCATCAGAGTTTTCTTCACCGCTTAAATAAGCTGCGTTCATACCTGAACCAATATTAACACCCTTAACTGCATTAATACTCATTAATGCAGCAGCAATATCAGTATCCAATTTAGAGTAAATAGGTGCGCCCAAACCTACCGGGACTCCTGTTGCTCTTAATTCAATTATTGCACCACAAGACGATCCTGCTTTCCTCACAGCTAAAAGATATTTTTCCCAAAGTTTAACAGATTTTTTATCTGGGCAGAAAAAAGGATTTTTTCTAATTTCAGAATCCTTCCAGTTAGACTTATCACAAGACATCAAACCTAGTTGGGTTACTGCTCCTATAACATTAAATTTTTTTCCTAAGATATTTTTTAAAACAATTTTAGCAACAGCACCCGCCGCAACTCTGCTCGCAGTCTCTCTTGCTGACTGACGACCACCACCTCTAAAATCCCGAATTCCATATTTTTTAAAGTAAGTATAATCAGCATGTCCAGGCCTAAACTTATTTTTTATAGACTCGTAATCTCTAGACTTCTTGTCTTTATTATAAATAATAATTGAAATAGGTGTACCTGTCGTTTTACCTTCAAAGACCCCTGATAAAATAATTGCTTTATCTGGCTCTTTTCTTTGAGTAG
>MDSV01050783.1_pt1 | contig 18337 bp, 16 predicted proteins | sample 810851 | NCBI WGS metagenome assembly MDSV01 (sample SAMN05326640, study PRJNA326480) | marine metagenome | isolation source: seawater | place: Atlantic Ocean: North East | collected 2012 | reverse complement strand
TTAGTCTTCTGGGTTAACCGCTTGAGCTTAAATGTGAATTTAAGCCTAGAGAAATGACATCTTCAATGACAGAACCCGGCTTACAGACTGTCTAGCATCTTCCTAAAATGTTCACTTTTTGTACTTAATTGATAGAAAACTATTTATTGACTATTATATGAAAACCCATACTATCCCAAATAATCCCATTATGGAGGGTGATTTGAAAAAATTGAAAAAAATTAGAGTTATTAATAAAAATGTTTTTATCCAGCTACGAAAACAAACTAGACAAAAAAGGGAGAGTTTCTGTGCCAGCAACCTTTAGATCGCACTTAAGCTCGATGGGGTATAACGGTTTTATAAGCTATCCCTCTTTTAATTATTCTGCTTTAGAGGCTTGTTCTCAGGATAGGATAGAAAAATTATCTAAAACAATTGACTCTCTAAATCCATTCGAAGAAAAAAGAGACTATTTTGCAACCTCAATACTCTCTGAAAGTGTTAACCTACAATTTGACACCGAAGGAAGAGTTTCACTAACAGATAAATTATTAGATCATGCGAAAATTAAGAATAATATTTTATTTGTGGGGTTAGGAAAAACATTTCAAATATGGGAACCAAAAATATTTGATAAATTTAAAGTCATTGCCAGAAAAAAAGCTTTTCAAAACAGATCTAATCTTAAATGGGAAAACAAAAATGAAAGGGAGGATAAATGAGTATAAATATTGGAGGAGGAGAATTAAAAGAATTAAAACCTAGAATATTAGTTTTAGGAGTTGGTGGAGCAGGCGGCAACGCAATAAATGCGATGGTAGAGTCTGGAATGGAAGGTGTTGAATTTGTTGCAGTAAATACTGATGCACAAGATTTAAAGATGAGCAAAGCACATGCTAAAATTCAAATTGGAATGAATTTAACAAAAGGTTTAGGCGCAGGCGCAAAACACAATATTGGCCAAGCAGCTGCAGACGAGTCACTTGGAGAAATAGTAAATTACATACAGGGAAGTAATATGGTTTTTATTGCTGCAGGAATGGGTGGTGGAACAGGGACTGGAGCTTCACACGTAATAGCAAAGGCTGCAAAAGAACTAAATATTTTAACAGTAGGAGTTACAACATTACCTTTTGCTTATGAAGGGCCAAAAAGAATGAGAAGAGCTTTAGAGGGACTTGAGGCATTGAAAAAACATTTAGATACAACCATAGTGGTACCAAATCAAAATCTTTTCAAAGTTGCGAGTGAAACAACCACATTTGAAGAATCGTTTCACTTATCAAACAATGTACTTAAACATGGAGTTCAAAGCGTTACAGATTTAATGGTGAGACCAGGAATGATAAATCTAGATTTTGCTGATGTTGAAACTGTAATGAGTTCGATGGGTAAAGCTATGATGGGGACTGGTGAAGCAGAAGGTGAGAATAGAGCAACAGCAGCAACTGAAATGGCTTTAAACAATCCTTTAATTGATGAATATTCTTTAAAAGGAGCAAAAGGACTTTTAATAAATATTACAGGTGGAAAAGATCTAAAGTTGTTTGAGGTAGATCAAACTGTTCAAAAAGTTAGAGCAGAAGTTGATCCAGAGGCAGAATTAATTTTTGGCGCTATTAAAGATGAGAATATGGACGGCAAAATGAGGGTATCAATTGTTGCTACCGCACTTGATGGTCAAACAACAGCATCTAATACAGTTTTGAATATGGTTTCACGTATTCATAATAGGAATAATGGTTACTCAGATGGATTATTTTCTAAAAACACAAGTGTTGAAAATAATACTTTAGGATCCATAGAAGGGGCTACTGCATTAAAATTAGATGAAAAATTTGAGGTTAATGAACAAAGTCAACAAACAATTTTTGATAACCTCGAGCAAAATAACGAAACAATGTATGAGAATGTAAAAATCTCTGAGGTAAATGAAAATAAACCTGAGAATATTCCATCTGGTCTCTCTATGGAAAACGCATCATACATAGAAAATAGTGATGAAAATTATTCCTCAAAAAACAATGATAGTTTTATAAATAACGAACATATAGATGCTGAAGAGGATCATACTCCTCGTCTTTTTTCAGAGGACAACGAAATGCATGTCAAAGATGAAGACGTAGATGAAAATGTTCATAATACCGAGAAACTTTTTGATCAAGATCTAAATGAGGATGAAGATTTTGAAATTCCTGCATTCTTAAGAAAACAAAAATTTTGATGATCGATATCTACAAGCATGATCAAATCAACCACATCTTCGGACGTAGTACATTTTCCGGTGATGTTGGAAGAGGTAATTAATATCTGTTCATCTCACAAAGGTGGAGTTTTTTTAGATTGTACATTTGGAGGAGGCGGATATTCAAAAAAATTATTAAATTTTTCTAACTCAAAAGTAATAGCTTTAGATCGCGATAAGCACATCCTTAATATAAGCAAAGAACTAGAAAAAAAATATATAAAAAGATTTTTTTTTCATCAAAAGAAATTTAGTTCTTTAGAAACTGTAATTAAAGATGAAACAGTCGATGTGGTGATATTTGATTTAGGACTGTCCTCATTTCAAATTAAAAATTTAGAAAGAGGTTTTTCCTTTAAATCGAAAGATAAATTAGATATGTCAATGGGGCTTACTTCTATTTCTGCTGAAAAAGTAATAAATAATTTTAGTGAACGATCTCTAAAAACTATAATTAAAATTCTTGGTGAAGAAAAAGATGCATCATTAATTGCAAAAAATATTATTAAAGAGAGACTAATTAAGAAGATTTCAAAAGTTGATCAACTTGTAGCCATTATCGAAAAAAGCAAAAGAAAAAATCAAAATAAAATCAATCCAAGCACAAAAACGTTTCAAGCTTTAAGAATATTCGTGAACAAAGAAGTTACCGAATTAATAGAAGGAATTATTAGCGCAGCAAAAGTTTTAAAACCCGGTGGTAAAATATTAGTTATCAGTTTTCATTCAATTGAAGATAAGATAGTCAAATATTTTTTTAACAATTTTTCTTCCAGTCGATCAAAACCATCAAGATATTTGCCCGATGAAAAGGATAATAGCTTTTATTTGTTCGATAAATATAAAAATAAAATTATAAAACCCTCGTTAACTGAAATTAATAAAAATCCTCCTTCGCGCTCAGCAAAGTTAAGGTACGCCATTAGAAACGAGAATCCTTTTAAATATCCCTATGAATTAATTAATAAATTCCAAAAATTAATAGATCTGGAGAGTATAAATGTTTAAAATAAAATTGATTGCTTCAATATTAATTTTTTCAACTTTGTTGGTTATAACATCCCTTATTAAAAATCAGACTAGGTTGATTGAAAAAAAAATCTATAAAAGCAATTTGAGCATTGCAAGTCTTAGAAAAGATTTACATGAAACAGAGCTAGATTACTCTTATCTTACTTCACCAGGTTACTTGTCCAAAAAGATAAACGATATAGCATTACTGCAATATGAGCCTATGGATTTTTCTAGAATTTATCTAAATTATCAAGATTTTACTAATTCAAGCAAAAAAATAACAACTCTTAAAGATTATAATGAAAAAAAGAGATAAAAGAAAAAAGAATTTAAATATCAATCAAAAAAGTTTTTATTTTGAAGACTATTTAGAAACAAGTCAAAAAAACAAAAAACAAAAAAATTCTTTTGTTACTCAGGACAGAATTTACATACTTTTCTTTCTTTTCTTTTCATTAATCATAATTTTTTCAATTAAAATAATTGTAATTTCTTTAAAAAATTTTGAGGTTTATAGTCAAAAACATAACTCCTTTTTAGACAATTCACTTAGAAGAGACATTATAGATAGAAATGGTGTAATCATTTCAAGAAATGTAAAATCCTACCATGCTGCAGTAAACCCTAAGTTTATCAAAAATAAGGAAAATTTTTTAATTAAGATTAAATTGAATTTTCCTGAATTAAATATTGAAGATATTGAGAAAAAATTAAAAATTGGAAAGTATTTTTACCTTAAAAGAAGACTTGACCAATTAGAAAAAAAAAAATTATGGGCTTTTGGAGAAAAAGGCCTGGTATTCGAGCCTTTTCAATCTAGGATTTACACTCATTCAAATTTATTTAGTCACATTTTAGGTCAAGTAGATTACGACAATTATGGTATCTCCGGAGTTGAAAAATATTTTGATAAAGAGCTTAAAAATAAAAAACTGATTAATTCTCCAATACAACTTACATTAGATACTAATATTCAATATTTAATTCACGAGGAATTAGATAAAGCTCTTTCGACTTTTAATGCAACAGGTGGAGGCGCTCTTTTAATTGATGTAAATAACGGAGAGGTAATATCTTTAGTTTCTTTACCTAATTTTGATATCAATAAAAGGGAAAACATTTTAGACAAAAAATACATCAATAAGATTACAAAAGGTGTATATGAACTAGGTTCAATTTTTAAAACTTTCACAATTGCTTTAGCTTTAGAAAAAAATTTAGTAGCACCTGAAACGATCATAAAAGATATACCTCGACTAATTAATTGTTCTGTACATAAAATTTCCGATATTAAGGAGTTTCCCAAAGATTTATCTGTTGAGGAGATATTGATTAGATCTTCCAATATTGGAACTTTAATGTTAGCAAAAAAAATAGGAGAAACTGAATATAAAAATTTTATAAATAAAACAAATTTGTTAAAAACACCAAGTTTTGAACTCGAGGAACTTGGAACCCCACTAAATTTTGAGTGGAATAAATGCAAATTAGAAACTATTTCATATGGACATGGAATTGCTATAACACCGCTTCAAGCAACTGCCACTTATGCAGCCTTAAGTAATGGAGGTAAAATGATAAAACCAACTTTAATTAAAGACAAAAAATATCAAGGCAAAAGAATAATTTCTGAAGATACAAGCGATAAAATTAAATCTATTTTAAGAAAAGTAGTAACGGAAAAAGAGGGAACAGCAAGTTTAGCAGATGTGTATGGATATGAAGTTGGAGGTAAAACAGGTACCTCACAAACTTATGGAAATATAAAAGAAAATCTAAATACATTTATTTCTATATTTCCGTCAAATAAACCAAAATTCGCTCTTCTTGTTATGATGGAAAACCCAAAAGTTGCGTCAAATTTGATATATAATTATAGAGGAGTTAAAATAAAAGGTTCTAGAAATGAAGCAGGTTGGAACTCTGTTTATGTTGCTGGCAAAATTATAGAAAAAATTGGACCTATTTTAGCCATAAATAATGAGGAATTTTACAACAAAAATGTTGCTAAAAAACTTAATTAAGAATCCTCCAAGCGATATTAGGAAATTAGACATCAAGGGCTTAGCCCTTAATAGTAAAGATGTTAAAAAAAACTACATTTTTTTTGCAATCAAAGGGAATAATTATAATGGTGAAAAATATATTAATCATGCAATCAGTAAAGGTGCTGCAGTAATTGTTTGCTCTTCAAACATTAAATTTAAAGATAAAAATGCAAGAATAATAAAAACAAATAATATTAGATCTTATTTAAGTGAAATAACCTCTAAATTTTATAAGATTAAACCGAAAAATATTTTTGCAGTTACAGGAACCAATGGAAAAACATCTGTAGCTGATTTTTTTTATCAAATACTGAGCTTGAACAAAGTGCCAGTGGCTTCAATAGGTACTTTGGGAATTAAATATTCTAATAAAATAATCAAAACAAAGCTTACATCACCTGATGTAATTACTTTGCATAAAAACCTTACTGAGATAAAAAAAAATAACATTGATCATGTTATAATTGAAGCATCAAGTCATGGATTAGCTCAGGGTAGATTAAATGATTTAAATTTAAAAGCAGGTATTTTCACAAATTTTAGTCAAGATCACCTTGATTATCATAAAACGATGAAAGCTTATTTAGAGGCAAAACTCACTTTATTCTCAAAGCTACTGAATAAAAAAAGTTATATTATTTCTGATAAAACATTAAAGGAATATTCTTATATTGATAAAATTTCAAAAAAAAGAAAAATTAATGTTTTAGACATAAATGAGGAGATTAATCGAATAAAGACTAAACAGCTGTCTCTGGTAGGTTCCTTTCAACTAAAAAATCTGTCAATGTCTATTGCCGCAGCAAAATTATGTAATTTAAATTCAGACAAAATTTATAAAAGCTTGAGTCAAATTAAGAATGTTAACGGCAGATTAGACTTAATAAAAAAATTTCCAAATAATGTAAGGATATACGTCGATTATGCTCATACACCAGATGCTTTATTTGCTGCTTTAACTTCATTAAGGGAAAACTTTAACGGTAGCATTTCTTTAGTTTTTGGATGTGGTGGTGAGAGAGATTTTAAAAAAAGATCTTTAATGGCTAAAGTCGCTAAAGAATTAAGCAATAAGATATATGTTACTGATGATAACCCAAGAAATGAGAGTCCCTCAAAAATTAGAAAACAAATTACAAGAAATTTATTTGGAGCTAATTATTATAATATTGGAAATAGAACTATGGCAATAAAAAAAGCTATACTTAATTCAGACCCGAATGAGATAGTATTAGTTGCTGGTAAAGGACATGAAAACTATCAAGATTATGGAAATAAGATCATCAATATATCTGACAAAAAAATTATTAAAAATTTAAAGATAAAGAAAAGAAAAATAAGCACAAAAGATCAAAATTATTTTTTAAATTCAAAAATTTTAAATAAAATTTTAAATAACAAAAGATATTTTAGATTTAACGACATTACAATTGACTCTAGAAAAGTTAAAAAAAATAATCTGTTTTTAGCTATTAAAGGAAAAAATAATAATGGCAAAAAATTTATTTCAAAAGCTTTAAAAAAAGGAGCAAGTCTTGCCGTTACATCAAGCTCAGTAAATCAAAGTCCTAAAAAGATTATGAGAGTTAAAGATACATTTGTTTTCTTAAATAGATTTGCAAAGTTAAAAAGAGACAATTGTGTTGCTAAAATTATCGCAATTACTGGAAGCGCAGGAAAAACTTCTCTAAAGGATATAGTTTGCAAAATATTAAATAGATTTAATAATACTCACGCTTCACCTAAATCATTTAATAATCACTATGGCGTACCAATTAGTCTATCAAATCTACAATTCGATCATCAATACGGAGTATTTGAAGCAGGTATGAGTAAAGCTGGTGAAATAAACAAACTATCAAAATTAATTAGACCAAATTTAGCAATTATTACGAATATTGCAGAGGCGCATATTGAAAACTTCAAAAATATACAAGGGATAGCAAAGGCAAAAGCAGAAATTATTGATAATATAGAACCTGCTGGCACATTAATACTTAATCAAGATGATAGGTTTTTTAATTATCTAAGTGAAAAAGCTAAATTAAAAAAAATTAAAGTTATTTCATATGGAAAATCAAAAGACTCAGATATTAAATTAATTAAAATTAAAAAGATTGGGAAAATTAAGAAGATTGTTGTTAAGTTATTCAATCAACCCCTCGAGTTAAATATTAAAGAATTAAATATATATAATGTACTTGCAACTTTAGCGATTGTAAGAGCATTAGGTCTTGATCCTCTATATATTAAAAAAGAATTTATTAAATTAGATCCAACGACTGGAAGAGGAAAATTACACAAAATTAAAAGATACAATAAGAATTTCAAATTAATTGATGAAAGTTATAATGCTAATCCACTATCAGTAAAAACAGCACTAAATAATTTTTCTGCAATTAAAAAAGATAATTTTAAGAAATATTTATTATTAGGCGACATGCTTGAGCTTGGCAAAAAATCTAGCATTTATCATATTGAGCTTTCGAAACTTATTAACAGCTCTGATATTGATAAGGTTTTTGTAAAAGGGGAAAACAGCCTTTTTACTTATAAATATTTAAAAAAAAATAAAAGAGGAAACATTATACAGTGTATAGAGGATGTAGACCTAGTTATGAAAAATATAATCACTAATAATGATTATTTAATGATAAAAGGTTCTAACGCGACTGATTTGAATTTAATTACAAAAAAAATGATAAAAGGTTCATAAATGCTTTTTAGTTTTCTCACATCATTTATAGAGCAATATTCTTTCTTCAACGTGTTTAAATATCTTACTTTTAGAACTGGATTGTCGGTTGTCACTTCTCTAATAATTGTTTTTTTAGTAGGAGGTCCGCTAATTAAAATCTTTTCGGAGAATATGATTTCTGGACCCATCAGACAGGATGGTCCGATTGATCACATTATAAAAAAGTCTGGTACCCCAACTATGGGAGGGGTGATCATTATTATTGGCATGCTATCCAGTACATTATTGTGGGCAGATTTATCAAATATTTATGTATGGACACTTATTTTTGTATCTTTAAGTTTAAGTTTGTTAGGATTTGTTGACGATTTATTAAAGATAAAATTTAAAAACTCAAGGGGTTTAAGTTCGAAACTAAAATTTCTTGGTCAATTAATCATAGGCATTATAACACTGCTTATTTTGATAAATTATTCAAAACATGAATTTTTAGAAAATCTTTATTTTCCGTTTTTTAAAAATCTTATTTGGCAGATGGGACTTTTTTTTATTCCATTTGCTTTATTTGTGATTATAGGATCTTCTAATGCAGTTAATCTTACTGATGGGTTAGATGGTCTTGCTACAGTCCCGGTAATGCTTGTGGCATTATCATTTACTTTAATAAGTTACGTGGTCGGAAATACGATATTTTCAGAATATCTACAATTACAATACATACCTGATGTGGGAGAGTTATCAATATTCTGCGGATCTATTGTAGGATCTTGTCTAGGCTTTCTTTGGTACAATGCTCCTCCAGCTAAAATATTTATGGGTGATACAGGATCTTTGTCATTAGGAGGCTCACTCGCTGTTGTTGCAATAATTGTAAAACATGAAATTGTTTTAGCAATTATTGGTGGTTTATTTGTTTTAGAAACTGTTTCAGTAATTATTCAAGTAATTTCATTTAAACTCACTGGAAAAAGAATTTTTAAAATGGCACCAATACACCATCACTTTGAGCAGAAAGGGTGGGCCGAGTCCACTATTGTTATAAGATTTTGGATCATTGCAATAATTTTAGCTTTAGTGGGATTAGCGACATTAAAATTACGTTAGTAAAATTTTTCAGGATGAATTTTAAAAATTTTTCATTTTTAATATACGGTCTAGGAACAACAGGATATTCAGTTGTTAAATTTTTGAGAAAAAAAAAAGTTTCTAATTACTTTATTTGGGATGATAATGCCAAAATAAGAAAAGCATATAAATCAAAAGTAACTAAAAACTTAAAAAAAACTTTTGAAGAAGTGGACTTTATAGTTTTGAGCCCTGGAATCAGCCTGGAAAGGTCAAAATACAAAAAAGATTTGATTAAGAATAAAAAAAAAATCATTACTGATATCGATTTATTATATTTAGATAAACCAAATTTTAGATCTATTGTAGTAACAGGTTCAAATGGTAAATCAACAACCTGTCAAATAATTTATCATTTGTTAAAGCAGAATAATTATAAGGTAAAGCTGGGTGGAAATATTGGAACGCCAGTTTTAAATTTTGAAACAAAAAAGGATGTATTATTTATAATAGAAGCTTCTTCTTTTCAACTTTCACACTCTAAATTTATTCATCCTAACTTTGCAATTTTTTTGAATATCTCAAACGATCATTTGGACTGGCATGGCTCAATGAAATCATACATAAAATCAAAGCTAAGAATATTTAGGTTACAAACAAAAAAAGATTTTGCTCTAATTAATGATAAATTTAAAAAAATTTTCAGAAAAAAAAAATTTTTAAGTCAACTTTTTTCATTACAAACTCGAGAATACAAAAAGATCAAGTCTAAAATTAAAAATAAATATCTAAGTTCTAGCGTTAACGATGAAAATATGAAATTTGTTTACTTATTATCTAAATTATTAAAGATTAAAAAAAGATTATTCATTAAATCAATGAATTCATTTGTTGGGTTACCACATAGGTATGAATTTTTTTTAAAAAGAAAAAATATTAGTTTTATAAATGATTCAAAGGCTACAAATTTTCAAGCTGCAAAAGGGGCGCTAATTAATAATAAGAATATATTTTGGATAGTAGGCGGCAAACCTAAAAAAGGTGATAAATTTAATTTAAGTGCTGTAAAAAATAATATAATAAAAACATATATAATCGGGGAAAAAATAAATTTTTTTAAAAATGAATTAAAAAATAAAATAAATTTTATTGTAACGAAAAAGCTAGAGTCAACAATTCCACAAGTTCTAAAAGATATAAAATCTCACAATTTGTTAGAAAATATAGTTTTATTAAGTCCTTGTGCGGCATCTTTTGATCAATTTAGAAATTTTGAAGATAGAGGAAATAGATTTAAAAAACTATGTAGAACATATGCTAAAAAATTTATTTAAATTTGAGTTCAACAATTATTGGAGAAATATCGACAAAAAAATACTTTTTGGTTTTTTAATATTATTTATTCTTGGTATTTATTTTTCTATTTCCTCTACATCTTCATTAGCTGGCGAAAGACTAAACAAAGATTATTATTTCTTTTTTTCAAAACATTTGTCATTCACAATATTAGCTCTTTTAATTATGTTCACTATTTCAGCTATAGAGACATCTGTTTTAAAAAAAATGGTTATACCTCTTTATTTATTCTTTTTTATATTATTGCTTTTAGTTCCAATTATTGGCGTAGAGGTTAAGGGGGCAACAAGATGGTTAAACTTTTATATCTTTAGATTGCAGCCAATTGAACTTTTAAAACCGTTTTTTGTTTTAGCAACAGTGGAAATATTGACAATTAAAAGATTTGAAAATTCTCAAATTAAATATTTATTAAGTTTTCTATTGTTGTCGTCTATTATCATTCTTTTAGTTGATCAGCCAGATTTAGGTCAATCTATTCTTCTTATAGGGTGCTGGGCAGCAACTATATTTGTTTCTGGAGTGAGTATGACATACATATTAAGTTTTTTTACTATTTTTATAATATCTATTTCATCTATTTTGATTTTGTTTCCTGAAAAATTTGGTTACATAATTAATAGAATAATAACATTCTTAGACCCTAGCAAAGGTGATAATTTTCAGTCATCAAAAGCACTAGATGCAATCAAGCAAGGCGGCTTGAAAGGGCAAGGAATGGGCGAGGGCATTCTGAAAGATAGCGTCCCCGAGGCTCACACGGATTATATTATAGCTGTAATTACTGAAGAGTACGGTTCAATTATATCAATCTTAATAGTTTCTATTTTTTTATATATTGCATTTAGAATAATTAAAAATTGCGTCTTAAAAAAAGATGAAGTTTTGAAACTTTCTTTATGCGGCTTAGCTTCTCTACTTATTTTTCAGACGTTTATCCATATCGGCGTTAATACAAGTCTATTACCTACTACTGGTATGACCTTGCCTTTTCTAAGTTATGGCGGCTCTTCTTTAATTGGAAGCGCTATATTGGCTGGGGTAATATTAAATTATACAAAGTTTAAATTAGATAACTATGAGTAAAAATTTAAAAAGAATAATAATTGCAACAGGGGGGACTGGCGGTCACGTCATTCCCGCTTGCAATTTAGCAAAACACTTCAATGATAAAAAGATTAATGTAGAAATTATATCAGACAAAAGAGGTATTAATTTTATAAAAGAAACTAGTGAAATAAAATTAATTGAAATTTCTTCTTCTATGATTTTAAAAAAAAATTTTTTTAAATTTTTGTGTTCAATTTTAATAATCTTTTATTCAATAATTAAATCTTTAATCTATCTAATATTCAACAGACCTGATTTAATTTTTGGGATGGGCGGATATTCTTCTTTTCCTATTTGCGTAGCAGCAAAATTACTAAACATTCCTTTTATTTTATATGAAAGTAATTTACTAATTGGTAAAGTAAATAGATATTTAGCTCCATACGCCAAAAAAATATTTGTTTCACACAAAGAATTAGAGGGCATACAAAAAAAATTAAAGAGTAAAACTGTTGAAATAGGTAATATTACTCGAAAAGAAATTTTAAATTATCATAATAAAAAAATAGATCTAAAGAAGGATAAAAAAATTAAAATATTAGTTTTAGGAGGAAGCCAAGCGGCCAAAGTATTTGCAGAAAAGCTTCCAGAAATATTTGAATTATGTAAAAAATCTAAAATTGAATTAGAAGTTTTTCAACAATGCCTACCCGAGCAAAATAATTTATTGAGTTCGTTTTACGACTCTCTTCAAATTGATTATGAAATCTTTAATTATACCAATGACATTATTAAATATTTTTTGAAAAGCGATTTAGCAATCTCTCGTTCTGGTTCTTCTATGTCTACAGAGTTAGTAAATATGCGGGTTCCTTTTATTTCCGTGCCTTTGCCGTCATCAGCAGATGATCATCAATTAAAAAATGCTATTTATTACAACAAAAGAGGTTTCTGTTATTTGATAGAGGAGAAAGACTTGAAACTTAAATTGTTTAAACTATTAAAAGAAGTAAATGAAAATTGGTCACTAATGAGTGAAATTATTGAAAAACAAAGTCAATATTCTGACAAATCAGTGTATGAGAATATTGATAAAGAAATTGAAAATATAATTAATGAAAAACATTAGATTAGGACAGAAAGAAATTGTCCACTTTATAGGTATTGGAGGGATAGGCATGAGTGGGCTGGCCCAAGTTATGAAAAATATGGGTTTTAAAATTCAAGGTAGTGATCAAAACAGAAATAAGAATATTTTAAATTGTTTGAAAGCTGGAATAAAAATACATATAGGCCATGCAAGTAAAAATATAAAGAACGCTACAATATTAGTAAAATCTTCAGCAATTAAAGATACAAACATTGAAATTAAACAAGCTAAAAAAAAGAAAATTCCAATTTATTCAAGAGCAGAAGTTTTAGCAAATGTAGTATCACTTAAAAAAAATATTATAATTACTGGTTCTCACGGAAAAACAACAACAACATCTCTCATTGCTAAAATTTTATCAGATCAGAAACTAGATCCTACAATAATTAACGGAGGGGTAATAAATTCTTTAAATAGTAATGCAAAACTAGGTAAAGGAGATTGGGCAATTTTGGAAGCTGATGAGTCGGATGGAAGCTTTTTAAAGCTGCCTATTAATTATTCAATTGTTACTAATATAGATTATGAGCATATTGATTTTTATAAAAATTATAAAAATTTAGAAAACGCGTTTGTTCAATTTATTAATAAAACTCCTCCTATAGGAAAATCTTTAATTTGTATTGATAATATGAATATTAAAAAGATAATAAAAAAAATCAAAAATAAAAATATTCTTAGTTATGGATTTGATAAAAAAGCAAATTATAGAATAACTAATCCAAGATATTATATTAATAACTCAATTTTTGATTTACATTACTTAGATGTTAATAAAGTTAAAAAAACTATCAAAAATATTAATCTGAAATTGATAGGTAAACATAATATATCTAATGCTGCTGCTGCCATCGCGGTTTGTCTAAATATTGGAGTAAAAATTAATATTATAAAGAAATCATTAAAAAATTTTTCAGGCGTTCAAAGAAGAATGACAAAAATATTTTCAAAAAACAAAAATGAGTTTTTTGATGATTATGCACATCATCCCACTGAAATATCGTCAATTTTAGACGGAGTTGATAGAGTTTATAAAAAAAAAAGAAGAATTATAACGGTGTTTGAACCACATAGGTATTCAAGAGTTATATCTCTTAAAAAAGAATTTTCAAAATCTTTTAAAAAATCTGATTTTGTTTTAATTTGCCCTCTTTACGCTGCTGGTGAAAAGAAAAATTCTAATTTTAATTTGTTAAATTTTGCTAAGCTTATAGCTGATAATTCAAAAACTCAGGTTGTAATTATTAAAGATCAAAAGGAATTATCAAGATTTTTTAGAAAAAATTTATTTAAAGATGAGATTATAATAGGTATGGGCGCTGGTTCCGTATCGCAATGGATGAGAAAATTAAAAGAAACTTTATGAATTTAAATATTGAATTACTAAAAAAAAAATTTGGAAAAAATTTAATTGTTAATGAAAACCTTTCTAAATATAGTTGGTTTAATTTAGGTGGACCAGCAGATATTTTTTTTAGACCAGAAAAAAAATCTGAAATTTTAGATTTTTTTTATTATTTAAAAGGTTTTAAATATAATCTTCATATTTTAGGCGCTGGCTCTAACACTCTTATAAGAGACTCCGGTGTCAAAGGAATAGTTATGAAATTAAGTTCAAAATTTTCACAAATAGAATTGTTAGAAAAAGATAAAATTGAAGTAGGTGCAGCCACACTAGATAAAAAGGTAGCAGATTTTGCTAAAAATAATTGCATAACTGGAATGGAGTTTTTATCATGTATACCAGGGTCAATAGGAGGCGCAGTTGTAATGAATAGCGGCTGCTATGGATCTGATATTTCTAAAATTTTACATTCAATAAAAGTATTGGATACGAACGGACAAGAGAAGATTATCAAGAGAGATGAAATTCAATTTTTTTATAGAGGAAATAACCTACCTGCAAATTACTTAATTTTATCTGTAGTTCTAAAGGGATTAATATCCTCAAAAGATGAGATTGCAAAAAAACAAGACGAATATATTAAAAAAAAAAAAAGAAACTCAACCAAGTCAAATTAAAACAGGAGGGAGTACTTTTAAAAATTGTAATGATAAAAAGGCATGGTCATTAATAAAAGACTCAGGTTGTCAAAAATTTAGCGTTGGAGACGCAAAAATTTCAGAAAAACATTGTAATTTTTTTATAAATAATGGAAATGCAAAGGCCTCTGATATTGAAAAACTCATAAATAAAGTTAAGCGAGAAGTTAAATCTAAGACTGGCATAAGTCTTGAATTAGAAATTAAGATTATTGGAAATGAAAAGTAAAAAAGTTTTAGTTGTATTAGGAGGAACATCGGGAGAAAGAAAAGTGAGTCTTGAAAGTGGAAAAGCATGTATTAAAGCACTAAAAAAATTAGGTCATAAAACTTCAACATTTGATCCAAAAAAAAGATCGTTAAATTTAATTGATAGAACTAAAGTTGATATTATATTTAATGCACTTCATGGTAAAGATGGAGAGGATGGTATTGCACAAAGTTATTTTGAATATCTGAAAATACCTTATACTCACTCTGGCGTAATAAGTTCCTATAACTCAATGAACAAAATTATTTCAAAAGAAATATTTAAAAAAAATAAAATTAAATCTCCAGTTTATTTTGCGATTAACAATAAAGATTATAGTAAGATAAGATTATTAGGATTGATAAAAAAAACTAGAATCAAGTTTCCCATAGTTGTAAAACCTGTAAGTGAAGGATCTAGTTTAGGAGTTAAAATTTGTAAAAATTTTATTCAATTAAATAGATCTACAAAAAACCTTTTAAAAAAATATCACGATCTAATATTTGAACCTTTCATTGGAGGTCAGGAGATACAAGTAGCTGTTATAAATGGAGAACCTTTGGGTGCAATAGAACTTAAACCTAAAAGAAGTTTTTATGATTATAAAGCCAAGTATACAAAAGCCGCTAAAACCGAACATATTATGCCTGCTAATCTAAATTCTTCAAAATACAAACAGGTTCTCAAAATTGCAAAGATGGCTCATAAAGCTTTAGGATGTGATGGTGTGACAAGATCAGATTTCAAATTTTTTAAAGATCAGTTTTATCTTTTAGAAATCAATACTCAACCTGGAATGACTAATCTATCATTGGTGCCAGAAATTGCTAATCATAAAGGAATTTCTTTTAAGAACCTAGTAAAAAAAATCTTACTTAGTGCAAGTATAAACAAATGAGAAAATCATTGTTATGGTTAATTACTTTTTTTTTACTCCTTACGACTTATAATCCTAATTTTGATAATGATTCAAAATCAAAATTAAATATTCAAAGAATAGAAATAATTAACAATCTTTATGTCGAAGAAGAAGAAATTCAAAAAAAACTTAACTTTTTGTATAATCAAAGTCTATTTTCATTGGATACAACAAAAATTAAAGATGTTTTGATGAAAGACCAGTTTATCGATAGTTTTAGTATCAAAAAAATCTATCCAAGCACCTTAAAAATTATTATTGTCGAAAAAAAGCCTTTAGCGATTTTTATCAAAAAAAAACAAAAATTTTACATTACTGAAAAAGGAAAAATAATCAGTTTTAAAGATATCAAGTATCATAAGGAATTACCAACAGTATTTGGAGGAGGGGAACAATTTTACTTTTTGTATAATATTCTTAAAAAAACTAAATTTCCCATCAAAAAAATAAAATCTTATTATTTTTTTGAGTCAGGTAGATGGGATTTGATTTTACATGACAAGATAACTATAAAATTACCAATTGAAGACTATCAATATAGTTTGGAAAATTTTATGAGCTCATACACTGATATAAGTTTTAAAAATTATAAAATTTATGACTATAGAATTAAAGATCAATTAATTTTAAATTAAGTTATGAAAGAAAATTCATTTGTACTTTTTACTGAAATCAATAGATCTAGTTTTATCTTTATTGCTGGAAAGCACAATAATAATCAAAATTTTGAGATATCAGAAAAAATAATTGTGCCGGTTGAGGGCATACATGAAAATAAATTAACTAACGTTGACTTAGTAATAAAGATAATAGAAAAAAATGTTGCAACAATTGAAAAAAAATTGAATCATGTTTTCAAAGAAGTACACGTAATCATAGATTTATTCGAATATACTTGTGTTAATATTTCAGGATTTAAAAAATTAAATCAAACTCAAATTTTAAAAGACAATATCTCTTATATACTTAACTCAATCAAACTGATTGTTTCCGATAATGAAAAAGACAAGGCAATATTACATATCTTTAATTCTAAAAATATTTTAGACGGGACAGTTATCGAAAATTTACCAATAGGTTTATTTGGAGATTTTTATAGTCATGAACTAACTTTTTTTTTAATTGGGAATAATGATTATAAAAATATTTCTCAAATATTTAAAAAAAACAACCTTAATATTGAAAAAATCTTATTAAAAGATTTTGTTGAAGGTGTAGAATTAATCGAACAGAATCATAATAGTGAGACATTTTTTAAAGTTAAGTTGGGTAAAAATAATTCTAAAATAAGTTTTTTTGATAGGTCTTCTTTCTTATACTCAGAATCATTCAATTTTGGATCAAACATAATAATTAAAGATATTGAAAAAGTATGCAATATCAATTTTCAAACTATAAAAAAAATTTTAATTGATAGATCTTTTAAAGATGAGTGCAATGAAGAGGAACAATATTTAGAAAAAAAATATTTTACTAATAACAATTTTAGAAAGATAAGAAAAAAATTGATTTATGATATTGCCAAGACAAGAATAGAGGAGATTATTGATATAATCATAAGTAAGAATATAAATTTAAAAAATTTAAAACAAAAAAAAAACAAGATATTTTTAAGTATCTGTGATGATTTAATAACAGATAATTTCAAACAAATTTTTACAGAATATCTTTTGAACAAAAACAACTTTGAAATTAAATTTATAGATTTTGATAGTAATACAGTAATTGACTACGCGGTAAAACTTTCATTTTTTGGATGGAAAAAGGAGGCTATACCAATATCGCAAACAAAAAATTCATTAATTACGAGGATTTTTAACTCAATCTTTAATTAGTTATTTGTTATTTTTTGAAACATTTGTTGTTTTAATTAGATACACTCTATTCTGTATAAAAATTCATGTTTAGAAAAAATCAAAAAACTTTAAATAGTATAGTTAAACTCAACGGTGTTGGTTTACATAATGGTGTAAGGGCTAATTTGACAATAAAACCAGCCGATGAAAATTTTGGAATTCAATTTTGTAGAATTGATTTAAGTCAAGATAATTTAATAAAGGCAAATTTTAAAAACGTTGTTGAGCCTATACTTTGTACTAAAATTAAAAATGATAGCGGTATAACTATTTCTACAGTTGAACATTTAATGGCTGCATTTTTTGGGGAGGGCGTAGACAACGCTTTGGTAGAGGTGGATGCTTCTGAAATACCTATTTTGGATGGTTCTGCTAGTGAGTTTGTAGATGCAATAAGATTAGCAGGAGTGAAAGAGCAAAAAGAATTAAGAAAATTTATTAAAGTTTTAAAAAAAGTTGAAATACAAGAAGGTGAAAAATATATATCAATTGAACCATTAGAAAATGATTTAGCAGTTGATTTTGAAATTATTTATAAGAACCCACTTATCCGAACAAGAAGAAAAGAATTTAGATTAAGCAAAACTGATTTAACTGATATTTATAATTCAAGAACTTTTTGTTTATATGAAGATATTGATTTTATAAAAAGCCAAGGATT